>Ga0105044_10001304_pt1 | contig 33033 bp, 30 predicted proteins | sample MAT01_FD_78092 | JGI IMG/M metagenome (GOLD analysis project Ga0105044, IMG submission 78092) | Freshwater microbial communities from Lake Fryxell liftoff mats and glacier meltwater in Antarctica - MAT-01 | ecosystem: Environmental > Aquatic > Freshwater > Ice > Liftoff microbial mat | place...
CCAGGTGAGCGTCGATACGCAGCAGGCGCAGACGACCTACATCCTGCCACCGTCGCGCGCGGTCTGGATCCCGCCGCTGGCGCGCCATGCGGTGACGGTCGTCGAGACGGCGCAGATCCGCACCTTGTACCTGGACCCGGGCGCGACGCCGTCGCACTGGAACGGATGTCGCGTGCTGACGGTGTCTGCGCTGCTGCGCGAACTGATACAGGCATTGCAGGACATCGATCCCGGCAACCGCGACCAGGCCTTGATGCAACTGGTGCTCGACGAACTCGTGCATGCCGATACGCTGGCGCTGGGTGTTCCGCTGCCGCGCGACAAGCGCCTGCGCAGCCTGTGCGAGCTGGTGCTGCGCGATCCCGGCGACCGGGCCACGCTGGCCCAATGGGCCGGACAGATCGGCGCCAGCGAACGTACGGTCACACGGCTGTTTCGCACCGAACTGGGTACCAGCTACCAGCAGTGGCGCCAGCAGGCGGTATTGGCCCACGCACTGCCGATGCTGGCGCGCGGCGTGCCGATCAGCGCCGTTGCCGCAGCCAGCGGCTACAGCAGCGACAGCGCGTTCTCGGCCATGTTCAAGGCGGCGATGGGACAATCGCCGAGCCATTTCCAGGGTGGACAGGCATCCGACTCCCGTTGACAACGACCTGAGTGCCGACGCCCACTGCGCAATCTGCAATGACACCTACAACCGAAACACACGCCCTGCGAAAACTACCCGCCGGCATCTGGGTGCTCGGCCTGGTCAGCCTGCTGATGGACGTCTCGTCCGAGATGATCCACAGCCTGCTGCCGCTGTTCATGGTCACGTCGCTGGGCCTGAGCGTCGTTGCGGTGGGCATCATCGAAGGCCTGGCCGAATCGACGGCCCTGCTGGTCAAGGTGTTCTCCGGGGCCTTGTCCGACTACCTGGGCAAGCGCAAAGGCCTGGCCGTGCTGGGCTATGCGATGGGTGCACTCAGCAAGCCGCTGTTTGCACTGGCACCGGGCGTGGGCCTGGTCGTCACTGCACGCCTGATCGACCGGGTCGGCAAGGGCATCCGCGGCGCGCCGCGCGATGCGCTGGTGGCCGACATCGCACCGGCCCATCTGCGCGGCGCGGCCTTCGGGCTGCGCCAGTCGCTCGATACCGTGGGCGCCTTCCTCGGCCCCTTGCTGGCGGTGGCGCTGATGCTGCTGTGGGCCAACGACTTCCGCGCCGTGTTCTGGGTGGCCGTCATTCCCGGTGTGCTGGCAGTGGCACTACTGTGGTTTGGCTTGCGCGAGCCGGAGTTCAAGAGCAAGCCGGCGGTACGCATCAACCCGATCCAGCGCGCGCAGTTGCGCCGGCTCCCCAGGGCCTACTGGTGGGTGGTCGGCATCGGGGCGGTGTTCACGCTGGCACGTTTCAGCGAGGCCTTTTTGGTGCTGCGCGCCGAGCAGGTCGGCATCGCGCTGGCGCTGGTACCGCTGGTCATGGTCGCGATGAACCTGGTCTATGCGGCCAGCGCCTACCCTTTTGGCGCGCTGTCGGACCGGATGTCCCACCACACGCTGCTGGCCCTGGGCCTGACGATGCTGATCGCTGCCGATCTGGTGCTGGCCAGCAGCAGCGGCATCGGCGGCCTGCTGGCCGGCGTGGCGCTGTGGGGCATCCACATGGGCATGACCCAGGGCCTGCTCGCCACCATGGTCGCCGACACGGCACCAGCCGACCTGCGCGGCACTGCTTTCGGATTCTTCAACCTGGTCAGCGGCATTGCCATGCTGCTGGCCAGCGTGCTGGCCGGGCTGCTGTGGGACACCTGGGGCGCGAAGGCCACCTTTCTGGCCGGTGCCGGCTTCTGCGCCATCGCGCTGCTGGTCATTCTTGTAGGGCGACCCCCCAAACCGGCGCCGCGATGAACTACCGCCACATCACGCTGCGCCAGTTCCGCTACTTCATCGCAGTGGCCGAGAGCGGATCGGTCGCCTCCGCCTCGCGCATGCTCAGCATCGCGCAAAGTGCGCTGACCAAGAGCATGCTGGATCTGGAGTCCGAACTGGGCAGCGAGCTTTTCACCCGCACCTCGCGCGGCATGACGCTGACGCCCCAGGGCCACCGCTTCCTGCGCAGTTCGCGCAAGGTCATCGGCTCGGTAGCCGACGCGCTGCGTCTGCACGCGGTGGAAGCCGAGGCCGGCCTGTCCGGTGTGTTGTCGGTCGGCGTGACCAGCCTGGTGGCGGGTTACTACCTGAGCGAGGTGTTCAGCCAGTTCCGGCGCAGCTGTCCGCAGGTCGACGTCTTCGTCACCGAAGACTCACCCCAGTTCCTGGAGCACCTGCTGATCAACGGCGAACTCGATGTCGCCATCATGGTCAGCAACACCTTGACCGAGCCCCAGGCCATGGTGGCCGAGACCCTGACGCGCAGCCAGTACCGGGTCTGGCTGCCGTCCAACCATGCGTTGACGGCGCAGGAAGAACTGACCCTGGCCGACTGCGCCCGGGAAGACCAGATCGTGCTCGACGCCGACCGCATCGACGAGCTGATGGACCGGGTCTGGGCGCGCCACCAGTTGAAACCACGGGTGATCCTGCGTACATCCTCGCTGGAAGCGGTGCGTTCGCTGGTGGGCGCTGGCGCCGGCATCGCGATCCAGCCCGATTTCCTGTACCGGCCCTGGACCCTGGATGCCGAGCATGTCGAGGTGCGCCGGCTGCGCGACGATGTGCCGACCATCGACATCGGCCTGGTCTGGCGGCGTGGCTCGGGTCTCAAGCCAGCGGCCAGCGAATTCATCGAACTGGCACGCGAGTTGTCGCGCGCTCGGCGCAGCTGACGACCGGCCGATCGGCCGACCGGGCGCCGACGCGGGGCGGCTACATCTTCACCATGACATGGCGGGCGACGGTGTAGTCCTCCAGCGCGTACATCCCCATGTCCTTGCCATAACCGGAGGACTTCATGCCGCCATGCGGCATTTCATTGACCAGCATGAAATGGGTGTTGATCCAGGTGCAGCCGTACTGCAGCTTCTTGGCCACCCGCATGGCGCGGCCGACATCCTGTGTCCATACCGATGAAGCCAGGCCGTAGTCGCTGTCGTTGGCCCAGGCGATGGCCTGCTCGGTGTCGCTGAACCGGGTCACGCTGACGACCGGGCCGAACACCTCGCGCTTGACGATCTCATCCTCCTGGCGCGCACCGGCGATCACTGTCGGCTCGTAGAAGAAACCGGCACCCGTGCGCGCCTTGCCGCCGGCGGTGATCTCCATGTGTCCGGTGAGCTGGGCGCGCTCGACAAAACTGGCGACCCGGTTGCGCTGGCGGTCGCTGATCAGCGGGCCAATCTCGGAATCCTCGTCGTCCTGGCTGCCGGCCTTGATGGTCTTGACCGCGCTGGAGAGATCGGCCACCAGCTTGTCGTAGATCTTGGCGCCGGCATAGACGCGGCAGGCGGCCGTGCAGTCCTGGCCCGCGTTGTAGTAGCCGAAAGTGCGCAGCCCCTCGACCACCGAGGCCAGGTCGGCATCGTCGAATACGATCACCGGCGCCTTGCCGCCGAGTTCCAGGTGGGTGCGCTTGAGCGTGCCGGTTGCCGCCTGCAGGATCTTGCGTCCGGTGCTGACGTCGCCGGTCAGGCTGACCATGGCCACCTTGGGATGCTCGACCAGATGCTGGCCGACGCTGGGCCCGCGTCCGCAGACCACGTTGAATACTCCCTTGGGAAAGATCTCGTTGGCCACCTGCGCCAGCAGCAGCGTGGTGAGCGGCGTCTGCTCGCTCGGCTTGATGACCACGGTGTTGCCGGCCGCCAGCGCGGGCGCCGTTTTCCAGGCCGCCATCAGCAATGGGTAGTTCCACGGCGCAATCGAGCCGACCACGCCCACCGGGTCGCGCCGGATCATGCTGGTGTGGCCGGCCAGGTATTCATTGGCCACGGTGCCGCTGACGCAGCGGGCGGCACCGGCGAAATACCGGAAACAGTCGACGATGGCCGGAATCTCGTCTGCCAGCGCGCGCGCATAGGGCTTACCGCAGTTCAGGCTCTCCAGCCGCGCGAACTCGCTCGCACGCGACTCGATCGCATCGGCTAAGCGCAGCAGCATGCGCGAGCGCTCCATCGGTGTCGTCTCGCACCAATGCCCGAAAGCGCGGTGCGCGGCCAGCACGGCGCGGTGCACCTGGTCGGCCGACGCTTCGGGCAGCGCGATCAGTTGCTCGCCGGTGGCCGGATTGAGCACCTTCTCGGCCTCGCCTTCGCCGCGCTGGAACTGGCCGTCGATCAGCAAGTCGCTTGGGAACAGGATGGCGGTCATGGAATCCTCCTTGGGGTCTTGGGGTCAACGTTGCACCGATTCGTCCGATCGGGTCAGGTAATAGGCGCCCAGGATGGGCAGGAAGGTCAGCGCGATGATGAGCACCGCGACCACATTGGTCACAGGGCGCTGGCGTGGACGGATCAGTTCCTGCAGCATCCAGATCGGCAATGTGGTCTGCTGGCCGGCCGTGAAGGTGGTGACGATCACCTCGTCAAAGCTCAGCGCAAAGGCCAGCAGGGCACCAGCGAGCAGCGCCGAACCCAGTTGCGGCAGGATGATGTGACGTGTAGTCTGGAAGCCGTCTGCGCCCAGGTCCATCGAGGCTTCGATCAGGTTCGGGTTGAGCCGGCGCAGCCGGGCCACGGCGTTGTTGAACACCACCACGACGCAGAACGTGGCGTGGCCAACCACGATGGTCCAGAACGAGAACGGGATGCCCAGGTTGCCATAGGCCGAGCGCAACGCGATGCCGGTGACGACGCCGGGCAGCGCGATCGGCAGGATCAACAGCAGCGAGATCGCGTCGCGGCCGAAAAATTGGCTGCGCGCCAACGCCGCAGCGGCCAATGTGCCGAGCAAAAGAGCCAGTCCGGTCGACCACAGCGCCACCTGGAAACTCAATGCGATCGCGTCCCACACATCGTCGCGCATCCAGGCTACCGCGAACCAGCGCGTCGTCAGCGCCGGTGGCGGAAAGACAAAACTCTTGTCCTCGGCGCTGAATGCGTACAGCACGATCAGCAGCAGCGGCACATGCAGGAAGGCGACGACCGACCAGGCCGCGATCCGCAGTCCTCTGGCCGAACGCGGATCAAAGCGCATCGAAGGCTCCGAGCCGGCGCGCCAGCCACAGGTAGACACCGATGACCGCGACCGGCACCAGCGCGAACGCCGCAGCGAACGGCACATTGCCGGCCACCCCCTGCTGCTTGTAGACGACCTGCCCGATATACATCGTGCTGTCCCCGATCACCTGCGGAATGATGTAGTCGCCCAGGGTCAGGGAGAAGGTGAATATCGAGCCGGCCGCAATACCAGGCAACGCGAGCGGCAAGACGATACGGCGAAAAGTCATGCCGGGCCGACCGCCCAGGTCGCTCGATGCTTCCAGGTAGGACGGCGGGATGCGCTCGAGCGCAGCCTGGATCGGCAGCACCATGAAGGGCAGCCACATGTAGACAAATACGATGAAGGTGCCCAGGGTCGAAAAGCTCAGCGACGGGCCGCCGATAGCCGGTGTGGACAGAATCAGCTCGAGCAGCCATTGCAGGTGCAGCGCCTGCGCCGCCCAGGAGATCGCCCCCTCCTTGGCCAACAACATCTTCCAGGCATACAGACGCACCAGGTAGCTCGACCATAGCGGCAGCATCACCGCCACGTAGAAAAACGCCTTCTGGGCCCCAGTGCAATAACGCGCCATGTAGTAGGCCAGTGGAAACGCCAGCACGGTGCAGCTCAAGGTGACGAGCGTGGCCATCGTCACCGAGCGCACCGCCACATCGACATTGGCCGGCTCGAGCAGATCGACGAAGTTGCGCAACGTGAACTCGTAGCGGATCTGCCCGGTGAAATCGTCCAGGCCGAAGAAGGCGTGCGCCAGCAGCGCGAACAGGGAGCCCAGGTAAACCACGCCGAACCACAGCAAAGGCGGCGCCAACAGGGCCAGCAGCAGGATGCCACGGCGCGTATATAGAAGGTCCGACAGGCGTCGCTGCCAGCCGCCGGCAGACGGTACCGGCAATACAGCCGAGTTCATGCGGGTGGCTCCGGAGCCAATTCGGTCACCGCGCCATCGTCCCAGTGCAGGTGCACGGTGCCGCCAGCATCGGGCGGCAAGGCGCCGTCCTGCGAAGGCAGGTCGACCTGCAACTGGAGTGTCTGCACCTGCACACGCAGCCGCGTGAAGGCGCCGAAATACTGGATCTCCCGCACCAAGCCGCTGGCGCGTGCGCCTTCGATCTTGCCCAGCCGGATGCGCTCGGGCCGCACGGTGGCGCTGGGCCGCCCGGTCAGTTGCCGTGCGATGTCGCCATCGAGCACATTGGCGGCACCGACGAACTGCGCGACAAAACGGGTGGCCGGCGCGTCGTACACCGCCTTGGGCGTGCCAACCTGCTCCAGTTTGCCGCGGTTGAAAACGCCTATGCGGTCGCTCATCGACAGCGCCTCATGCTGGTCATGGGTGATGAACAGAAAGGTGATGCCGAGCCGCCGCTGCAGTGCCTTGAGTTCAGCCTGCATCTGCTCACGCAGCTTGAGGTCGAGTGCGCCCAGCGGTTCGTCGAGCAGCAGCACCTGGGGCTGGTTGATCAGCGCCCGCGCCAGAGCGACGCGCTGGCGCTGTCCACCCGAGAGCTGGCCGGGCCGGCGCTCGGCCACGCCCGAGAGCTCGACCAGGTCGAGCAGCTCGTCGGCCTTCCTGTGGCGCTGTACCCGATCAACCTTGCGCACCATCAGACCGTAGGCGACGTTGTCGCGGATGTTCATGTGCGGAAACAGCGCGTAATCCTGGAACACGGTGTTGACCGGCCGTGCATAGGGCGGGGTATGCGACATGTCCTCGCCGCCAATCCAGATCCGGCCATCGGTGGGCAGCTGGAAGCCGCCGATCAGGCGCAAACAGGTGGTCTTGCCCGAACCCGACGGACCCAACAACGTAAAAAACTCGCCGGCCTCGATGCAAAGGTCGACGCCATCGACCGCGCGCACCTCGCGACCGGCGGAGCCAAAGACGCAACTGACGCGGTCAAGCCTGACCGCCGCCGTCATCTGCCGCCCAGCACCGCGATATAGTCAGACACCCACTTGTGGTAGGGCACGCACTGGTTGTTCTGGCTCTTGCACTGGCTGGTCGGGGTGCGCCAGAACGAGATTTTGTCGAACGCGTTGTAGCCCTGGCGCGCGCAGCCCTCGTCACCGAGCAGCTTGTTGCCCTTGCAGGCGGCCGGCACCGCCGGCACCGAGCCGAACCAGGCCGACAGGTCACCCTGAAGCTTCGGATTGAGTGAATGCTCCATCCACATATAGGCGCAGTTGGGATTCTTCGCCTCAACGTGCATCATCGTCGAATCGGCCCAACCGGTTACGCCCTCGACCGGAACCACGGTGGCGATCGGCCGCTTCTTGGAGCCCAGGATGTTGGCCTGGAACTGCCAGCTCGACGAAGCGACCACGCCCTCATTGGTGAAATCGTCGATCTGCACGAAGGCGTCGTGCCAGTATTTGCCGACGATCTTGCGCTGGCCGCGCAGCAGCTCGAGCGCCGCCTTGTATTGCGCCTCGTTGAGCTCGTAGGGATCCTTGATGCCCAGACCGGGATTCTTGGTCATCAGGTACAGGGCTGCATCGGCGATGTAGATCGGCCCGTCGAAGGCCTGCACCCGGCCCTTGTTGCTCTTGCCATCGGGCAGTGTGGTCTCTTCGAACACCACCGACCAGCTGGTTGGCGGCTTGTCCTTGAACACGCCGGTGTTGTACATCAGTACATTCCAGCCCCACTGGTAGGGCACGCCGTAATGGGTGTTGCCTTCGAAATGCCAGGGCGCCTTTTGCAGCCGCGGGTCTACGTTCTTGTAGCTCGGGAGCAACGCCACGTTGATCGGCTGCAGCTTCTTGCCGCGGATCAACCGGGTGCTGGCATCGCCCGATGCGGTGACCAGGTCGAAGCCACCCTCGTTCATCAGCGCCACCATCTCGTCCGAGGTGCCCGCAGTCTTGACATTGACCTTGCAGCCCGATTTCTTCTCGAACTCGGTCACCCAGTCGAAGCTCTTGTCGGTGGCGCCGCGTTCGATATAACCCGCCCAGGCAACGATGTCGACCTGCCCCTCGGCCTTGCCGATCTTCTGCAGCGCCTTGGTTTGTGCCAACGCGGGCGCCCCGATCAGGAATGCCACCGAAGCCAGACCCGCCAACGATTGTCTTGTGCTGAACATGTGAGACCCTCTGCTTGATACGTGACATGACCGTACCGGTCGGTACGGCGCCTGAGCAGCACTGTAAGCCACACTGCACGCAGAGGGAAGTTCAAACGATTGGCAGCGAGCTATCTGAAAATTCGATATTCGGGTAAATACCAAGGAATACGCGATCGCGCAAGATTGCCGGCAAGCGCGGCCCTACCGCAACCGCAACGGATCGGTGTCGTTCGCGTCGCCCCAGGGCTGCCCCAGCTTGAAGATGCCGCTGAACCGCAGGGCCGGCGCACCGTCGGCATGGACCAGGCCCTGGCCGAACACCATGTTGCGGGTGGTGCGCAGAATCTGAGCCTCGCCCTGCACCCAGGCACCCAGCGGCGACGGGCCCAGGTAGTCGATCTGCAGGCTGATCGTCGGCAGGAAACGCCGCTCCCGACCTGGGGCGTACATCGCGGTGCATGGCACCAGCATGTCGACGAAGGTCGCCAGCATACCGCCGTGGCAGATGCCCATCGGATTGGTGTGGCGCTGCTCGACCCGAAAGCCGAGCGCGATCGTGTTGTCGCCGCTCAGGCGTGCATACAGCGGGCCGTTGAAGGCGATGAAGTCGCCGTGGATGTAAGCGGGGCGGAAACCGTCGGGGATCGGGGAAGCGTCAGACATGTCAATCGGTTGGAACTCAGTGGGCGTGATCGTAGCTTGCATATCGTCCAAGACATGTCGCGTGGGCGCGCCAGGCGAGTTGCATCGAGTTTGGTGGCACTGCGCATGCCCACCCCACTGCTGACGAGGTTGGTTGGTACGGCAGGCAGCACGACTGACTTGCAGTCCTGATTTGCGCTTTGGCGCAGGTGTCGGATCCGCAGCCGCAGTCTCGCACGCGAACCAGCATTGGCGTCTCGGCTGTAAAAGCGTCACGCTCGGCCGGGTCAGGCAGAGTCGAGGGCCGATTTCGGCAGTTTCATGCGCACCTCGGTCCGGCCTGAATGCCGAGCAACGCGATGCAAAAAAAAGGGTGCCCGAAGACACCCCGTTCGCTCGCGTCGGCGGTGGCGATCAGGCCGTCCCGCCGCTGAACCTGAACTGCCCTGGCGCCCGGATCGGGTCCACGTCGACTGCGATCACCGACTTGGGCACAAACTTGCCCTCGAGCAGCAGCTTGGACAGTGGGTTCTCGATGCGTTGCTGGATCGCCCGCTTGAGTGGACGCGCGCCGAACACCGGGTCGAATCCGACCTTGGCCAGTTCGGCCAGCGCCGCTGGCGACACCTCCAGTGTCAGATCCATCTTCGCCAGACGCTGCTGCAGCACCGCGACCTGGATCGCGGCGATCGCCTCGATGTGCTTGGCGTCCAGCGCATGGAACACCACCGTCTCGTCGATCCGGTTCAGGAACTCGGGCCGGAAGTAGTTCTTCAACTCGCCGGTCACCGCGTCCTTGATGTCCTCGCTATCCTGGCCCACCATGGACTGGATCAGCTGCGAGCCGATGTTGCTGGTCATCACGATCACCGTGTTCTTGAAGTCCACGGTGCGGCCCTGGCCGTCGGTGAGTCGGCCGTCGTCGAGCACCTGCAAGAGCACGTTGAACACGTCCGGGTGCGCCTTTTCGACCTCGTCGAGCAGCAACACCGAATAAGGTTTGCGGCGCACCGCTTCGGTCAGGTAACCGCCCTCTTCATATCCGACATAACCGGGCGGCGCACCGATCAGCCGGGCCACCGAATGCTTCTCCATGAACTCGCTCATATCGATGCGAATCAAGTGATCTTCGGCGTCGAACAGGAAGTTCGCCAGCGCCTTGCACAACTCGGTCTTGCCGACGCCGGTCGGGCCCAGGAACAGGAACGAGCCGGTCGGGCGGCTCGGATCACCGAGGCCGGCGCGCGAACGCCGGATCGCATTGGACACGGCGGTGATGGCTTCGCCCTGCCCCACCACCCGCTGATGGAGCTTGTCTTCCATCTGCAGCAGCTTCTCGCGCTCGCCCTGCATCAGCTTGGACACCGGAATGCCGGTGGACCGTGCCACCACCTCGGCGATCTCCTCGGCGCCGACCTGGGTGCGCAACAACCGCGGCGCCGTGCCTTCGCCCTTGCCTTTGCTGGTTTCCTTGTCCTGCGCCTCCTTGAGTTGGCGCTCGAGTTCGGGCAGCTTGCCGTATTGCAGCTCGGCAACCTTGTTGTAATCGCCCTTGCGGGTGAACTCGTCGATCTGCTGGCGCAGCTTGTCCATTTCTTCCCGCACATGCGCGCTGCCCTGGGCCTGGGCTTTCTCGGCTTTCCAGATTTCGTCCATGTCGGCGATCTCTTTCTGCAGCTTGCCGATCTCGACCTCGATCAACTCGAAACGTTTCTGCGAGGCCTCGTCCTTCTCGCGCCGCACCGCTTCACGCTCGATCTGCAGCTGGATCAGCCGCCGGTCGAGCTTGTCCATGACCTCGGGCTTGGAGTCGATCTCGATCTTGATCTTGGCCGCGGCCTCGTCGATCAGGTCGATCGCCTTGTCGGGCAGGAAGCGGTCGGTGATGTAACGGTGGCTGAGCTCGGCCGCGGCGACGATCGCCGGGTCGGTGATGTCCACGCCATGGTGTACCTCGTATTTCTCCTGCAGACCGCGCAAGATGGCGATCGTCGCCTCCACACTCGGCTCGCCGACCAGGATCTTCTGGAAGCGGCGCTCGAGTGCGGCGTCTTTTTCGATGTATTTGCGGTATTCGTCGAGCGTCGTCGCGCCCACGCAATGCAATTCGCCGCGCGCCAGCGCCGGCTTGAGCATGTTGCCGGCGTCCATCGCGCCTTCGGCTTTGCCGGCGCCGACCATGGTGTGCAGTTCGTCGATGAACACGATCGTCTGGCCTTCGTCCTTGGCCAGGTCTTTCAGCACGTTCTTGAGCCGCTCCTCGAACTCACCGCGGAACTTGGCGCCCGCCAGCAGCGCCGCCATGTCGAGCGACAACACGCGTTTGCCCTTGAGCGATTCGGGCACCTCGCCGGCGACGATACGCTGGGCCAGGCCTTCGACGATCGCCGTCTTGCCGACGCCGGGTTCGCCGATCAACACCGGGTTGTTCTTGGTGCGGCGCTGCAGAACCTGGATCGCACGGCGGATCTCGTCATCGCGCCCTATCACCGGGTCGAGCTTGCCCAAGCGGGCGCGTTCGGTCAGGTCGATACAGTATTTCTTCAGCGATTCACGCTGATCCTCGGCGTCCGCGCTGTCGACGTTCTGGCCTCCGCGCACCGCCTCGATAGCCGATTCCAGCGCCTTGCGGCTCAAGCCATTCTCGCGTGTCAACTTGCCAATGTCGCCCTTGTTGTCGGTCAGCGCGAGCAGGAACAACTCGCCGGCGACGAACTGGTCGCCGCGTTTGATCGATTCCTTCTCGGCCGCTTGCAGCAGCGAGACCATGTCGCGGCCCACCTGCACCTGCTCCTGACCCTGCACCTGGGGCAGCTTTTTCATTGCCGCTTCAGCGCCTGCCAGCAGACCGGCTACGTTGGCGCCCGAGCGCTGCAACAAGGCCTTGGGGCCATCGTCCTGGCGCAACATGGCCGCCAGCACGTGCGCTGGCTCGATATACGCGTGGTCCTGGCCCAGAGCGAGCGTCTGGGCCTCGCCCAGGGCTTCCTGGAATTTTGTTGTGAGTTTGTCGATACGCATGGGAAATCCTTTGGAATACTGCCGAGCAGCTTAGGCGATTCCACCGGATTTCAAGGCTTGCCGCAGGTAGGGTAATCTGATCTAGATCAATCCACTTCAGATTGCGCCTGGACCCGATGCGAGGTGGTTGCCGGACCGCGACCGGCGGCGGCTCTGCGCGTGAGACACAATCGATTGGGCCCTCCACGGGCCGTCCCAAGCAAGCTCGAACCGCAGCACGGCGTGCGGCGGTTTATTTACGAGCGCGGCAGCGACCTAGAATCGATCCATGCAAGTAAGCCAACTGTCGATCGGTTACCAGCCCGAGCAAGACCGCATCCTGGCGCGCGTCAACACGTCGGAAAACAAGGAGTTGCAGTTCTGGGTCACGCGCCGCCTGGCGCTGGGCCTGATGCCGGTGATGGAGCGCATCCAGACGGAACTCGCGGCCCTGCAAGGCGGACTGGCAACAGCGCACATGGCCGCCGCCGACCCGATTGCGAAGAAGGCCATCGTGGACTTCCAGCGCACCGAGACGCTGCGCGCCGCGGATTTCTCGACTCCGTACAAGGCGCCGCCGGAAAACGATGCGTTGTTCGGCGGCCCCCTGCTCGTCACGGACATCAACATCGCACCGCTCGATGGCGGTCGACTGCGCCTCAATTGCACCGAGAAACTGCCCGAGAACCCGCAACAACGCACGTTCGAGCTGGCCTTGTCGACAACACTCGCCCACGCGTTCATGCACCTGCTAGAGCAGGCTGTGGCGAAGTCGCTGTGGCTCTCCTTTCCACAGACTGCGGCTGTGCCATCGGCACTGCCCACGCCCGAGACCAAACAGGGTTACCTCAACTAGGGCCTGTTCACGATGCTACGCTGCTCAGGTTGCCCGGTAGCGACGCCTGAGACCCTCAGCTGGCGTTGCTCGCGGTGATGCCCCAACGCTGCAGCGCCGCGTCGTCGGCGACCCGCGCGTCGACCCAGCGGGCGCCTTGCGGGGTCTGCTCCTTCTTCCAGAACGGCGCCTGGGTCTTGAGGTAGTCCATGATGAACTCACAGGCCTGGAAACTCTGCCCGCGGTGTGCCGATGTCACGGCCACGAGCACGATCTGATCGAGTGGCTGCAGCAGACCGACCCGGTGGATGACACGGCTGGCGTAGATGTCGAAGCGGCGCTGCGCCGCGTCGAGCATGGCCTCGATCGCACTCTCGGTCATGCCGGGATAGTGTTCGAGCTCCATGCTGTCGATCAACAGGCCATCGTTGCGGTCACGCACCGTGCCAACAAAACAGCACACCGCACCCACGCGTGAATCTCCCGCACGCAATGCGGCAATCTCGTCGGCCAGATTGAAGTCGAAGGTCTGGATACGGGTTCGTGGCGCTGCGCTCATCGCGCTATTGTGGCATCGCAACCTGCGCTGCACAGCCATGATGCAGCCATGTTTGCGCGCCGCCACGAGTCCCGCGACGGCCCTGTGTCGCCCGCAGTGCCATCGCCGGCATGCCATTGGCCTGGCAGGATCAGAAACACAGGTTCAACCGCCAGTGACGGGTGGGAAAAATGCGATCTCGGCGCCGGCTCGCAGCGGGGTCGACTCCTCGCACATGCTCTGGTCGAGCGCGATACGCACCGATCTGCCGCGCGCCAGCGCGTCGGCATACGGTGCGCCGCGCGCTATCAGGGCATTGCGCAGACCCGCCACGTCTGGCGCCGTCGTTTCCCAGGATTCGCTGCCCACGCCGATGGCTTCACGGATGGAGGCAAAAAAACGCAGTGTGATCAGCATCGGGCGTGTCAGGACAACAAATCGGCAAATGCCAGGTAACGGACCTGGTCACCGCGGCCGATAGCCGTTCCGGACGGGTTGTCGACCAGTCCGTCGCCCCACACCGCTGAGGTCAACACGCCCGAGCTCTGGTTGGCAAAAAGGTCCAGGCCACCGCCACCGTTGCGGCGCACGCGCAGGAACTCGCGCCGACCGTCTGGCCGCAGCCAGTCGAAATCGGCACGGGCGAGCGATGCCGTCGCGGCGAGTTCGCTCGCGCCTTGCAGCCGCAACAGGAACGGTCGCACGAGCACGGCAAACGTGACGAAGCTCGACACCGGATTGCCCGGCAGGCCGATGAAATGGCATGGGCCGACGTGGCCGTAGGCGAACGGTTTACCGGGCTTCATCGCAATCTGCCACAGGTCGAGCGCGCCCAACGCCATGACGGCCGGCCGGATATGGTCTTCTTCGCCTACCGAGACGCCGCCACTGGTCAGGATCAGATCGTGCTGGCTGGCGGCCGAACGCAGGGCATCCAGCGTGGCCTGGCGCTTGTCGGGGACGATGCCCAGATCACTGACCTCGCAACCGAGGCGCAGCAACATCGCGCGCAGGAAATAGCGGTTCGAGTTGTAGATGGCGCCCGGCGGCATGTCGGCAGGCGCCACAGCCCCCGGCATCACCAACTCATCACCGGTAGAAAACAAGGCGACGCGCGGACGGCGAACAACCGACAGGCGGTCGAATCCGATGCCGGCGGCCAGCCCGAGGCTGGGTGGCGACAGGCGCGCGCCGCGCGCCAATACGACCGAGGACCGGGTCACATCTTCGCCAGCGCGTCGGATCCACTGGCCTGGCGCAGGAACGGCGTTGATACGCACCAGCGCCGGCGCGCCGGCGGTCGGTTCGCCAACGGTCTGGCAATCCTCCTGCATCACGACCGCATCCGCCCCGGGCGGAATCGGCGCGCCAGTGAAGATACGGGCCGCCTGGCCACTGTGCAACGGCTGCCCGGATGTGCCGGCAGCGATACGCTGGGTCACCGTCAGGACGGTCCCCGTGCGGGACAGATCGGCGCTGGCGACCGCATAACCATCCATGGAGCTGTTGTCCTGCGGTGGCACGTGCAGTTCGGACACCAGATCCTGCGCCAGCACCCGGCCATCGGCGTCGAACGTGGAAACCGATTCCGGGTCAGCCAATGTGCGTGCGGCGGCCAGCAGCCGCTGCAGTGCGTCATCCAGCGCCAGCAAAGGTGGCCGGGAACTACTCATGCTTTTGTCCTGCATCTATTGGATCCATCGGATGACCGGTTGCGCATCACGGCGCGGCCGACGCGGGTTGCAGGGCCGGACAATGCGCGACGATGAAGGCCTTGACCGCGTCGACCCGCGCGGGCAGCGTGACAACGCGCCGGGGACGCTGTTCGATACCCTCGAATTGCGCCGGCCGGGTGGGTTCGCGGCCAAGGGCCTCGACGATGGTGGCGGCGAACTTGATCGGCAATGCGGTCTCGAGCACGATCATCGGATACCGCGGATCGAGATGGGCACGCGCGACCTTGATGCCATCGGCCGTATGCGTGTCTACCATGTCATTGCACGCGGTATAGGTGGTCCTGATCGTTGCCAGGCGGTCTGCATGGGTGCTGCGACCGCTGGCAAAACCGAATCGCGTGGCGGCGTCCGGGAACGCAGCATCTGCGCTGAGATCGAACATGCCCTCACGTGCCAGCTTGTCGCCAAACAATGCCTTGACACGTGTGGGGTCGCGGCCAAGCAGATCGAACACGAAACGCTCGAAGTTCGATGCCTTGGAAATGTCCATCGACGGGCTGGACGTTTCACGCGTGTCGGCGCTGCTGCGCACGCGGTACACGCCGGTACGGAAGAACTCGTCGAGCACGTCGTTCTCGTTCGTCGCCACGACCAGCCGATCGATCGGCAGGCCCATCATGCGCGCCACATGGCCAGCACAGACGTTGCCGAAATTGCCCGACGGCACGGCGAAGCGCACTTTCTCGCTGTTGGCCTGTGTGGCCTGGAAATAGCCGGCGAAGTAATACACGACCTGCGCCATCAGGCGTGCCCAGTTGATCGAATTGACGGTACCGATGCGGTACCGGCGCTTGAACGCGAGATCGCTCGACACGGCCTTCACCAGGTCCTGGCAGTCGTCGAACACGCCGTCGATGGCCAGGTTGTGGATGTTCTCGTCCATCAGGCTGAACATCTGCGCTTGCTGAAACGGGCTCATGCGTCCCAGTGGGCTGGTCATGAACACCGACACGCCGCGCTTGCCGCGCATCGCGTATTCGGCCGCACTGCCGGTGTCGCCGCTGGTGGCGCCCAGGATGTTGAGGGTCTCGCCGCGCCGGCCCAGCTCGTATTCGAACAGGTTGCCCAGCAACTGCATCGCCATGTCCTTGAACGCCAGTGTCGGTCCGTTGGACAAGGCTTGCAGGTACAACCGCGCGCCTGCCTCGCCGCCGGCCGTTGCCGACCCCAATGGGCGCAAAGGAACAATGGCGGCGGAACCAAACACCTCGGCGGTGTAGGTGCGCCGGCAGATGGCGCGCAGGTCCGCCGCCGGTATGTCGTCGATATACAGCGACAGGATCTCGAACGCCAGATCGGCGTAGGGCAGGCTGCGCCATCGGGTCAGCGTCGCGTCATCGACCTGCGGGTAGGTCTGGGGAAGGTACAGGCCGCCATCGGGCGCCAGGCCCTCGAGCAGGATGTCGCAAAAGCGCTGGTTCGCGCAATAGCCTCGCGTCGACACGTAGCGCATCAGGCCAGCTCCTCCTTGCGAATACGCGTGATGGGTTGCAACACGCTGGGCAGCGCCTGCATCAGCACAAGTGCACCGTCCATCGTGCCCTCGCGGGTGTCGTGGGTCAGAATGATCAGGTCGGTTTGCCCGACCTGGGCGCCGTCCGTGGCCGCCTCGATTTCGTCCGCTTCGCGCTGCAGCATGGCGTCGATGCTGATGCCGGCGTCCGCCAGGATGCCGGTCACCCGCGACAAGACGCCGGCCTGGTCGGCCACACGCAGGCGCAGGTAATAACTGGTGACGACCTCGGCCATCGGCAGGATGGGCAGGTCGCTCATCGCGTCGGGGTGGAACGCCAGATGCGGCACGCGCTGGGCGGCGTCGGCCGTGTGCAGGCGCGTGATGTCGACCAGGTCGGCGATCACCGCGCTGGCGGTCGGCTCACTGCCGGCGCCCTTGCCGTAATACAGCGTGGTACCCACGGCATCACCCTGCACGACGACCGCGTTCATCGCGCCTTCGACGTTGGCGATCAGCCGTTTGGCCGGAATCAGACTGGGATGCACCCTCAGCTCGATCCCCCGGAGCGTGCCGGTGGCGCTGTCGACGCTGCGCTTGGTGATGCCCAGCAACTTGATGCGGTAACCCAATTGCTCCGCGTAACGGATGTCCTGCGCACTGAGGTTCGTGATGCCCTCGATGTAGGCCTTGTCGAACTGCACCGGAATACCAAATGCAATGGCAGACATCAGCGTGACTTTATGCGCAGCGTCCACACCCTCGATGTCGAAGGTCGGATCGGCTTCGGCATAACCCAGCCGTTGGGCTTCCTTGAGCACGACCGCAAAGTCCAGGCCCTTGTTGCGCATCTCGCTCAGGATGAAGTTGGTCGTGCCGTTGATGATGCCCGCGATCCACTGGATGCTGTTCGCAGTGAGGCCCTCTCGCAGCGCCTTGATGATCGGGATGCCGCCGGCCACCGCGGCTTCGAACGCGACCATCACGCCCTTGGCATGCGCGGCAGCGAAGATCTCGGTGCCATGCACCGCGAGCAAAGCCTTGTTGGCGGTGACCACGTGTTTGCCCGCCGCAATCGCCTCCATGACCAGTTGGCGCGCTATGCCGTAGCCGCCAATGAGTTCGATGACGATGTCGATGTCCGGATTGGCGATGACGGCGCGCGCGTCGTTGACGACCTTGACGCCGTCTCCGACCAGAGCCTGTGCGCGCGCCACGTCCAGATCGGCGACCATGGTGATCTCGATGCCGCGCCCGGCGCGACGCCGGATCTCCGCCTGATTGCGCTTGAGCACACTGAACGTGCCACTGCCCACGGTGCCAATGCCCAGCAGGCCTACTTGAATCGGATTCATGGAAAAGACGTTCTACGTTGTTATTGAAAATGACTGCGTTGTGTAACCAGCGCGAAACCGGCTCTCAGGCCCGGTTCGCGACCAGCTTGACGGCGGCCAAAGCCCGCTCGTCCTGATGCCGCTTGCGGTAATGCGCGAGGAACTTCGCGATGCGTCCGATGGCTTCGCGCAGATCGTCCTCGTGCGGCAGAAAGACGATTCGGAAATGGTCGGGCCGGTCCCAGTTGAAACCGGTACCTTGCACCAGCATGACCTTGGTCTCCTGCAGCATCTCAAGCACAAACGCCTGATCGTCGACGATCGGGTACATGTCGATATCCAGGCGTGGAAACATGTACAGCGCGGCGTCCGGCTTCACGCAACTCACGCCTGGAATCGCCGTCAAAAGGTCGTACGCCAGATCGCGCTGGCGCCGCAGCCGCCCCCCCTCGCCTACCAGCTCGTTGATGCTCTGGTAGCCACCGAGCGCCGTCTGCACCGCCCACTGGCCCGGCACATTGGGGCACAAGCGCAGATTCGCCATCATGTTAAGGCCATCGATGTAGTCGCGGGCCGGAACCTTGTCACCCGAGACCACCATCCAGCCGGCGCGGTAGCCGCATGACCGGTAACTCTTGCTCAGGCTGTTGAATGTCAACGTCAGTATGTCGTCGCTGAGGGACCCGATCGCCGTATGCCGCGCGCCGTCATAGAGAATCTTGTCATAGACCTCGTCCGCAAAGATCACCAGAGAGAACTCACGCGCAATCTCGATGATCCCCATCAGCAAGGCATCGGAATACAGGGCGCCGGTGGGGTTGTTCGGATTGATCACCACGATGCCTTTGGTACGCGGCGTCACCTTGGCACGCATGTCGGCCAGGTCAGGCATCCAGCCATTGTTCTCGGTGCAGCGGTAGTGCACCGGCTTGCCGCCGGACAACACCACGGCAGCTGTCCACAAGGGGTAGTCGGGCGCCGGGATCAGCATCTCGTCGCCGTTGTTGAGCATCGCGTTGCTGGCCATCACGATCAGTTCGGATGCGCCGTTGCCCAGATAGATATCCTCCAGCGCGACGCCGGCGATGCCTTGCTGCTGCGTGTAATGCATCACGGCCTTGCGCGCTGCAAAAATGCCCTTGCTGTCCGAATAACCAGCCGAGTTGGGCAGGTTGCGAATCATGTCCTGCTGTATCTCTTCCGGCGAATCGAATCCGAAAACCGCCAGATTGCCGATGTTCAGCTTGATGATCTTGTGACCCTCGTCCTCCATCCGCTGGGCGCACTCGAGAATCGGCCCACGGATGTCGTAACAAACGTTGTCGAGCTTGGTGGATTTGCGGATCGTTTTCATGGTCTTTGCAACGCAGCGTGCAGCAGGGGAGAAACCTATAATTTGACCACATCCGAGCGCGCCATCCGACAATGAAACTTCACCCCGACAAATCCTCTACCCAGACCATCACCGGATACGGCGATGCATGGGTGGCAGTGGACGGCGAACGCATCGATAGCAGTGTCATCGTCGGTTCGGGCGGCCAACGTATTGCGTGGCCGTGCAGCGACTTCTCCGAACTCGGGCCGGCGCACTTCGATCAGCTCGCCGAACTCGACACGGAACTGGTGATCTTCGGTAGCGGCAAGCAGTTGCGTTTTCCCCGACCGGCATGGCTGGCGCCATTGATGCAGCGTCGCATTGGCTTCGAGACGATGGACACCAGAGCCGCCTGTCGCACCTACAACATCCTGTCGGCAGAAGGCCGCAAAGTCGTGGTGGCTCTGTTGATCGAAGTTCCTGCTCCTTGATGCCATCGGTTCCATATTTGCAGTTTGGGTGGTGAATTGCGGTTAAAATCCTGAGCTTCGGTCGAGGCACCACGGCACTACTGGTGCAGCTCAATGTCCTCCACCTGTTACTGACACATCCAGCACGCGAGACTCAAGCACCATATGGCGATCGTTGTCAACAAACCACTCCCCGAATTCGAAGCTGTCGCCACCGGTGGTGTCAAGGTGACCAATACCAGTCACATGGGCGCAACAATGGTCCTTTACTTCTATCCCAAGGACAACACGCCTGGGTGCACCACCGAAGCGATGCAGTTTCGCGACAAGTACAAGGATTTCGTCAAGGCCGGCGCAGAAGTATTTGGCGTATCGCGCGACAACATGAAGTCCCATGATGACTTCAAGCTCAAACTCGAATTGCCGTTCGAGTTGATTGCGGATACGGAAGAAAAGATGTGCCACATGTTTGGTGTGGTCAAGAACAAGATCATGTACGGCAAGAAGGTCAAGGGCATCGAGCGCAGCACATTTCTGGTGGGCGCCGACGGCTTGCTGAAAGAAGAGTGGCGCGGCCTGAAGGTTCCCGGGCATGTCGACGATGTGCTCAAGGCAGTCAAGGCGCTCAAGAAATCGGCCTGATTCCGCGCTGGCGGTCCACCGCCGGGGCTCATGCATAATGTTTTGCATGCCCTTGAGTCCAGCCATAGTCCAGATCACGAAGCCGCCTTGGTCCAAGGCGGCTTTTTTGTTCATGGGTTGGCTGATCGATGCAACGGACAATCCCTTTTTCTTTTCATCCGCGAGTACCCAGGACCATGCCTCTGCCCCCCGCACCCAGCAAACGTGCAGCCTTGTTGACCAGCTCGGCTTTTGACATACCGGCCAGAGCCATTGCCAGACCCCCCCGCAAGAGCAACGGCGACACGTCTGCGATGGTGCCATTCGCCGACGCAGGCTTGCCGGCCCGGCCATCGACGCAAGAGACCCCGCAACCCGAAACAACTCCGGTAGTTGCGCGGCGCAAGACAACGCCAGTGGCCCCCGTGGCGAGCCTGTCGACCCATACCACCGACAAACCCCGCAAGCCCAAGGCCAGCGGTCCCGCCAAGTTGTTCGTGCTCGACACCAATGTGCTGTTGCATGACCCGATGTGCCTGTTCCGATTCGAGGAACACGACATCTTCTTGCCAATGATCGTTCTCGAGGAACTCGACGGCCACAAGAAGGGCATGACCGAAGTGGCGCGCAATGCGCGCCAGACCAGCCGCTGGCTCGATGCGCTGGCGGGAGCGCCCGGCGCAGACTTCAATGGCGGCCTGCGACTCGACAGCACCGGCCACAGCGACGCGAGAGGCAAACTGTTCTTTCAGACCCAGGCCTTGGACTACGCGCTTCCATCGAGCCTGCCCCAGGGAAAGGCGGACAACCAGATTCTGGGTGTTGTGGACGCGCTGGGCCAGCAGCACAAGAAGGCCGGCAAAGGCAAGAGCGCTGACAGCGCCAAGGACGTCGTACTGGTGTCCAAGGACATCAACATGCGGGTCAAGGCGCGCGCGCTGGGACTGGCGACCGACGACTACCAGAATGACAAGACGCTGGCCGATGGGGATCTTCTGTACGCCGGATCCCTGGCCTTGCCGGCCGATTTCTGGGCCACGCACGGGCAGACCGTCGAAAGCTGGCAACAAGGAGTCCATACCTTCTACCGGATCAACGGTCCGGTAGTGCCGACACTTCTGATCAACCAGTTCGTCTACTTCGAGTCCCCCGGCGAACCCAGCCTGTACGCGCGGGTAACCGAGATCCGCGGCAAGACGGCGGTCATCAAGACACTCAAGGACTACAACCACCTGAAGAACTCGGTATGGGGCGTGACGACCCGCAACCGAGAGCAGAATTTTGCGATGAATCTGCTGATGGACCCGGAGGTCGATTTCGTCACACTCACCGGCACCGCCGGTACCGGCAAGACGCTGATGGCGCTCGCTGCGGGTCTGACCCAGGTGCTGGACGACCGGCGCTACACCGAGATCATCATGACCCGCGCCACCGTCAGTGTGGGCGAGGACATCGGCTTCCTGCCCGGTACCGAAGAAGAGAAAATGGGTCCCTGGATGGGCGCACTGGACGACAACCTCGAGGTGCTGGGCAAGACCGACACCAGCGCCGGCGAATGGGGGCGCGCCGCCACTAGTGAGCTGATCCGCAGCCGCATCAAGGTCAAAAGCATGAACTTCATGCGCGGTCGCACGTTTTTGAACAAATACGTGATCATCGACGAGGCGCAGAACCTCACACCCAAACAGATGAAGACGCTGATCACCCGGGCCGGCCCTGGAACCAAGATCGTCTGCATGGGGAACCTGGCGCAGATCGACACGCCCTACCTCACCGAAGGCTCGTCCGGCCTCACCTTTGCCGTCGACAAGTTCAAGGGCTGGCCACACAGCGGCCACATCACGCTGGCGCGTGGCGAACGCTCACGACTCGCCGATTTCGCCAGCGAAGTGCTCTAGCGCGAGCAGATCCGGGGGTCAGAAGTCCCCGTTTTTGCCACTTGCGAGGCTCTCGAACTTCGTGATCGAGCGTAGAAAGGCGAGCTTGACCACACCCGTGGGGCCGTTTCGCTGCTTGGCGATGATGATCTCCGCCACTCCGGGCTCCTTGCAGGCGTCCTTGGTGTAGTACTCGTCGCGGTAGATGAACATGATGATGTCCGCGTCCTGTTCGATCGCACCCGATTCGCGCAGGTCACTCATCATCGGCCGCTTGTCGGGCCGCTGCTCGACGCTGCGGTTGAGCTGCGACAAGGCGATCACCGGGCACTTGAGTTCCTTGGCCAGCATCTTCAATCCGCGCGATATCTCGCCGAGCTCGGTAGCCCGGTTTTCCTCGGAGCCGGACGAGCCGCTCATCAACTGCAGGTAGTCGACCACGATCAGACCCAGCTGCCCGCACTGGCGCGCCAGGCGCCGCGCATTGGCGCGCAATTCGCCGGACGTCAGACCCGCGCTTTCGTCGATGTGCAGCGAAATGTTGCGCAGCTTTTCGATCGCCTCGGTCAGCCGCGGCCACTCCTCGTCGGACAACCTTCCGGTGCGCAAGTGGCTCTGGTCGATTCGGCCGATCGAGCCGACGATACGCACCGCCAATTGCGCCGCGCCCATCTCCATCGAGAAAACAGCGACCGGCAGACCTTCGTTCAAAGCCACGTGCTCGGCGATATTGATGGCAAACGCCGTCTTGCCCATCGATGGACGGGCCGCCAGAACGACCAGATCGCCGGCTTGCAGGCCAGCCGTCAGGCGATCAAGGTCGTAGAAACCGGTCGGCACACCCGTCACGTCGTTCGGGTTGTCGGCCATCTCCTGAACCCGGTCCATCAAGCTCACGACCAGCGAATCCATGGCCTGGAATCCCTGCTTCAGACGAGAGCCCTGCTCACCGATTTTGAAGATTTTGCGTTCGGCCTCGTCGACGATGTCGGCAACCGGTCGCCCCTTGGGGTTGAACGCGGTGGTCGCGATCTCGTCGCTGGCGCTGACCAGCTTGCGCAAGATCGAGCGTTCACGCACGATTTCGGCATAACGCCGGATGTTGCTGGCGCTTGGCACGAACTGGGCCAGCGAATTCAGGTAGCCCAGCCCCCCGATCTCATCGGCCTTGCCCTGACCCTGGAGTTGCTCGAACACCGTGATCACATCGGCAGGCCGGGAAGCATTGATCAGCACACCGACCGCCGCATAAACGAGCCTGTGCTCGTGCCGGTAGAAATCGACATCGGTCAGCAGATCGGAGACCCGATCCCAGGCACCGTTGTCCAGCAGCAGGCCTCCGAGCACACTCGACTCGGCCTCCAGCGAATGGGGGGGAATTCGCAGCTGCGCCACCTGGCGGTCGTCGCTGTAGTCGTTGACGGAAGAAAAAACGGCAGACATGGTGTGAAGGAGAGAGCCTTTGATGCTACGCCGGCACTCGGGCAGCGTCGAGTGAAATACTGGGGACAAGCCCGGAGAAAGCTGTGGACAAGATGTGCAGATCGATGGACAAGCTGGTACCAAAAAAGCCAAAGCCACCGCGGCTTGCACTGCGGTGGCTATTCGGATACGGGTTCACCGGCTTGCGCCGGGTTGCACGAATCGGCTTATGAGGAAACGCCGGGCCGCCCCCAAGTTTACTCGCACCCCCTTGGGGGGCCTGGCGAAGCCAGGGCTGGGGGCGCTATCAAGAAACGCCGGGCCGCCCCCAAGTTTCCTCGCACCCCCTTGGGGGCCTGGCGAAGCCAGGGCTGGGGGCGCTCTCAGGCGGTCTCGCCGTACACCGATACCGTGATCACCACGACGACATCGGTATGCAATGCGATGCCGACGGCCGTGTCGCTGACAATCTTGATCGGACCGGCGGGCATGCGCACTTGCGACTTGACCACTTTGTAACCTTGTTTGACCAATTCCTCGGCCACGTCGGCGTTTGTGACGGAGCCGAACAGGCGACCGTCCACACCTGCTTTCTGGGTCAACTTGATGGTCGAGCCGGCCAGCTTTTCACCAATGGCCTGGGACTCGGCCAGTTTGGACGCGGCGGCCTTTTCCAGTTCCACGCGTTTGGTTTCGAAATCCTGCTTGGCTTGCGCCGTCGCGCGCCGGGCACGCCCGGTTGGAATCAGGAAGTTGCGGGCAAAACCGTCCTTGACTTTGACGATCTCACCCAGATTGCCAAGGTTGATGACCTTGTCGAGCAGAATGACTTGCATGTTCGTGACCCCTTAGATGCGGTGCTGGTCGCTGTATGGCAGCATGGCCAGGAAGCGCGCGCGCTTGATCGCGGTGTTGAGTTGGCGCTGGAAGATGGCACGGGTGCCGGTCAGTCGAGCGGGGATGATCTTGCCGTTTTCGGCAATGAAATCGCGCAAGGTGTCGATGTCCTTGTAGTCGATCTCTTCGACACCGGTCACGGTGAAACGGCAAAAGCGCTTGCGCTTGAACAGCAGATTCTGGGCCGGGCGCTTGGGGCGCTTGTCTTTGTTGAAACGTTTTGGTGATGGCATGGTGATTTCCTTCGGTTTGCCGGACGCCGGACTCAGACTGGCTGAGCGGTTTCGTCCTGCTGAGAAAACATGGTTGGGTCTTGCAAAAATTCCTGAATGTGAAAAACGACGTATTTGCCGTGACGGGGTGAGGCCAGAAAGCCGGTGAACTTCCAGACACTGCCGACGGCCTGACTGGCCAGCCGCTCGGCATTGGTACCCAGAGCCACCGCCTTCACTGCCGCCTTGACCTCACGGGCCTGCCCTGCTTCCAGGATGCTGGATGCATGCTCCAGCTTCAGATTCAGGGCCGGCACACCTGCCGGTGTAAACCGCAGCGCGTCACGCTCGGCGATACAGGCAGTCAGGACCAGACAGTTGGCAGCCTCGTTCACCCCACGTCGGAATCAGCGGTCGTTTCCGTGGAACTCGGCTTGCTGGGCCTTGCGGGCGTCTTCACGCTCAACCGTCTTCATCATCGAGGACGGAGCGGTATCGGCCTTCTTGCGCAAGACGGTCAGATGGCGCAGCACTGCGTCATTAAACTTGAAAGCGTGCTCGAGTTCCACCATCACGGCCTGATCGGCCTCGATGTTGACACACAGATAATGCGCCTTGGCCAGCTTGTTGATCATGTAAATCAGCTGACGCCGACCCCAATCTTCAACCCGGTGGATCTTGCCGCCACCCGCGGTGATCATGGTCTTGTAACGTTCCAGCATGGCCGGAACCTGCTCGCTCTGATCCGGATGGATCATCAGAATGATTTCATAGTGACGCATTGGTACTCCTTGTGGATGGCCCGTCAAAGGGCCGATAAAGCCACCCCCGGCGTCTGAACAGGGTGTGGCAAGGCGAAGCCCGCGATTATGCCACGGCCCAGTTGCGCGCCGCGCCCTGCCAGCCAGCAAACACCACTCTACTGCAGGCGCACGAAAAAAATGACCCGGCAGACGGATCCGCCGGGTCACATGCTGAAACGCGCGGCGCTGCGCCGCGCGGCCTGCCCTAGGTCAGGTGGGCTTGAGGTTGGGGTAACGCACGTATTCGACCAGTTCCTGGATCTTGCGGCTAGGTGCCGGTGTGATCATGCTGACGATCAGGATCACGGCAATGCCGACCGGCACTCCAAACAGACCGGCCGAGATCGGCTGGATGTCCCACCACAGTTGCACCGGTGAGGTAACGCCGAAAATGCCGCGCATCCATGGTTGAGTCGTCACCATGTAATAAACGGTGGTGCCCAGACCCGCGATCATGCCCAGGGACGCGGCGATCCCTGTGGCGCGCTTCCAGAAGATGCCTAGCACCAGCGCCGGGAAGAACGCGGCCGCTGCGAACGAGAACGCCGCCGAGACCAGGAACAAGATGTCCGCCGGCTTCTGCGACGCCACGTATGCCGCGCATAACGCAACCACAAGCAGTAGCATCTTGGACAAGGCGACGCGCCGTGCGGTCGATGCATTCGGATCGATCATCTTGTAGTACAGGTCGTGGCTGAGCGCATTGGCGATCGTGAGCAGCAGGCCGTCGGCGGTCGACAGCGCGGCGGCAAGGCCACCGGCCGCCACCAGGCCCGAGATCACGTAAGGCAGGCCACCGATCTCCGGCGTTGCCAGCACCACGATGTCGCCACCGATGGACATCTCGTTGAGCTGCAAAATGCCGTCCTTGTTGATATCGACGACGGACAGCAACGTGGGATCGACCTTGCTCCACGACGCTATCCAGGCCGGTAACTGATCGAACGGTGTACCCACAACGAGCGTGAAGACCTCGTACTTGACCAGAACCGCCAGCGCAGGCGCCGTGAAATACAGCAAGAAGATGAAGAACAGCGACCAGCTGACCGACTCGCGCGCCTCCTTGACGCTAGGCACGGTGTAGTAACGCATCAGGATGTGTGGCAACGCGGCCGTTCCGACCATCAGGCAGAAAATGAGCGCCAGGAAGTTGCGCCGCGCAATGTCATACGCCTTCTGCGCCGCCTCGCTGCCAGACGGGTCACCGGCAAAGGTCTGCGCATGTGGCGGCATGCCGTTGAGCGGCCTGGACTTGGTGTCGGCGCCGGCCTTGGCCCTGGTCCAGGCGGCCTTGGCTGCGGCCGCGTCGGCAGGCAATGCCGACAGCGCCTTCTCCGCCGCCGAGATGTCTGCCACCGCAGCGTTTGCCGCCTTCAGGTCTGCGACCTTCTTTTCGGCCTGCGCCTTGTCCACAGCCAAAGCCGCAGCCGGGTCCTTGAGCTTTTCTGCCAATGCGGCCGAGCGCTGCTTGAACACCTCGCGCACTTCGAGCTCCTTGGGATCGGCCGCGAGCTTCTTCTCCAGCGCTGTCACCTTTTCCAGCTGCAAGCCGTAAATGGCCTGCGGCACCGGAATGCTGGTCTGCTTCACCGACAACCACACCACCGGGATCATGTAAGCCACGATCAGGATGATGTACTGTGCCACCTGAGTCCAGGTAACCGCTCGCATGCCGCCAAGGAAAGAACACACCAAAATACCGCCCAGGCCCAGGAAAATCCCGAGCTCGAACTGCACGCCGGTCAGGCGCGAGGTGATCAGGCCCACACCGTAGATCTGCGCCACCACATAGGTGAACGAGCACAGGATGGCCGCGACGATGCCGATAAAGCGCGGCACGTTGCCGCCATAGCGCTCCCCCAGGAAGTCGGGCACGGTAAATTGCCCGAACTTGCGCATGTAGGGCGCAAGGAACAGTGCCACCAGGCAATAACCGCCGGTCCAGCCCATGATGAAGGCCAGACCGCCGTAGCCCGTCAGATACAAGGTTCCGGCCATTCCGATGAAGGATGCAGCCGACATCCAGTCGGCGCCGGTCGCCATGCCGTTGTAGACCGCCGGAACGCGCCTGCCGGCGACGTAGTATTCGGCAGCGTCGTTGGTCCGGCTCATGATGCCGATGCCGGCATACAAACCGATCGTGGCAAGCAGGAAGATGAAGCCGATCCACTGGCGCGGCAAGCCCATCTGCTCAAGCACGGCCAGCACGACCACGAAGGCGAAGAAGCCGCCCGTGTACCACTTGTAGACCTTGTTCAGGTTTTGCTTGAACGCAGCCTTGGAGGCGGCGTTGCTGACACCCGAAGTGTCGGAACCAAACATTCCAGCCATGATTACTCCTCGCTCTCTTCAACGCCATGCTCGATATCGAGCTTGGCCATATACCGGGCGTAGTACCAGATGATCAGGCAATACACCACCAGCGAACCCTGCGCGCCCATCCAGAAACTGAAGGGCCATCCGAAAAAATTGAAACTCAACTCTCGCGCAAAAAAGCCCACAACGAAGGTCACAACGAACCAGATCGCGAGCAGGATGCCCGTGATGCGAAGGTTCTTGCGCCAATAGTCGTGTTGTGTATCGGTCAATTCCATTTAATCCACCTCCAACAACGATACCCTCGCGGGCGGTTTGCGATCGTCACCCGGTTGCCCGGATGGCCTGCACGCCTGATCGCATCTTTCTGAATTGCCACCTTTTCGAACGGAAACAGCGATGACGGGCCGGTCGGCCTGTCATCGCACCGGCTGCGCAATGTGCAGACCGGTTTCCCGTTCCAGCTGGGCGGCCACCTTTGGCTCGAATCCTTTGAGATGGCGAATGATCTTCACCGCCTCATCGGGTTGTTGCCGATCGACATGAACCCGCGCCAGCTGGTACCAGCCAAACGGGCTCATGGGTTGCAGTTCGGTATTGCGCTTGAGCGCGGTCACGGCTTCGTCGAAACGGCGGTTGCGGATCAGCAGCAGTGCCAGGCCGTACCAGGCCCGGTCCAGCTTGGGCCCGGCCTCGATGGCGCGTCGAAAGGCCGGCTCGGCATCCTCGTCGCGACCCAACTCATCGAGCATGTAGGCCAGATTGAACCAGGCGGCAGCATTGTCCGGATGCGCCGCGGTCATGTCCTGCAGCGCCTGCACCGCGCCATGCTTGTCACCGAGCTCGGCCAGCAGGTGGGCCCGGCTGGCCATCACATAGCGGTGTACGGGTGCCAGCACCAGCATCGCGTCAAAACGCTCCAGTGCCGCGCGCTTGCGGCCAATCACCAGCAGCGTGATCGCCTGCATCTTGAGGAAAAGATAGTTCAACCACTGGCTCATTTGCATTGCTCCACGCCCACTTGCAGGCAGATCTGGATCTTCACCACGGTAACTGCCAGCCAGACGAAGACCAGCAGCAGGAACGCCACCAGCGGCAGGTGGCGCTCGACGACAAATTTGGGCGACAGCAGACGGGCCACTGCCACGAATGGCCGGCCCATGATCTGCAGGATCTGGTAGAAAAGGTTCTTGTCGCGCTTGGCGCCGGCGAGCAATCCGAGCACCCATTGGCCCAGCAAAGCCATCAGCGCGATTTCAGTAACCAGTTTGACCGTAGTGACAAGCGCCAGCATGGGGGCCATTCAGAATGTATGGCGCCATTGTTGTTTCTAGACTTACCGGATTCTTACAAAATAGCCAGAATGGGTGCACCCGAGGGTAGACCCCACTCGGGTATTCCCGCTGCCCGATCAGCCGGCCAACCTGCGCCAGGTATCGATCACCGTGTCTGGGTTCAGCGAAATCGAGTTGATGCCTTCGTCGCGCAGCCAGGTTGCAAAGTCCGGATGGTCGCTGGGCCCCTGACCGCAGATGCCGACGTATTTTCCCTGCGCGCGGCAGGCCTGGATGGCCATACGGATCAGCGCCTTGACGGCCGGATCGCGCTCATCGAAATCCGCCGCCAGCAATTCCAGGCCGGAATCTCGGTCCAGACCCAGCGTTAACTGGGTCAGGTCGTTCGAACCGATCGAAAATCCATCGAAATACTGCAGGAACTCAGTGGCCAGGATCGCGTTGCTGGGTATCTCGCACATCATGATGATCTTCAAGCCGGGGTCCGACCCATCGGCGCTCGCTCCATCGCCACGGCGCAAACCATGGGCCGCCAGCAGGACGGTCACCTTGCGCGCCTGCTCCAGCGTGCGCACGAACGGCACCATCAGTTGCACGTTCGACAACCCCATGTCCTGACGCACCCGCAGCATGGCCTCGCATTCCATCGCGAACGCCTCACCGAAGTCGGCGCTGATGTAGCGCGCTGCGCCGCGAAAGCCGAGCATCGGATTTTCCTCTTCCGGCTCGTAACGGCTGCCACCGATCAGCGTGCGGTATTCATTGCTCTTGAAGTCCGACAGGCGCACGATGACCGGCTTGGGCCAGAACGCGGATGCGATCGTCGCCACACCTTCCGCCACCCGGTCGACGTAGAAGGCGCGCGGCGACGCGTGCCCGCGCGCGACCGACTCGACCGCCTTTTTCAGGTCGGCGTCCACGTTGGGATAGTCCAGGATCGCCTTCGGATGCACACCAATATTGTTGTTGATGATGAATTCGAGCCGCGCCAGGCCAACGCCGGAATTGGGCAATTGGCAGAAGTCGAATGCCAGTTGCGGATTGCCCACGTTCATCATCACCTTGACCGCAATCTCCGGCATCGTGCCGCGCTCGACCTGCTGGATCTCGGTCTCGAGCAGCCCGTCGTAGACGAATCCGGTGTCACCCTCGGCGCAACTCACTGTCACCAGCACCCCCTCCTTGAGAATGTCGGTCGCGTCGCCGCAACCCACCACGGCAGGGATGCCCAACTCACGCGCAATGATGGCGGCGTGGCAAGTGCGCCCACCACGGTTGGTCACGATGGCCGATGCGCGCTTCATGACCGGCTCCCAATTCGGGTCGGTCATGTCGGTCACCAACACGTCGCCCGCCTTGACCTTGTCCATCTCGGACAGGTTGTGCACCAGCCGCACGGGCCCGGTCCCGATCTTCTGGCCGATGGCACGCCCCTCGACCAGCACCGGCCCCTTGCCCTTGAGCTTGTAGCGGTACTCCGCCTTGCCGGCGCTCTGGCTCTTCACGGTTTCCGGTCGTGCCTGCAGGATGTACAGCTTGCCGTCCTGCCCATCCTTGCCCCACTCGATGTCCATCGCCCGTCCGTAATGTTCCTCGATCACCAGCGCGTAACGGGCTAGCTGCTCGACGTCGGCGTCGGACAACGAATAGCGGTTGCGCAATTCGGTCGGAACGTCAGTGGTCTTGACCAGCCGGTTGCCATCCGCCTTCTCGGCGGCACTGGTGAACTGCATCTGGATCAGCTTGGAGCCCAGGATACGCCGCACGATGGCCCGTTTGCCCGCGCGCAGAATCGGCTTGTGCACGTAGAACTCGTCCGGATTCACAGCGCCCTGCACCACCGTCTCACCCAGGCCGTAACTCGAGGTAATGAACACCAGGTCCTCGAAGCCGGACTCGGTGTCGATGGTGAACATCACGCCGGCGGCGCCCAGGTCGGAGCGCACCATGCGCTGGATGCCGGCGCTGAGCGCAACATGTTCGTGTGCAAAACCCTTGTGAACGCGGTAGCTGATGGCGCGGTCGTTGTAGAGCGACGCAAACACCACTTTGATGCGGTGCAGGATGTCCTCGATCCCCACGACGTTCAGAAAGGTCTCCTGCTGTCCGGCGAACGACGCGTCCGGCAGGTCCTCGGCCGTTGCCGACGAGCGCACCGCAAACGACAGCTCCGGCGCACCGTGGCTCAGTGTGGCAAACGCATCGCGGATCGCCCGCTCCAGGTCGTCGGGGAACGGTTGCGATTCGACCAGTTCACGAATCCTTGCGCCGGTCGTCGCCAGCACACGAACATCGTCGACATCCAGCGCGTCGAGTTGTGCCTTGATCTTGTCGCGCAAGCCGCCAAATGCGAGGAAGTTGCGAAAGGCATGGGCGGTGGTGGCGAAACCGGTGGGAACATTGACGCCACTGGGCAGGTGGGCAATCATCTCGCCGAGGCTGGCATTTTTGCCACCCACCGACTCGACGTCACCCATCCTCAGGTTCTCAAACGGTACGACCAGGGCGGTCGGTCCAAATAGTGCAGACATGGGGTGGCTCCGGAGGTTGTGAAAATCGGGGGGGTTGGCGCGGCGGCACAATGCGCGCGTCCACTGCTGCCCGGCCCGCCGCTCGGCATGGTTGTGTTGTACTGGTTGCGAGCGCAGTCCATGGGCAGGATGTCTGAATCGGTCTGGGGTTGCAAACATTGTAGAGTGCGACTTTGCGCCAACGCGGCCCGATCCGTGCGGCAGCCAACAACGCCAGGACGCCATTTGCCATGCCCAACCGCACCGTGTTTTTCATCTCCGATGGCACCGGCATCACAGCCGAGACCTTTGGCAACGCCATCCTGGCGCAGTTCGAGCTCAAGACGCGCCATGTGCGGCTGCCGTTCATCGACACACCGGACAAGGCATTCCAGACGGTGCGCCAGATCAACCACACCGCGACCGTCGACGGCAACAAGCCGATCGTATTCACGACCCTGGTGAACATGGAAATCCTCAAGATCCTCCAGGACGGTTGCCAGGGCATGCTGCTCGACATGTTCGGCACCTTCGTACACCCGCTGGAAACCGAACTGCAGCTCAAGTCCAGCCACCGGGTCGGACGCTTCAGCGATGCCAGCAAAAGCAAGGAATACCAGGACCGTATCGAAGCCATCAATTTCTCGCTGGCGCATGACGATGGCCAGTCCAACCGCGATCTCGAGCAGTCCGACGTCATCCTGGTCGGCGTCAGCCGCAGCGGCAAGACGCCGACGTCCCTGTATCTGGCCATGCAATACGGGCTCAAGGCGTCCAACTACCCCTTGATCCCGGAAGATTTCGAGCGCCAGCAGTTGCCGGCTGCACTGCTGCCACACAGGGCAAAATTGTTCGGGCTGACGATCGCGCCGGAGCGCCTGAGCGAAATCCGGCACGAGCGCCGGCCCAATTCGAAGTACGCGGCGATCGAGAACTGCCGCATGGAAGTGGCCGAGGGCGAAGCCATGATGCGCCGCAGCGGCATCCGCTGGTTGTCCACGACCACCAAGTCGATCGAAGAAATCGCCACCACGATCCTGCAGGACATCCGGCCCGAGCGGCTGAGTTACTGATACCTGCGCTGCAGCGACTGACCGGTTGATCGGTCGGTTGATCGGTCGGTTGATCGGTCGTCCAAGGGATTGCGCACGCACTCCCGAAGTTCCCGCCCGCCGACCACCCTCGTCCGTAGCCCTGAGACCCATAGACCAAGCAACGGTCTGACAATGCTGCATCCGCCATGACAGTTCTGCCACGCCATATCGCCGCCGCTGCCGCAGTGCTCGCGCTGCACGTGGCCGCTGCGTGGGCGCTCCATGCCGGCCTGCGAACACGGCCGGTCGAGACCATCGTACCGGTGCAAATGCTGGCTGCGCTGGTGGACACGCCGGCAGTGGTCCCACAAACCATCAGCCCGCCGGCGCCGCTGGCACCGCTGGCACCGCCTGCACCGCCTGCACCGCAAATCGCGCCGCAGCCGGCCAAGCCGCTGCCGCAAAGACCTGCGCCAACACCGGTTCCCCAGCCGATGCCAAAGCCCGAGCCCGTTC
>Ga0105044_10001305_pt1 | contig 33026 bp, 30 predicted proteins | sample MAT01_FD_78092 | JGI IMG/M metagenome (GOLD analysis project Ga0105044, IMG submission 78092) | Freshwater microbial communities from Lake Fryxell liftoff mats and glacier meltwater in Antarctica - MAT-01 | ecosystem: Environmental > Aquatic > Freshwater > Ice > Liftoff microbial mat | place...
CAGCGTGATGGTCGGGCAGGGCCCCCGCCGCCCGCAGCCGCCAAAGCCCGCGCAGCATCAGCCACAGCCCAACCCCGGCAATCGCCGCAATCCCGGCGGGCGCCAGAATATCCTCGCTGACCCCCAGCAACCGCTCCCGCGACCAGCCCAGCAGCAGCACGCCCGCCCCCACCAGCAGAACGGCGACCCCGGCCTGCGCGAGGCTGGCCAGCAGGGCGATGCCCGCCAGTGCCCCCAGCCGGACCCGCCGTGCCAGACCATAGCCACCGATCACCAGCTTGCCATGCCCCGGCCCTGCGGCATGCAGCACACCGTAGCTGAAACACACGACCATCAGCGCGCCCCAGGCCCCCGGCTGCTCCGACCGGATCGCCCGGACCGCTGCCGCAAGATGGTTCTGCACGCCGCGCTGTTGCTCCAGAAGCCACGGGCGCAGGGCATCAATCGCCCCGGTCAGCCACAGCACCGCAAGGACCGCCAGCACCCCGGCCCCGAACATCAGGCCAAGGGTCACCCCGGTGCGGCGCATGTCACCCGAACCTCTTCGGCATAGGCCGCCCCGATGGCGGGAAAATCGGACTCCACGCCGTCAGACCCGGCCTGCTCGTCCATCGCCGCCCGCAAGATCGCGTCCGCGGCGGCGCGGTCGGCAGCAAACGCCTGCGCGCTGCATCCGGTGCCGCCGGTCAACCGGGTTTCCCCTGCCAGCGTATAGGCGGTATAGAACCCCGGATCATAGACCTGCACCACCAAAGGCAGGTCCGACACCACGACGGGCCGGTCGAACCGGCGCAGATGGGTCGAGGTCAGCCGCCCCTCGATCAGGCGCGTGGTCCAATCCGACGGCCCCGACAAATCCAGCGGCGCGGCCCCCAACAGGGCATAGGTGTCGCCCGCGAACCCCGCCTCCCAAGCCATGTCGAAGCCCTGCAGGGCGGCGGTCTCTGACGGGGTCAGCAGCCCGTCGAAATCGGGGTCCATCCCGCGATCCTGCAGCATCATCAGGGAAAACAGGTCGTCATACGCCCAGGTGACGCGCAGGGCGATACCCTGTCGCGCGGCGTCAAAGATCACTTCGATCCCGGTATCGACAAAGACATGCGGGTGAGCGGCGGCGGTGCCGGCCATTCCGCACCCAAGGGCCAGCGCGGCAAGGCGCCTTGCGATCCCGCCGCCCCGGACCCCACGGGTCTTTCGCGCGACGGATCGGCATTCCGGTCGCCTGCTGCTGCCCGTTGCAGTGTCCCCGGCCGGGCAGGACAGGCTGAGGTGGTTCAAATGCCTGCTCCCCTTGCCGTACCAACCTTGCGCGGTCCGGCGTGAACCCCGCCGCTGCATCCTGGAGTTTACCGGTACCCTCCAGCCCGGCAATGGTCAAGGCGGGCGGCCCCGGCCGGGGCGATGTCGGACTATCCAACCCGGGAAACCCCGGCTAGGCTGCGGCAGAACGTTCAGGAGAACCCCGATGATCACGTTGTATGGCGTCTACCGGTCGCGGGCCTCGCGCCCGTTGTGGTTGCTGGGCGAGACCGGCACCCCCTTTACCCATGTGCCGGTGATCCAGTTTGGCCGGCTGGCCGATGCGCAGGCAGAGGATGCGCCGTTCCACACGGCCTCACCGGCCTTTCTGGCCGTGAACCCGCAGGGGCAGATCCCGGCGATGGTCGAGGAGACGCTGGTTCTGACCGAATCCATGGCGATCACCCTGTACATTGCGCGCCGCCATGGCGGGGATCTGGGACCTGCGGACGATGCCGAGACGGCGCTGATGACGCAATGGGCCCTGTTCGCCGTCACCGCGATCGAGGCACCGGCGATCGAGATCCTGTATACCATGGCAGACGGCGGCGATAAGACCGCCGAAGGTCAGGCAGCCATCGCGATCAATGCCGAAAAGCTGCGCGGCCCGCTGCGCCGGTTGCAGGGCCATCTGGACACGCAGCCCTGGCTGGTGGGCGACCGCTTTACCGTGGCGGATCTGAACACCGCCGAATGCCTGAGATATGCCGAGGGCCACCCCACCCTGCTGTCCGAATTTCCGACCGTGCAGGCCTGGCTGGCCCGGTGCCAGGCGCGGCCGGCGTTTCAGGCGATGTGGGCCGCGCGGCTGGCCGAGCCGGCCTGAGAGCGCAGAAGCCGGGGGACCTTGCGTCCCCCGGACCCCCTGCAGGATATTTGTGCAAAGAAGAAGCAGGACCGGCCGGGCAGGCGGATCAGGGCTCAGGGCTCAGGCTCCGACATCGGGGTCCTGCACATATCGGCGCCAGTTGTGGTCTTCGCGAAACCCCAGAACCGATCTGATCTTGGCATTTGACAGCAGGCTTTCATAGGGCTCCACGGCACGGCTGAGCGGCACGTCGGGGAAAAACCGCGCCAGCAGGTCGGCATTGGGCTGGCAGACCGAATTGGTGTCGTTGCAGGCGTTGAACACCTGAAACCCCAGCCCGGTCTTGTGCAGACACAGATCGACGATCTGCCCCAGATCGCGGGCGTCGATGTAACTGAAGGTGATCCGCCGCCGCTGGCCGGGGTCGGCAAAGAAGCCGGGGAAGCGGTGGTATTCATCCGGTTCGATCACATTGCCGATCCGCAACGCATAGATGTCCGACCCCGCGCGACGCTGAAAGCTGCGGGCGGTGACCTCGTTCACCTTTTTGGACATGCCATAGCTGTCCATCGGATCTATGTCGTAATCCTCGTCCAGCGGCAGGACCTTGGGGTCCACTTCGCCATCGCTGAAGCAGACGCCGTACGTGGTTTCCGAACTGGCCACGATGATCTTGGCGATCCCCATCTTCACCGCCGCCTCGAGCACGTTGTAGGTTCCCATCACGTTGACGCGGTAGGTTTCGGTGTCCGGGGCCAGCAGAAGGCGTGGAATGGCCGCGAAATGCACCACGGCGTCAAAGGTCTGCGCGCCGGAGCCCGCCTCCATCTCGTCGAACCCTGCGTAGGTCCGCATGGCCGAATACATCTGCCCCGCGTCGGTGATGTCGGCGATCAGGTCATGCACGCCGGGGTGGTTCAGCGGAACCCGGTCCACGTTCATCACCTTGTGCCCCCTGGCGGCGAGGCAGGCCACCACATGCCGCCCCGCCTTGCCCGACCCTCCCGTGAACAAAACCCGCATCCGCTGTCCTCCCTGATTGCTGGCGTGACCCTATCCGCCACGAAGATCGTCTGCAACGACCCCACATCTTGCGCCGCCCTGCCGGGTGATGGTCTAATCACAGACCACAGCCGCAAAAACGAGAATCGAGCATCCGATGGCCAATGACCTACTTTCTGGCGGGGCCGAGACCTATGACGCCTCGTCGATCGAGGTCCTGGAGGGCCTGGAGCCGGTGCGCAAGCGGCCGGGGATGTACATCGGCGGCACCGACGAAAGGGCGCTGCATCATCTGGTGGCCGAGATTCTGGACAACTCGATGGACGAGGCAGTGGCGGGGCATGCCAACCGGATCGAGGTCGAGTTGCACGCCGATTACGCGATCACCATCCGCGACAACGGGCGGGGCATTCCGGTGGATCCGCATCCGAAGTTTCCCGGCAAATCGGCGCTTGAGGTGATCTTGTGCACCCTGCACGCCGGCGGCAAGTTCAGCGGCAAGGCGTATCAGACCAGCGGCGGGTTGAACGGGGTGGGCTCGTCGGTCGTCAACGCCCTGTCCGACACGATGCGGGTCGAAGTGGCCCGCAACCGCGAATTGTATGCGCAATCCTTCGCACGCGGCCTGCCTCTGGGGCCGATCCAGAAGATCGGGCCCGCGCCAAACCGGCGGGGCACCAGCGTCACCTTCCACCCGGACGCGCAGATTTTCGGCTCGCTGCATTTCAAACCCATGCGGGTGATGAAGATGGTGCGATCGAAGGCCTATCTGTTCTCGGGGGTGGAAATCCGCTGGAAATCGGCGGTCCCGGACGACGACATGCCGCAGGAAGCCGTGTTTCACTTCCCCGGCGGGCTGGCGGATTATCTGAGCGATCAGCTCGAAAAAACAACTACCTGCGCCGACCGGCCCTTTGCCGGGAAGGTGCTGTTTCAGGACAAGTACGGCGTGCCGGGGTCTGTGGAATGGGCGATCAACTGGTCCCCGGTGCGCGACGGGTTCATCCAGTCCTACTGCAACACGGTGCCGACGCCCGAAGGTGGCACGCATGAGGCGGGGTTCTGGGCGGCGATCCTGAAGGGGGTGCGCGCCTATGGCGAGTTGGTCCGGAACCGCAAGGCAGACCTGATCACCCGTGAGGACATGCTGACCGGGGGCTGCGCGCTGATCTCGGTCTTCATCCGCGATCCGCAGTTCGTGGGCCAGACCAAGGACCGGCTGTCGACCGAAGAGGCCGCGCGGTTCGTCGAGGGCGCGGTGCGCGATCATTTCGACACCTGGCTGGCGAATGACTCGCGGTCGGCCGGGGCAATCCTCGAGTTTCTGGTGCAGCGCGCCGAGGAACGGCTGAAGCGGCGGGCGGAAAAGGAGACGCAGCGCAAGACGGCCACCAAAAAGCTGCGTCTGCCCGGCAAGCTGACCGATTGCACCGCCAGATCGCGCGAAGGGACCGAGTTGTTCATCGTCGAGGGCGACAGCGCAGGCGGTTCGGCCAAGGGCGCGCGGTTCCGCGAGACTCAAGCCCTGCTGCCGCTGAAGGGCAAGATCCTGAACGTGCTGGGGGCGGCTTCGGCAAAGCTGCACGACAATTCCGAGATTCGCGACATTTGCGAGGCGTTGGGCGTGTCGATGGGCGCGCGGTTCCGGGTCGATGATCTGCGCTATGAAAAGATCATCATCATGACCGACGCCGATGTCGACGGCGCCCATATCGCGTCGCTGCTGATGACGTTCTTCTTCACCCAGATGCCGCAGCTTATCGACAAGGGGCACCTGTATCTGGCCTGCCCGCCGCTGTATCGCCTGACCCAGGGTGCGCGGCGGCTTTATGTGGCGGATGACGCCGAGAAAGCGGTGTGGCTCGCCAAAGGTCTGGGTGGCAAGGGCAAAATCGACGTGCAACGCTTCAAGGGTCTGGGCGAGATGGACGCCAAAGACCTGAAGGACACCACGATGAACCCTGCGACCCGCAAGCTGATCCGGGTGTCGATCGACGACGACACCCGGGTGGAAACGACCCGGCTGGTGGACCGCCTGATGGGCAAGCGGCCGGAATTGCGGTTCCAGTACATTCAGGAGAATGCCCGGTTCGTGGAGGAACTGGACGTCTGACCGATGCGATCTGCGCAAACAACAGGCGATGCGCCGCGCGGCGCGGTAAACTGCCCCGCCTCACGACGGCGTGACTGGAGATTCGGCGCTGTCAGGGTAGGCTTTGCCAATGCGATATCTGCTTGCCCTGCTCGCGCTGACGCAACCCCTCCAGGCGCAGGAGGTGGACGTTGAACTCGTTCTGATGGCCGATGCGTCGGGGTCCATCGACGCAGCCGAGATCGCGTTTCAGCGGTTGGGATATGCCGAGGCCATCAACGATCCTTCCGTGCTTTCGGCCATTCGGGGCAATCTGACGGGCAGCGTGGCGGTGACTTACGTCGAATGGGCGGCCAATCAGGCTGTGGTGGTGGGTTGGACCATCATCGACAGCCCCGAAACCGCGGCGGGGTTTGCGGCGGCGTTGCTGGAACCGCCGCGGCTCGCGGCGGGGCGCAATGCCATCGGGGCGGCGTTGCTGGAGGGCCAACGGCTGATCGAGACGAACCAGATCAGCGGACTGCGGCGGGTTATCGACTTTTCCGGCGACAGCACCGGCAATTTCAGCGGGCCGTCAATTGCGGATGCGCGGGCGGCGGTTGTGGCGGGGAGGATCACCATCAACGGGTTGCCGATCATCTGCGCCACCTGCGACGACGGGCTGGAGCAGGCCTATGCCGACCAGATCATCGGCGGGCCGGGGGCATTTGTGCTGGCCGCGCGGGGGCGCGCCAGTTTTGCCGATGCGGTGCGGCGCAAACTGATCCTCGAGATTGCCGGTCTGACGCCGCCACGGATCGCCGGGGTGTCGCCTTAGCCCCCGAGCGTCTTGAGGTACTCCGCCAGTTGCACCAGCCGGATCGGGGTCGGGGTCATGATCCCGTCGCCGCCGTCGTAGGGGATCAGGTCGCCTTGCAGCAGCGGGCCGAAGTTGGGCATGATCGCGCCGCCGTGCCGGCCGCCCGTGTAGCCCCAGATCTTGGACATCACACGGGTCGCCGGGAAGGTTCCGGCGTTGCGGCGTTTCAGCGTCGTCAGATCGGCAGGGCCATGCGCCAGAGTGCCGGCCATCGGGCCGTCGCCCTTGCCGGTCGGCCCATGGCAGACAGCGCAGTAGGTGGCGAAATCCTCGGCCCCGGTCGGCACGCGGTCCGGGGCAGGCAACATGCAGGCGGCCAGAGTGAGGGAAATGGCAACGGCCAGACCGGCGGCGGGGGCGATTTGCATGGCGGCTCTCCTGTAGCGATGCCCCAGTCTAGCCGCGCCTTGCATCCCTGCATTGATGCAGAGCAAGCCTGCCGCCTTTCAGGCCACCACCCGGCCTTTTTCCAGCCGCACCACCCGGTCCATCCGCGCCGCCAACTCCAGATTATGTGTGGCGATCAGCGCCGAAAGACCGGTATCGCGCACCACCTCCAGCAGCAGGGCGAACACCCGCTCCGAGGTTGCCGGGTCGAGGTTCCCGGTCGGCTCGTCGGCCAGCAGCACGCGCGGCAGGTTGGCCAGCGCCCGGCAGAACGCGACGCGCTGCTGCTCGCCGCCCGACAACTCGGCCGGGCGGTGATGGGCACGGGCGGCAATGCCGGTGCGGGTCAGCAGGTCCAGCGCCCGCGCCTCGGCAGCCCGCACGGCCACGCCATTGGCCAGTTGCGGGATCACGATGTTTTCCAGCGCCGAAAACTCGGGCAGCAAATGGTGGAACTGATAGATGAACCCGATCTCGCGCCGTCGCGCCTCGGTCCGTTCCCGATCGCCGAGACCCCGCATCGGCTGCCCCCCCAGCCGCACCTCGCCCGCATCGGGGGTGTCGAGCAGCCCCGCGATGTGCAGCAGCGTCGATTTCCCGGCCCCCGAAGGCGCCACCAGCGCCACCACTTCGCCCGCCGCCACCCGCACGGTCGCCCCGCGCAGCACGATCACTTCGGCGGGCTTGCCCCGCTGATAGCCCTTTTCCACGTCGGTCAGGTCCAGCGCCCAGTCTGTCCCGGCGCCGTCATTCATAGCGCAGCGCCTCGACCGGGTTCATCCGCGCGGCGCGCCGGGCCGGAAAATAGGTCACGATGCACGACAGACCCAACGACAGCGCCATGGCCGACCCAACATCGCGCATCTGCAACTTTGCCGGCAAAGCATAGATGCCCCGGATCGACGGGTCCCAGACCCCGCCACCGGCCACATAGTTGACCAGAGAAAAGATCGGGTCGATGTAAAGGGCGAACAAACACCCCAGCACGACCCCCGCCGCCGTCCCAACCACCCCGGTAAACGCGCCGCACATGAAGAATACCCGCAGCACCGACCCCTCGGTCAGACCCACCGTGCGCAGAATGCCGATGTCGCGGCCCTTGTTCTTGACCAGCATGATCAGCCCCGACACGATGTTCATCGCCGCGATCAGCACGAGGATCGACAGGATGATGAACATCACGTTGTCCTCGATGTCGAGCGCACGCAGGAACGCCCCTGCCGAATCGCGCCAGGTCCAGATCATCGCCTCCGGGCCCCCGGCGCGCAGCACGGCCTCGGCATAGCGATCGACGCCTTCGGGGTTTTCCACCATGACCTCGAACTCTTCGGCCAGCCCCTCGCGGTTGAAATAGCTTTGCGCCTCGGCAAACGGCATGTAGATGCGGGTGCGGTCGATGTCATAGCGCCCGGCGGTGAAGATATAGACGACCAGATACGCCTTGACGCGGGGGCTGGTGCCGAACGCCGTCTTGACGCCGGACGGCGCGATCAGGCGCAGCTTGTCGCCGATGGTGACCCCCAGTTCCTGCGCGATCCCCGACCCTATCGCGATGCCCTGATCGAACCCCTCGATATCGCCATAGGCATTGGCCCCAAGACCCACCCGCGGAATGGTTTTCAGATCGGCGAGGGCAATCCCGAACACCTCGGCCCCGGTGGTGCCCTGACCGGCGGTGACCATGACCTGCCCCTTGACCAGCGGGGCGGCCCGCGTCACGCCGGGAATGGCGGCAAGATCGGCCGCGATCGCGGGATAATCGGTGAACCCCTTGACCAGTTGGCCCGTCTCACCGAGATGCCCGGCGGAATAGACGGTCACATGGGCATTGGCCCCCAGGATGGTATCGACGAACTCGGCCCGGAACCCCGCCCGCACGGCGAGGGTGGCTATCAGCGCAAAAACCGCGAGGGTGATGCCGATCAGCGAGATCCAGGTCATCGCCGAAACCCCGCCCTCGGCGCGGCGCGCCCGCAGATAGCGCCAGGCGATCATGCGTTCAAAGCGCGAAAACGGGGCGGTCTGGGGCACGACGCTGCTCTTTCTTTTTGCGCCGCACAATGCGGGCCGGAACAGGCGGGGTCAAGCGGGCGCAGCGGTCCGGCCGTCACGAAGCCGGCACGCCCGACCCCCTCGCCTATGCTGTGCGGGCCACCCACAGCAACCCGCGCCGCAGCATTTCGCGCGCCGGGCCATGGTCGATCACCTGGGCCACATGCCCCAAGGCATTGTAGTATACCCGGCCCCTTCCCCAACCCTTGGTAAAGGCGACCGGCATCGCGACCGGTCCGTTGACGGCATGCGGCCCGTCGGCGACCGGAAAATCGCAAACCGCGTGTACCGCCACGGCCGGATCGACATGCAGATAATACTGTTCGCTCACCACGTCGAAATCGCCGATCCCGTCCACCACGGGATGCGCCCCCAGCATCCGCACCCGGTAGGCCACCCCGTCATTGCCCGGATGCGCCACCCACTGCGCCCCGGTCAGAAACTGCCAGACCACATTGTCGCGAAACGCATCGCACATCCCGCCATGGCACCCGGCCAGCCCGGTTCCCGCCGCCACGGCATCCGCCACATTCTGCGCCTGATCTGCGGTGATCCGGCTCATCGTCCAGACCGGCACGATCAGATCGACGGCACCAAGGGCCCCCGGATCGTCGAAACAGGCAAGGGTGTCAGTGACCTCGACCGTCAGCCCTTCTGCCCGCAGCATCCCGGCAAACAGCGCCGCCACCCGGTCCGGCTGATGCCCGGGCCAACCGCCCCAGGTGATCAAGGCCCGCGCCATCGCCGCTGCTCCGTCTGTTCAGGGATATGCCACTGGCCGCGTGGCCGGCCCGGGGCCCATGACGGCAACCTGACCCGGCTCCACGATCAGGTCAAGCCGTCAGAACCGCTTCGGGCCTTCGGGTTTGTTGGTCATGATGACCTCGATCGCCGACATCACCTCGGCTGTCATCAGCGCACCAGCCTCCAGCGCCGCGAGATTGTCGGTCAATTGCCCAAGCCGCGAGGCGCCAAGGATCACGGTCGAGACCCGCGGGTTCTGCAGACACCACAGCAGCGCCATGTGGTGCACCGGCAGGCCGACCTGCCCCGCCAGACGGGCCAGGGCTGCAACCTTGATCAGCCGCCTGCTACCCTCCTCAGACTGGAATGTCTGCAACAACCACTCATAGCCCGGCAGGTTCGCCCGGCTGTCCTGCGGGATGCCCTCGTTGTACTTGCCGGTCAGCAGACCCGAGGCCAGCGGCGACCAGATCGTCGTGCCGAGGCCGTGCGTGTCATACAACGGCGCATATTCCGCCTCGACCTTGTCGCGGACGAACAGGTTGTATTGCGGCTGCTCCATGGTGGGCGGGGTCAGGCCGTCACGGCGGGCCACCAGATGCGCCTCGGTGATGGCCTGCGCCGACCATTCCGATGTGCCCCAATACAGCACCTTGCCCTGGGTGATCAGGTTGTGCATGGCCCGCACGGTTTCCTCGATCGGCGTGTCGATGTCGGGGCGGTGGCAGAAATACAGGTCAAGATAGTCAACCCGCAGCCGCTTCAGCGCGGCATGGGCGGCGTCGGTCACATGCTTGGCCGACAGCCCGCGCTGCGTGGGCTTTTCCCCACCCCAGAAGACCTTGGACGACACGACATAGCTGTCGCGACTCCAGCCCAGTTCCTCGATCGCCTGCCCCATGACGAGTTCCGAGCGGCCCTGTTCGTAACCCTCGGCGTTATCGAAGAAATTTACGCCGGCATCATAAGCCGCAGCCAGAAGTACGCGCGCGGGGGCGATGTCGACCTGTTTGGCGAAGGTCACCCAGGAGCCAAAGGAAAATGCGCTGACCTTCAGGCCAGACTTACCCAAGCGACGGTATTCCATAAATTTTCTCCTGAAGGGGGGGTCAGACCCCGGCGTAGATTTCGGCGACCCGCGCCACAGCGGCTTCGGGCGGCATCTCAACCGACGCGCCTGTCTTGCGAGAGGTAAGCTCGACCACGCCGCTGGCAAGGCCGCGCGGTCCCACCGTGATGCGCCATGGCAGACCGATCAGGTCCATCGTGGCGAATTTTGCCCCGGCGCGCTCTACTCGGTCGTCATACAGGGCCTCCAGACCCCCGGCCTGCAGAGATTTATACAAAGCCTCGCACGCCGCATCGGCGGCGGGGTCGCCTTGCTTGAGATTGACGATACCGACCGGAAACGGCGTCACCCCCTCGGGCCAGATGATGCCCTTGTCGTCGTGGCTCGCCTCGATGATCGCCCCCAGCAACCGGCTGACGCCGATGCCATGGCTGCCCATCTCTACCGGCACCCGCGTGCCGTCCGGAGTGACGACGGTTGCGCCCATCGCTTCGGAATACTTTGTTCCAAAATAGAAAATCTGCCCGACTTCGATCCCGCGGGCCACCTTCCGGCGCCCTTCGGGAACGGCGTCGAACACCGCCTGGTCGTGCGTCTCGTCGGTTCTGGCATACAGCGCCGTGAAGTCCCTGCAGATCGCCGCGACCTGCGCGCGGTCGTCATAATTCACCTCGCGGTTGCCAAGCCGCAGATCCGTGACGGCGGAATCAAAGAACACTTCGGACTCGCCGGTGCTGGCGAGAACAAGAAACTCGTGGGTGTTGTCGCCGCCGATCGGGCCAGAGGCAGCGCGCATCGGGATCGCGGTCAGGCCCATGCGCTCGTAGGTGCGCAGATAGGACACCATATGCCGGTTATAGGCATGGAGCGCGGCATCCCGGTCGATGTCAAAGTTGTAGCCGTCCTTCATCAGGAACTCGCGCCCCCGCATCACGCCGAACCGCGGGCGCATCTCGTCGCGGAACTTCCACTGGATGTGGTACAGCGTCAGCGGCAACTCCTTGTAGCTGGTCACATGCGACCGGAAGATGTCGGTGATCATTTCCTCATTGGTCGGGCCATATACCAAGTCGCGCTTCTGGCGGTCGGAGATGCGCAGCATCTCTTCGCCGTAGTCGCCGTATCGCCCGGATTCGCGCCACAGATCAGCCGGTTGCAGGGTCGGCATCAGCAAGGGGATATGCCCGGCCCTTTCCTGCTCTTCGTTCACGATCGCCTCGATCCGGCGCAGCACGCGCAATCCCAGCGGCAGCCACGAATAGATGCCCGCCGCCTGCTGCTTGATCATCCCCGCCCGCAACATGTAGCGGTGCGAGACGATCTGTGCCTCGGCGGGGTTTTCCTTGAGCACCGGCAGAAAATAGCGGGTCAGTCGCATGGCAGCCTCGGGTCGGGGAACGTCCCCGCGTTCCTAGCGGGAAGCACCCTGCCCCGCAAGCACGGCGCGCGCGGTCCGCCGCGTGGCCTCATGCGCTGCCTGATCGCGGCAAAGCGGCAGCGGGACGCGCCGGCTGCACTGAAACGGCTTTCCGCGCTCGCAACGTCCCCCTATTGTGCCCGGATCATTCAAGGGGACGCCATGCAAGACATCCTGAAACAGCTAGAGGTCCGCCGCGCCGCCGCCCGTCAGGGCGGGGGTGCCCGCCGGGTGGCGGCGCAGCATGCCAAAGGCAAGCTGACCGCGCGCGAGCGGGTGGAGTTGCTGCTCGACGAGGGCAGCTTCGAAGAGTTCGACATGTTCGTGACCCACCGCTGCACGGACTTCGGCCTGCAGGACGACCGGACCGCGGGCGACGGCGTGGTGACCGGCTGGGGCACGGTCAACGGGCGGATGGTTTACGTGTTCAGTCAGGACTTCACGGTGTTCGGCGGCTCGCTTTCGGAAACCCATGCCCGGAAAATCTGCAAGATCATGGACATGGCGATGCGGAACGGCGCACCGGTAATCGGGATCAACGATTCCGGCGGCGCGCGGATTCAGGAAGGTGTGGCCTCGCTGGCAGGCTATGCCGACGTGTTTCAGCGCAATGTCCTTGCTTCGGGAGTGGTGCCGCAGATCAGTCTGATCATGGGGCCGTGTGCGGGCGGGGCGGTCTATTCGCCGGCGATGACCGACTTCATCTTCATGGTCAAGGAAACGAGCTACATGTTTGTGACCGGCCCCGATGTGGTCAGGACCGTGACCAACGAGGTGGTGACGGCCGAAGAGTTGGGCGGGGCGATCACCCATACCCGCAAGTCGAGTGTGGCCGACGGGGCGTTCGAGAACGACGTCGAGGCTTTGGCCGAGGTGCGGCGGCTGATTGATTTTCTGCCGCTGAACAACCGCGAAAAGCCCCCCACCCGGCCGTTCTTCGACGACCCCGGCCGGATCGAGCCAAGTCTTGACACCCTGATCCCCGACACGCCGAACCAGCCCTACGACATGAAGGAGTTGATCCTGAAGGTCGCAGACGAGAACGATTTCTTTGAAATTCAGGCCGGTTTCGCTGCCAACATCATCACCGGCTTCATCCGGCTGGAGGGGCAGACCGTCGGCGTGGTGGCCAATCAGCCGATGGTTCTGGCCGGGTGCCTCGACATCGACAGCAGCCGCAAGGCCGCGCGGTTCGTCCGGTTCTGCGACGCCTTCGAAATTCCGATCCTGACACTGGTCGATGTGCCCGGCTTTCTGCCCGGTGTGGCGCAGGAAATGGGCGGCGTGATCAAGCACGGCGCGAAACTGCTGTTCGCTTATGGCGAGGCGACGGTGCCCAAGGTCACCGTGATCACCCGCAAGGCCTATGGCGGGGCCTATGTCGTGATGGCGTCCCAACACCTGCGCGGCGATTTCAACTATGCCTGGCCCACAGCAGAAATTGCCGTGATGGGGGCGAAGGGGGCTGCGGAAATCCTGTATCGCAGCGAATTGGCCGAGCCCGACAGGATCGCAGCCCGCGTTGCAGACTATGAAACCCGCTTTGCAAACCCGTTCGTGGCCGCCGAGAAAGGCTTCATCGACGAGGTGATCCTGCCCCAGTCCACCCGCCGCCGGATCTGCCGCGCCTTCGCCTCGCTGCGCGGCAAGAAATTGGCGAACCCATGGAAAAAACACGACAACATCCCGCTTTAGACGCCGCAGGATCAAGGAGATGCGCCGTGCCCGACTTCCACCTGATCGACACTGGGCCGCGCCCGGTCGGCCCGTTCTGCCATGCGGCCGAGGCGGCGGGCTGGGTGCTCTTGACCGGCCAGATGCCGACCGACCCTGCAGCCCCCGACGCCGCCGTGCCCGCAGGGATCACGGCGCAGGCGCGGCGGGTGATGGACAATCTGGGGCTGGTGCTGGCGGGCCTTGGCCTCGGCTGGGGGGATGTCGTGCAGTGCCGCTGCTATCTGACCGAGTTTGCCCGTGACTTTGCGGCGTTCAACGCGGTCTATGCGGGGTATTTTCCACCGAACCGCCGGCCTGCACGCGCCACGATCGGGGTGACCGCGCTCGCGGTGGGCGCATTGGTAGAAGTTGATTGCGTGACGCGCCGGCCGGGGGATGCGGCATGAAGCGGTTGGTCGTGCTGTGCGCCCTGGCCTTGCCCGCCGGACCGGGGGATGCGGCCGCGCAGGACATCGACGCGCCGATCCGGGTTCCCTCGGGCCAGTCGGTGACCTTGCAGGACGTGATCTGGAATGCGCCGGGGCCGGCCGGGCTGGTGGTGCGGTTTCGCTTTGTCGCCCCGGCGATTGCGGGCGGGGCGGTCGATTTCGAAACGGCCAGTGGCGATATGGCGCATCTGTGCGAGACCTATGCGCTGTCGCGGATCCCGGGAACCGGACCGAAGCCCGAACAGGTCATCATCTCGCTGGCGGCAGCAGCGGTGCCGTTCGGCGAGGCCGCACCCGACGTAACCCAGTTTTTCGAGGCTTACCGCGTTGAGGATGGTGCCTGCATCTGGGAGGTATTTTGATGCGCGCACAAGATGTGGGGCAAAGGCCGCCGCAGGCCAACGCATCTGATGTAGCCGTGCCACAGAGAGGCAGTTGTGGCGAATTTGCGTTTCAATTCGTGCATTTATCGGATATTGTTAATGAAGGCCGAACCCAAGCGGTCTTTCATGCGAGCCGGGGGCCGGGGCCAACCTGTGCCCTCCAAGAACACAGGAGTAGAGGATGTCGAGCACCAAGATCACCCTTCTGGCTTTGGCAATGGTCGCTTTTGCGGCTGGTTGCGCCAAGAAAAGCGACGAGGTTGTTTACGTCGATCAACCGACCGTTACCGTCGAGCCAAGCTACCAGGGCAAATACAAGTGACCTGATCGGGCGGGTGGCGTCGGACGCAGCGACGCCTCCCGACCGGCCTTTGCAACAGGCGAAAGCCGCGCATTCCCTCTACCACCCGTTTGCACCCGTTGCAGCGCCGCTCTATGATCGTGTCGTCGCTTCCGACGCAATCTGGAGACTTTCATGCGTTCCACTGTTATCATCGCTCTTGTTCTCGTCACTGTCGCCGGGGCCTGCGCCCGCAAACCCGCACCGGTGGTCGAAGTCGTTCCGGTCAGCGTCGAGCCGACCGATACCGGCAAATACAAGTAATGCGGGTTGCCGGGCGCGCAGTCTGGCGCCCGGCCCTCGTCGCCCCCGGGTCTGCGCGCTCGGGTGGACGACATGCTGAAACATCGCGGCTTTCCGGGCCGCCTGCCGGGCACCGACTTTCAATTCGTGATCCGTCGCGCCAACATGAAGGGCGGGCCGACCAAGCTGGTTGCGCGTGAACGGTTCCGCGACCGCAAGACCGCTGACCGCCGTGCCGACGAAGGATTTCTTGCCGCCTTGTGGGAACATTTCGGCGACGTGCCGTTCGAGCGCGGCAATCTGGATGCCGGGCGCCTGTCCTGGCTATTGGGGCGCGAAGTGGTTCCCGCGACCGACCCGTTCGATCCCGCAAGCTATGACGCGCTGCTGCGGGTAGACCTCAAGCGCGCGCAGGTCAGTTTCCCTGCAGTTTTTGCCCCTGATGCCCCATTGTTCGACTGGGATGACGAGCCGGAGGACGAGTCGGCATGAATCCGCGCAAGGCGTTGGGCTTTTGGCAATTTTCCGCGCGGCTGGTGCCGCAGCCCCTCTGGGGATTTGCCTGCTCGCGGGCATTGGGGGACGCTGGCCACCGGGGGGTGCCTTCTGGCTGCAGCCCCCATCTCAGACTTGACTGTTCCCTTCCCCTCTGGCGCGGCTCCAAGCAGGCCGGGCCGTTTTTCCGGCCTGCCCGGCGCAAAGACGCCGGTGCGAAGGTTGTGTCGGATTTTCGTTTGCATTCAAGGGGGAATGCGATAGAAGTGGTGCCAATAAAAACACCAACCCGAGGCAGAACATCATGCAAAAGACCCTTGTTTTCGTGGCCCTTCTCACGTTCCCGCTGGCCGGCTGTCTGCAGGACCCCGCGTCGCGCGGGCTTACCGGTGCCGCAGGTGGTGCCATCCTCGCCGATGCGCTGGACAGCAATGTCCTTACCGGGGCCCTCATCGGCGGACTCGCCGGGGTTGCGACTTGCGGTGTCGATATCGGCCTGCCCGCCTGCTACTGAGTTTTTCCGCGCGCCCGGTCGTTTGACCGGTTTTGCCGCGTTTCGCGTCAAGAGGCCATCCGGGCAGCCCGCCCGGATGGCCTTGTGCATGTCATGAAAGGCCCTCGATGTTCACCAAACTGCTGATCGCCAACCGCGGCGAGATTGCCTGCCGCATCATCAAGACCGCCCGCCGCATGGGGATTGCCACAGTGGCGGTCTATTCTGACGCCGACCGGGGTGCCTTGCATGTGCGTATGGCCGACGAGGCGGTGCATATCGGCCCGTCTCCGGCAGCGCAGTCTTACATCGTGATCGACCGGATCCTGGCGGCGGTGCAGCAGTCGGGGGCGCAGGCGGTGCACCCGGGCTACGGATTTCTCAGCGAAAACCGAGCCTTTGCGGCGGCGTTGGAGGCCGCCGGCGTGATCTTCGTCGGTCCGCCCAGCCCAGCCATCGCAGCGATGGGCGACAAGATCACCTCGAAGAAACTGGCACAGGCCGCAGGGGTTTCAACCGTTCCGGGCCATATGAGTCTGATCGAGGACGCGGGTCATGCGGTACGGATCGCCCGCGAGATCGGCTATCCGGTGATGATCAAGGCATCGGCCGGTGGCGGTGGCAAAGGGATGCGGGTCGCCTTTGACGATGCCGAAGCGCGTGAGGGGTTTCAGTCGTCAAAGAACGAAGCGGCGGCCAGTTTTGGCGACGACCGGATTTTCATCGAGAAGTTCGTGACCCAACCCCGTCACATCGAGATTCAGGTTCTGGCCGATCAGCATGGCAGCACCGTCTTTCTGCACGAGCGGGAATGCAGCATCCAGCGCCGCAATCAGAAGGTGATCGAAGAGGCCCCCTCGCCGTTTCTGGACGCGCCGACGCGGGCGGCGATGGGGGCGCAAGCCTGCGCCCTGGCAAGGGCAGTGGGCTATACCAGCGCCGGCACCGTCGAATTCATCGTTGACGAGGCGCGAAACTTCTACTTTCTCGAGATGAATACCCGGCTGCAGGTCGAGCATCCCGTGACCGAACTGATCACCGGGATTGATCTGGTCGAACAGATGATCCGGGTGGCGGCAGGCGAGCATCTGGGGTTCACCCAAGCCGACCTGCGCATCAATGGCTGGGCCATCGAAAGCCGGCTTTATGCCGAGGATCCCTACCGCAACTTCCTGCCCTCCACCGGGCGGCTGACCCGCTATCGCCCGCCTGCCGAGGGGCAGACCGCCACCGGGTTGGTGCGCAACGACACCGGCGTGTTCGAGGGCGGCGAGATCAGCCGGTTCTACGACCCGATGATCGCCAAACTGTGCACCTGGGGGCCGACCCGGGCAGCGGCAATCGAGGGAATGCGCACCGCGCTCGACGCGTTCGAGGTCGAGGGCATCGGCCACAACCTGCCGTTCTGTGCCGCGGTGATGGACCATCCGCGCTTTGTCGCGGGCGACATCACCACCGCCTTCATCGCCGAAGAGTTTGCCGCAGGGTTTCAGGGCACGACGCTGCCCCCCGGAACCCTGACCCGCATCGCCGCCGGTGCGGCCGCGATGCACCGGGTCGCCGAGATCCGCCGCACCCGGATCACCGGCACGATGGACAATCACACCCGCAAGGTGGGGGACGACTGGGTGGTGACGCTCTTGGGCACCGCCCACCCTCTGAGCGTTGCAGCCGACCGGGACGGCTCTACCGTCACGTTCGCCGACGGCCTGCAGCACCGGGTCAGCAGCGACTGGACGCCGGGGCAGCCGTTGGCCCGGCTGCTGGTGGACGGCACCGAACTGGTCTTGAAGGTTGGCAAGATCCCCAACGGCTTTCGCATCCGCCACCGCGGGGCGGACCTCAAGGTGCATGTCCGCACCCCGCGGGCCGCCGTCCTGTCGGGCCACATGCTGGAACGGACGCCGCCCGATACCTCGCGCCAACTGTTGTGCCCGATGCCGGGGCTGCTGGTCAGTCTGTCCGTGGCTGCGGGAGACGAGGTTCAGGAGGGGCAGGCGCTGGCGACCGTCGAGGCGATGAAGATGGAGAACATTCTGCGCGCCGAACGCAGGGGCGTGGTCAAGGCCGTCAACGCGGCGGCGGGGGCCAGCCTGCGGGTGGACGACGTGATCCTGGAGTTCGAATGACCGCCATATGGGCGCAGGGTTGCCGAAGGCCCGGGCACGCCACCTTACCGTCCGGCAGGGTGGCGCTCCAGTTCTTCAAGCAGGGCGGTCGGAAACTTGTCGATCGCATTGCCGATCTCGCGCACGTCCCACGGCAGCGGTTTTCGCAGGGTGGTCTTGCCATCCTTGTCCATGATCACCAGACTGAACCCCTTGGGACGCAGCTTGACCCGCAGCGCCGACGGGGTTGCAGGGTCGGTATCGGTGATCACCAGCACGTCGCGGTCGGCCAACCCCTGGGGGTCGCGCGACAGCAACTCCATCTGCCGCACGAAACTGGGATCGTTGGAACTGTCGGCGAACACCACGACGGGGCGTTTGAGATACAACAGATCGGCTAGCACCACGTCGGCGGCGGGCACAAAGGTGGCTTGAACCGAAACGGCCGCACCCTGCACAGGTTGCGTCTGCCCGGCGGCCATACCGGATACAAGGCTTGAGAAAACAAGAATATACAGCGGTTTCATGGTGTCTCCTGTCACTTCCGATATAGGACATGATTGCGTGAAACCAAGCAAGGCAACCGGGACCACCGGTGGAAAGGTTCAACACGATGTCCGACGCATTGTCCGCCTGGGAGGCGCTGATCGCCCGCGAGTTGAAGGGGGCCACCCCCGACAGTCTGATCTGGCGCACGCTGGAAGGGATCGCGGTCAAACCCCTGTATACGCAGGCCGACCTGGAAGGTCTTGCGCTGCACGATCTGCCCGGCCAACCGCCGTTCACCCGGGGCGTGCGCGCCAGCATGTATGCCGGGCGGCCCTGGACGATCCGGCAGTATGCGGGCTTCTCGACGGCCGAGGAGTCGAATGCCTTTTACCGCCGCGCGCTGGCGGCGGGACAGCAGGGGGTGTCGGTGGCCTTCGATCTGGCCACCCACCGAGGCTATGACAGCGACCACCCGCGCGTCGAGGGCGACGTGGGCAAGGCCGGCGTCGCGATTGATTCGGTCGAGGACATGAAAGTGCTGTTCGACGGCATCCCCCTGGGCAAGGTCAGCGTGTCGATGACGATGAACGGGGCGGTGATCCCGATTCTGGCCAGCTTCATTGTTGCCGGCGAAGAGCAGGGGGTGGCGGTTGACGCGCTGTCGGGCACGATCCAGAACGACATCCTCAAGGAATTCATGGTGCGCAACACCTATGTCTATCCGCCCGAACCCTCGATGCGGATCGTGGCCGACATCATCGAATACACCGCCCGCCACATGCCGAAATTCAACTCGATCTCGATCTCGGGCTATCACATGCAGGAGGCGGGGGCGAATCTGGTGCAGGAACTGGCCTTCACGCTGGCGGACGGCCGGGAATATGTGCGCACGGCGCTGGCGCGCGGGATGGCGGTCGATGATTTCGCGCCGCGTCTGTCGTTCTTTTTCGCCATCGGGATGAATTTCTTCATGGAGGCCGCCAAACTGCGGGCCGCACGCCAGCTTTGGCACCGGATCATGACCGAATTCGGCGCGCAGAACCCCGCCAGTCTGATGCTGCGCACCCATTGCCAGACCTCCGGCGTCTCGTTGCAGGAACAGGATCCCTACAACAACGTGGTCCGAACCGCCTACGAGGCGCTCGCAGCCGTGCTCGGCGGCACCCAGTCGCTGCACACCAACGCGCTTGACGAGGCGATGGCCCTGCCAACCGAATTTGCCGCGCGGATCGCCCGCAACACCCAGTTGATCCTGCAGGAAGAAACCGGGATCACCCGGGTGGTCGATCCGCTGGCGGGGTCATATTACGTCGAGAGTCTGACCGCCCAACTGGCGGCCGAAGCCTGGAGCCTGATCGACGAGGTCGAGGCGATGGGCGGCATGACACGCGCCGTCGCCTCGGGCATGCCCAAGCTGCGCATCGAGGAATCGGCGGCTAAAAGGCAGGCCGCCATCGACCGCGGCGACGAGGTGATCGTGGGGGTTAACAAGTATCAACTGGCCCGGCAGGACGCCATCGACATCCTGACCATCGACAGCCCGGCGGTGCGCGACGCCCAGATCGCCCGGCTTGCCGCCGTGCGCGCGGCGCGTGACGCGGTGCGCGTTACCGACAGCCTTTCGGCCCTAACCCGTTGTGCGGCGGACGGCGGCAACCTGCTCGAAGCTGCCATCACGGCCGCCCGCGCCCGCGCGACAGTGGGCGAGATCAGTCTGGCGATGGAACAGGTGTTCGGCCGCCACCGCGCCGAGGTCAAGACCCTGGCCGGGGTTTACGGCGCAGCCTACGAGGGCGACGCCGAGTTCGCCGCGATCCAGGCCGATGTCGAGGCCTTTGCCGCCGACGAAGGCCGCCGTCCCCGGATGCTGGTGGTCAAACTGGGTCAGGACGGGCATGACCGCGGTGCCAAGGTGATCGCCACCGCGTTCGCCGACATCGGGTTCGACGTCGATGTCGGCCCGCTGTTCCAGACCCCCGAAGAGGCCGCCCAGGACGCGATCGACAATGACGTCCACGTGGTCGGCATCTCCAGCCAGGCCGCAGGCCACCGCGCCTTGGCCCCGAAACTGGTGGCAGCGCTGCAGGCGGCGGGTGCCGGCGACATTCTGGTGATCTGCGGTGGCGTCATCCCGCAGCAGGACCATCGTTTCCTGCACGACCACGGCGTCAAGGCGATCTTCGGCCCCGGGACCAACATCCCTGACGCCGCCCGCAACATCCTGACGCTGATCCGCGCCAACCGCCGCTGATCATTTTCGGTCCCATGGTACCAGCGCGGGGGCCGACGGCCGCCCTGCGACGGCTGTCACGCGGGGCTACAGTTCGATCTCGGACCCCGGCTGCGGGCCCATCTCGGCCGGCGACCTGCGACGGATCAGGATATCGCCGTTCGGCAGCTTGACGGGCGCGTGATAGGCGCGGATATCGCCCAGCATCGCGACCAGGTCGCGCAGAACGGGCTGCATGTCGCGCAAGGCGGGCTCAAGCTCTGACAGCGCCTGCCCCATGCCGTCAATCGCGGGGTCGATCTGGGTCATCAAACCTTCGAACAGCAGTTTCGCGCCCTCTTCCATCATGCTCCAGCCGTCGTCGGCGGGCGGCACCGGCACCGGCGCAGGCGCGGGCACCTCGGCCATGGCCGGGGTGAAAAACAGACAGAGGACGAGCGCGTGCCGGATCATGCCGATATTATGGGGATGTTGCGCGACAAATTCAAATCACGTCGGCAGATCTATCGTCACCGGAAAATGGTCGGAGGCGGAAATCAGCGCATCGCTCAGGTCCGGGCCGATCGCGGGGTCGTTGAACGGATGCCAGATCCGCCAGGCTGCCCCCGGCACCAGATCGGGCGAGACCATGATGAAATCCAGCAGCGCCTCGAAATAGCGTTTGTGCGGGGCCAGCCAGAACCGCGCCGTGCTCGGCGTCAGGCCAACCCGGCTGGCCAGCGCCATGTCGGCATGCGGGTCGAAAAGTTGCGGCTCGCCATTGACGCCCAGCACGATCTCGACCCCCGAATGGCCGAACAGCCGCTCGAACTCGTCCAGGCCCGGCCCGTCGTTGAAATCGCCAAGCACGATCAGACTGTCGCCCGCCGCCAAATGCGCCCGTGCCCGCGCCCGGACCCACAGACATTGCGCCAGTTGCTTGCGACGGTTCTCGATCGAGATGCGGCGAAACGCGGCGGCGGTGCGCGTGCCATGCGGCGCCTTCGATTTGGCATGCACCCCGATCAGCCGCAGAACGCGCCCTGCGCCAGAGACCGCGAGTTCCAGCGGCGGCCTGGAAAGCCGGATCACCTCGGTCGCGCCGTCGGCGTCAAGGTCATAGCGGAACGCCGTATCGAACCGCGCAGCGCCTGCGCCATCCGGCACAATCCCGTCCGCCCCGGCCCGGTCGCCCTGCGGGTCGTGCCGCACCGTCAGGCGGGCCGGATCATACAGAAAGGCAATTTCCTGTTCGCTGTCCGAGGCATAGCCATGCACGGCCCGCCGGGTGCGCAAACCGGCCCACCGCGCAAAACCTTGCAATGCCGTCACGGTCGAGCGGCGGGTGCCCGTGTCCGGCGCCTCGACGATCAGCACGCCATCGGCGTCCATCGCGCCGAACACTGCCGCCAACCCGGTCAGTTGCTGGTGGCGGCTGAGACCGTAACGCGCCGAGGGCTGATCATCGTCCAGCACCCGACCGGCATCGTCGAACAGCGCGTTGAACCATTCGACATTGTAGGTCGCCAGCCGGATCGTGCCGCCGGGCATCACGCGGCCCGGCATCACGCGGCCCGGCATCACGCGGCCCGGCATCATGCGGCCCGGCATCACGCGACCCGGCATCACGCGGCCCGGCATCACGCGGCCCTGCGGGCGGAAATCTCTTGCCAGGCGGCGTTGATGGCGATCAGGCGGCGTTCGGCCAGCTTCATTGCCTCGGGCGGCACGCCGCGGGCGAGCAATACGTCGGGGTGACTGTCCTTCACCGCCTGCCGCCAGGCCGCCCGCACCGCATCGAGGTCGGCATCCTGCGCCACTCCCAGCAGATCATAAGGATCGCGTGAGCCGCCGTCGGTCAGCCGGGCGCGGATGGCGCGGTAGCAGCGGTCGTCCAGACCGAAAATCTGCGCCACATGCGCCAGAAACTCATCCTCTGCCGCGTGCAGCGTGCCGTCGGCGAGGGCGATGTCGAACAACCCCTCGATCAGATCGATGAACAGACCGCGGCTGTCTTCCGGCCCGAACATCGCGCGGATCTTGCGGGCATAGGCATCGAAGCCTGTCACATCCTGCCGGGCCAGATTGAACACCCGGGCGGCGTTATCCTCTTCGCCGTCGGGAATCGTGAACACCCGGCGGAACGCGGTCACCTCGTCGCGGGTGACCTGCCCGTCGGCCTTGGCCATCTTGGCCCCCAAGGCGATCACCGCAATGGTGAACCCGACGGAGCGTTCCGGGGCAGGACTGGCGCGCAACCGGTCGAACACCTCGCCCAGCCCTTCGCCAGTGGCGAGGGCTGCGAGCGCGTCACGAATACGGGTCCAGATTGACATGCCCGGCATGATACCGAAGGCCGGGGCGGTTGTCAGGGGCAGTCATGCGCGGGCCGTTCGAGCATCGGCCAGACCGGCAGGCGCCCATGCAGTTCAACCGAGTTGCCGGAGGCCGTTCGGCGTGGCAAACCGGGCGGAAAGGTGCAGCGGGCCCTCGCGCACCGACAGGCGGGGATCGTCCAGCCTGCCTGCCAATGCCGCCTTCAGGGCTGCGGCCTGCGGATGGGCGATCTCGAACGCCAGCAACCGCACCCCGCAATCGGGCAACCGGTGCGTCGGGTGCAGTGCCCCCTGCCACTGGATCAGCGCTGCAAAGCCGCCGTCGAACGGCAACCGCCCGTCGGCGGGCACGGTCATCTGCCAGTGGTAGTCGCCGCGTTGCAACGCCATCGCCACGCCGCTTCCCGGCGGGTTGGCGGCCAGATCGGCGGCCAGATCGGTGCTGCGCGCCACCCAGTTGGTCAGGCGCGGCGGGCCGCTGAAGCGGTCCAGATCAAACCAGCGCGGTCTGGAGGGCGGCTTTGCCGCCGGATCGACCGCGATCACTTCGAGATACAGGTCTCCCAGCCCCAGCAGACGGTTATGGGTGCCCATCTGCGGGTGCTGCCCGCCGTGCGCCATCGTGACGCCGAGAGCCTGTTCAACCGCTGCCACCCCGGCTGCCAGGGTTTCCGCCGAGACCGCCAGATGATCCAACGTCAGCACTACGTCGCCTGCAGCACGCGCGTCTGCGTCCGCAGTGCCACCGCCAGCGCGGCGAACCGCGCCTGCGCCACCTCGCCGAACAGATCGTGGCCAAGCGGGGTCAGTTCCAGTTCCAGCAACGGTTTGCGCGGATGCCAATACAACCGCCCCGCCTGTGCCGGATCACTGATCGCGAACATCGCGGCAAACCGCATCGCCTTGCCCAGCACCTCGGCCTCCTGCATCTCGTCCTCGGTCAGCAGACGAAACATCGGCTCCATCCGCGACCCGGAATGCGAGTTCTTGTAGCGGTGCAACAGCGCCAGCCCCAGAAACACCCGCCCCGGATGGTCGAGCCCGCCCAGATTGGCGCGAGTGGCATTGTCGAAACAGGCCTCGGCGCGATAATCCGGGTGGGCGCGCCATGTCGTGTCGTGCAGCAGACAGGCGGCCTTGATCAGCCGGGTGCGCTCCTTCGGCGCATCGCCATAAAGGGGCTGCAGAAAATCGAACAGCTTCTTGCCAAACCCCGGCATGCGGGCCTGGGTCATCTCGGCCATTCGCGCGGCCTCGATCAGCGGGTCGCGTTCGCGCAGCATCTGCGGCATCTGTTCATACAGCAGCCCTTCGCGGATGCCATAGGCCGAAATGTCGATCTCGGTGGGCTTCAGCACCGCCAGCAGGTGACGCAGCACCTCGCAGGCCAGCGGCACCAGTTCCATTCGTTCCATCGAGGTCGAGGTGCGGGCCCGCAACGCGCCGAGATCCGAGGCGGCGATCCAGTCCAGCGTGTCGGTCAGGCTGCGCGGCGCCATTCGGTATGCATGCAGCACGGTCAGCGGATAGCTGCGGCGTTCCATGTCCAGCCGCGCGATGACCCGCCAAGACCCGCCGACAAGGTAGATGCGCTCGCCCTCGGACTGCAGATCGGTCTGGGCTTCCTTCAGGATGCGGGCGATATGGGCCGCCAGTTTGCGCGGTCCGCCCTCGATCTGTTGCAGGCGAAAGGGCCCCAGCGGGGTGGACAGGCGCCGGCCGACCTGACCATCCGCGATCTGCGCCAGTTCCATCGAGTTGCCACCGATGTCGCAGACGATGCCGCGGGCATCGGGCCAGCCCAGCAGAACGCCCTGAGCCGACAGACGAGCCTCTTCGTCGCCGTCGATCACCCAGAGTTTCAGGCCGGTCTCGGCCAGCACCTGCCTTTGAAACTCGGGGCCGTCGCTGGCCTCGCGGGTGGCGGCGGTGGCAACCACAGTCAGGGTTTCGATGTCCATCCCGCGGGCCAGCAGCGCAAACCGTTTCAGTGCTGCCAGCGCACGGACGCGGCCGCCGGGGTGCAGACGCCCGGTTTCGGCAAGGCCCTTGCCGAGGCCGCACATGATCTTTTCATTGTAGAAGTAGGCCGGACTGCGGGCGGCGCCGTCGAACACCACCATCCGGACCGAGTTGGACCCGACATCCACGACGCCGACCCGGCTCAGCGCCCGGGTCGCCGGGTCGTCGAACAGCGGTCGCCCGAACGGACCCCAGTCATCGGCGCGACCCGCCCCGTCCGACCTCGTCTCACCCGGTTTGACCCCGCCCTCGCCAAATCCGCCTGAACTGGTTTGGGCAGTCGCGGGCGCGTCGGCAGTGTCGGCTGTCATGCGGCGGTCTCCGGCTGTGCGCTTGCAAGGTATCGTCGGGGCGTGAAGCCCGGTCAAGCCCGCTGTCACCTGATTGGCCGGCAAACCAGAGCGGGGCAGGTCACAGGGTGGCAGGCGTTCCGGACCTGGTTTGGGCACCATCGCCTCAGGCCAGCTTTGGCACGTCCTTGGCCCCGGCGGTCCCTCGACCGGACAGGCTGGGGTTCTCCATAAAAAACCGATGGCAATTGAAGGGCTTGGCCGCTGCATCGGGAAGCTCGCGCCGATAGCTGCCATCGGGCGACAGGATCCAGCTTTGCGCCTCGTCCGCCATGTTCGCGGCCATGATCTGCCCCACGATCTGCGCCTTGACCGTGGGGTTCAGGGCCTCGACCAGGGTTTCCACCCGCCGTGTCAGATTGCGGCCCATCCAGTCGGCCGAGGAAAAGAACACCCGCGCCCGGGTCGAGGGCAGGCCCGCTCCATTGCCGAAACACACGATCCGCGAATGCTCCAGAAACCGGCCGACAATGGATTTCACCCGGATGTTTTCGGACAACCCCTTGATCCCCGGCCGAACCCCGCACATTCCGCGCACGATCAACGAAATTTTCACGCCTGCCCCGCTGGCGGCATACAGCGCGTCGATCACGTCGGGCTCAATCAGGCTGTTGACCTTGGCCCAGATCTCGGCGGGCCGTCCGGCACCGGCGTGTCCGGCTTCAGCGGCGATCATGGCCAGCAGGCGCGACTTCAGGCTGGTCGGGGCAATGGCGATGTTCTCCAGCCTCTCGGGCTGCACATAGCCCGACAGATAGTTGAACACCTTGGTCGCATCGCGGCCCAACGCGGCGTCACAGGTAAAGAACGACAGGTCGGTGTAAATCCGCGCGGTGATCGGATGATAGTTGCCGGTGCCGTAATGCGTATAGGTCACCAGATTATCGCCCTCGCGGCGCACCACGGTGCTGATCTTGGCGTGGGTCTTGTAGTGGATGAAGCCATAGACGACATGCGCCCCGGCCCGCTCCAGCCTGCGACTTTGCCGGATGTTGGCCGCCTCGTCGAACCGCGCCTTCAGTTCTACCAGCGCTGTGACCGATTTCCCCGCCTCCGCCGCCTCGCACAGCGCCGCCACGATCGGGCTGTCCTGACTGGTGCGATACAGCGTCTGCTTGATCGCCAGCACGTCCGGGTCCCGCGCGGCCTGTTCCAGAAAGCGGATCACCATGTCGAACGTCTCATACGGGTGATGCAGCAGCATGTCCTTCTGCCGGATCGCGGCGAACATGTCGCCGTCGTGGTCCTGCACCCGTTCGGGCACGCGCGGCGTGAAGGGCGGCCACAGCAGGTCCTTGCGTTGCGACAGGACCAGTTCCTTCAGGTCGGCCACGCCCAGCAGACCGCGCACCTCGACCACCTCATCCTCGGTCACCGCCAGTTCCGCCATGATCAGCGCGCGCAACTGGGGCGGCGCACCGGACGAGATCTTCAACCGGATCACATCGCCGCGCCGGCGGCGTTTGAGCGCGGTCTCGAACTCGCGCACCAGATCCTCGGCCTCGTCCTCCAGTTCCAGATCGCTGTCGCGCAGCACGCGAAAGGCGCAATGGCCGCGGTCGGTATAGCCTGGGAACAGCATGTCCAGATGCAGCAGCAGCAACTCTTCCAGGGGCAGAAACCGGGTTTCGCCGGGCTTGCCGGGCAGCGGCACAAAGCGCGCCACCTGTTGCGGAATGGGCAACAGGGCCTGCAGGGGGCGGTTGTCGGACGCGCGCTCCAGTTCCAGCGCCAAGGAAAAGCCGGTGTTGGGCAGAAAGGGAAACGGATGCGCAGGGTCGATGGCCAGCGGCGACAGGACCGGGAACACCTTGTTCAGAAAGTGCCCTTCCAGAAACTTCAGATCGCGAACGGTCAGTTTCGACCGGGTCAGAAGGACGATTCCGGCAGCTTCCATCTCTTTCTTCAGCCTTCTGAACACGGTCTGCTGCATCAGCATCAGGCGGCGCGCATCGGCATGGATCAGGCGCAACTGCTCGGCCGGGGTGCGGCCGTCCTCGGACAACCCGCCGTTGCCACTGCGCACCAGCGCCCGCAGACCCGCGACGCGGACCGTATAGAATTCATCCAGATTGGTGGCCGAGATCGACAGGAACCGCAGGCGTTCCAACAGCGGCACCCCGGCATTCGACGCCTCTTCCAGCACGCGCCAGTTGAAAGCCAGCCACGACAGCTCCCGGTTGAAAAAACGCCGCGGACCGGCGGTCTCGGCGGCGGGCAGCACCGTGGGCGCGGGGAAGGCAGCTTTTAGGAAATCGGCTTGGGTCATGGCACTCTGACGGGCAGGAGGGGGGCAGACGCGATGACGCATCCTGTCGCGGCAGTCAAGTCTTGTCGAGCATCTCGCCGGCCAGAGCACGGGTGACCGGGCGGCCGGTCGCCAATGCGCGGGCATCGAGGGTTGCCACCAGTTCGCCCGCCGCAGCAAGCGAGCGGTCGATGCGCGGCACGAGATAGGCAATCAGGTTGGGCGGCACCGTGATCTGGCGGTCGGCAAACAGCTTGATCAGCACAGCCGAAAGCAGGGCATCGTCGGGCGGTTCCAGACGGGTCAGGGCAGCGGCCTGCAACCGGCTGATCAGGTCGGGCAGGCCCTGCCCCCAGTCGCGCGGCGGGACGGCGGCGGTGATCAGCAACCTGCCTTCGGGCAAGATCAGATTGTGCAGGTGAAACAGGGCTGCGTCCCCAGCCGGATCGCGGGCCGGTCGGCCTGCGTCCTCGACCGCGACGCGCGGGCCAAGCGCGAGCAGGTCGGCATCGGCCAGCGCAGATGCAGCGATCAGCACTGCCCCCGCCGCGGTCGCCCAGATCTGCGCCAGATGAGTCTTGCCCGCCCCGACCGGCCCCGTCAGCACCATCTTGCCGCCCGGCCAGCCAGCCCAGTCGTCCATCGCCTCCAAGGCCGAGGCGTTGCTGGCGGACATGAAGAAATCCTCGCGCCGCAGCCGCGCAAGCCGGCCCAGATCGAAGGCCATCTGCCGGGGCATCGTCCTAGCGAGGGTCGCTGTCAGCGGGTGGCGGCGGTGGCAGGCGGTCGCGCCCGATGACGCCCTGATACAACAGGCTGTCGTGATAGCTTTGCAGCCCGAATCGCATCAGCACGCCAAGCGCCGCCGCCACCGGCACCGCCACCAGCATGCCGACGACGCCGAACACCGACCCGAAGGCCGACAAGGCAAAGATCAGCCAGACCGGATGCAGGCCCACGCTTTCTCCCACCAGCTTCGGCGTCAGGATGTTGCCCTCGATGAACTGCCCGAACCCGAAGATCGCAGCGATGATCCCGATCGACAGCCAGTCGCCCCAGAACTGGAACAGCGCCAACCCGATGGCCAATGCCCCCCCCACCAGCGCGCCGACATACGGGATGAAGGTGATCGCGCCGGCGATGGCCCCCACGACCAGCCCGAACTGCAACCCTGCCAGCATCAGCGCCACCGAATAGAAGCTGCCAAGCAACAGGCACACGGTCAGTTGGCCACGCACGAAAGCGGCGAGGGTCCGGTCGATCTCGGAGGCAAGACGGCGCAACACCGGGGCATGGTCGCGCGGCAACAGGCTGTCGATCCGGGCGATCATGTGGTCCCAGTCCATCAGCATGTAGAACGCGACGACCGGCACCACGACGATGAACACCACAGCCGAAATCACACTGAGCGCCGAGTTGATCACGCCTTGGGCGACCTCGCCGCCCTTGGCCTGAACGAACGCCGCAATCTGCGCCAGCGTCTGCCGCATCGTCGAGGTTTCGTCCTGCAGGTCGGGAAAGCGCTTGATCAGAAAGGCCTGCAATTGCGTGGCGAATTCGGGGGCCGCGTTCACCAGCGCGGTCAATTGCGAAACCAGCGTCGGGATCACCGACAGAACCAGAAGCACCACCACCACCACCGCCCCGAGGGTCAACAGGGCCGTCGCCGCAATTCGGCTGAGGCCCAGCCGCTGCAGCCGGTCGGCCACCGGGTCCATGAAATAGGCGATCGCCCCGCCGACCAGAAACGGCAGGATCACATCGCCCAGAAACCACAGGATCAAGAACAGCAAAGCCAGTGCAGCACCCCAGTATTTTGCCTGTTCCCGGATCGGAAGTGCCATGGCCCGCGCCCCTTGTTGCCCCAATGGATATCGCCCCGGACCGGGGGGTGATGCAAGTGAAATGGCCGCGGCCCGGCCGGTCCATCTGCAACCCCGTTGCCGAGCTTGCCAGACCTGTGTGACGGTTTGGGGAAGCTCCTTGCGGCGCGGCCGGTGGCTGCGTCAACCCATGCTCCCGGTTCGAACGAAACTCGCCATGCCGCAACTTTCTGTCCCTGTCGTCACCATCGCGCTGCTGGTGGCATCGAATGTCTTCATGACCTTTGCGTGGTACGGTCATCTGTCCTACAAATCGGCCCCGCTCCGGACGGTGATCCTGATTTCCTGGGGCATTGCCTTCTTTGAATACGTCCTGCAGGTGCCGGCCAACCGGATCGGGCACGGACAGTTGTCTGCCGCCAAACTCAAGACCATCCAGGAGATCATCACCCTGTCGGTTTTCGCAGTTTTTTCGGTGCTTTACCTGAAAGAGCCACTGGCGTGGAATCACCTCCTGGGCTTTGGTTTCATCGCAATCGGCGGGTTTTTCATCTTTCATCGCTGGGGGTGAGGGTGGACAACCGCAGGCTGCCGGACTAATTGCTGCCCGATGGCAGGCATTCCGCACACCCGTTTTCTGGACAACTCCAGCCCGCCGCACATCGCGACGCTGATGCTGATTGCCGGGCTGGCGGCGTTGTCGCTGAACGTGTTTTTGCCCTCGCTGCCCTCGATGGCGCGGTATTTCGGGGTCGAGTATCACCTGATGCAACTTTCGGTGTCGGGTTATCTGGCCACGACGGCAGCGATACAGATATTCATCGGGCCGATTGCCGACCGGTTTGGCAGACGCCCGGTGATGCTGGCCACGACGGGCATTTTCGTGGCCGCGACGCTGGGAGCGCTGCTGGCCCCGACGTTCGAGCTGTTCATGGCCTGCCGGATGGCGCAGGCGGCGATCGCGACCGGGTTCGTGCTGAGCCGGGCCGTGGTGCGCGACATGGTGGGGCAGGACCAGGCCGCCTCGATGATCGGCTATGTCACGATGGGCATGTCGGTGGTCCCGATGGTCGGCCCGGTGATCGGCGGCGCACTGGATCAGGCGTTCGGCTGGCAGGCAACGTTCGGTCTGCTGCTGGTCGGGGGCTGCGGGTTGTTCGCCCTCGTCTGGGCCGACATGGGAGAGACCGGGCGGGCAGGCGGGTCCAGCTTTGCCCTGCAGGCTCGGCAATACCCCGAGTTGCTGGCCTCGCAACGGTTCTGGGGATATTGCCTCGCGGCGGCCTTTGCGTCGGGGGCGTTTTTTGCCTACCTTGGCGGGGCCCCGTTCATCGGCAGCGAGGTTTTCGGGCTGAGCCCGGCAACGCTGGGGTTCTATTTCGGCGCGCCGGCCGTGGGCTATCTGATCGGCAACTACCTGTCGGGGCGCTATGCGGCCCGGCTGGGGGTGAACCGGATGGTGCTGCTGGGGGCGCTGGTCGCCACGGCGGGGCTGGTCCTGCTGGCGGCGGTTGCTGCGGCGGGTTGGGCAAGCGCCGGGGTATTTTTTGCACTGGTCATTCCGCTGGGGCTGGGAAACGGCATCATGTTGCCTTCGGCCAATGCAGGGATGCTGTCGGTGCGCCCGCATCTGGCGGGGTCGGCTGCCGGCCTCGGCGGGGCGTTCATGATCGGCGGCGGAGCGGCGCTGTCGGCGCTCGCGGGGGTGGTACTGGTGCCGGGGTCGGGACCGATGCCGTTGATCTGGCTGATGCTGGCGACCTCGGTGGCCTCGATCCTGTGCGCGGTCTGGGTGATCCGTCGGGCGCGGACGGTGGCCGCGACCCAGGCGGACGTGCCCTTTACCGCTGCGCTGTCCGCCAGTCCGGGTTCAGCACCGGTTGCAGGTTCGACCGTGCCAGCGGCGGCCGTCCCAGCAAGTGATCGGCGGCCTTTTCGCCGACCATGATCGAGGGGGCATTGAGGTTGCCGTTGGTCACCTGCGGAAAGATCGAACTGTCGGCGACCCGCAATCCCTCGACCCCGATCACCCGGCATTCCGGGTCCACCACGGCCGCAGGATCCTCCGCCCGCCCCATCCGCGCCGTCCCGCAAGGATGGTACGCACTTTCGGCATGGTCCCGGATGAACCCGTCAAGCTCGGCATTCGATTGCAGCGCCACACCCGGCTGGATCTCGGATTTCACATGCGGCGCAAAGGCCGCCTGCCCGAAAATCTCCCGCGTCAACCGGATGCAGCGCCGGAAATCGCGCCAGTCGTCGGGATGCGACATGTAATTGAACCGGATGCACGGGGCCTCGGCCGGATCGGGGCTTCGCAGGGTCACCGACCCGCGCGACTTGCTGCGCATCGGGCCGGTGTGGGCCTGAAACCCGTGCCCCTCGGCCGCAGCCTTGCCGTCATAGCGCACCGCCATGGGCAGGAAATGATACTGGATGTCGGGATAATCGACGCCGGCCGCGCTGCGGATGAAGGCGCAGGCTTCGAACTGGTTCGACGCGCCAAGACCCGTGCGGCTGAACAGCCACTGCGCCCCGATCGTGGCCTTGCCCCAGAGATTCCAGTGCTTGAACAGGGTGATCGGCTGGCGCGAGGCGAATTGCAGATATGCCTCCAGATGGTCCTGCAGGTTTGCCCCCACCCCGGGCCGATGGGCCAGAACCGGCACACCGTTTGCCGCCAGATGCGCCCCGTCACCGATCCCCGACAGCATCAGCAGTTTCGGCGTGTTGATCGACGACGCGGCCAGCACCACTTCGCGCGCCGCCCGGACGACCGACACGGTGCCGCCGCGCATCACCTCGACCCCGACCGCCCGGCCCGCCTCGATCACCACCCGACGGGCAAAGGCGCGCAGCACCCGCACCCCGCCACGCGCCACGGCGGGCTTGAGATAGGCATTCGCCGCCGACCAGCGGCGCCCCTGCCAGATCGTCGCCTCCATCGCGCCAAAGCCTTCCTGTGCCGCCCCGTTGTAGTCGGGCGTCACCGGATAGCCGGCCTGCCGCCCGGCCGTGATGAAGGCGTCGAACAGCGGGTTGCGGCGCGCGCCGCGGGTGATGTGCAGCGGGCCGTCGGTGCCGCGAAACCCGGCATCCCCCTGCGCATCGGCCGCTCCGTGCCACTGCTCCATGCGCTTGAAATATGGCAGCACATCGGCATAGGCCCAGCCTTGCGCGCCCATCTCGGCCCAGGTGTCGAAGTCGCGGGCATGACCCCGGACATAGACCATGCCGTTGATGCTGGATGACCCGCCGATCACCTTGCCGCGCGGGGTGGCCAGCACCCGGCCGCCCAGATGCGGCTCCGGTTCGGTCCGAAACCCCCAGTCGTACATCGGCATGTTCATCGGATAGGACAACGCACCGGGCATCTGGATAAACGGTCCGGCATCGCTGCCGCCATGTTCGATCACCAGAACCCGTGCCCCGCTTTCGCCCAGCCGGAAGGCCAGCGCCGACCCCGCCGACCCCGCCCCGACAATCACGAAATCCGCCTGCATGTCGGTCATGTCCGCAACCCGCTCCTCGCCGACCCGCCCCGTACCGACCCGCCCCGTACCGACCCGCCCCGTGCCGACCCGCCCCGTGCC
>Ga0105044_10001306_pt1 | contig 33023 bp, 34 predicted proteins | sample MAT01_FD_78092 | JGI IMG/M metagenome (GOLD analysis project Ga0105044, IMG submission 78092) | Freshwater microbial communities from Lake Fryxell liftoff mats and glacier meltwater in Antarctica - MAT-01 | ecosystem: Environmental > Aquatic > Freshwater > Ice > Liftoff microbial mat | place...
CCAGTGTGGGGTCATCGACCAGGCGCTGCCACTGATCAGGTCGTTGGGCCAGGGCAATCAGTCCACCGGCAATGGCGTTGCGTGTCGTCTCGTTGCCGGCGACCACGAGCTGCACGCCGAACATGGCCAACTCGGTGTCATCGAGCCGATGGGTCACGCCGTCGAGTGTCACCTCGGCATTGGTCAGCTCGCTCAGCACGTCAGCCGCGGGGTCCTCTCGGCGTCGAGCAGCTGTGGTGATCAGCTCGGTGACCATGTCGCCCATGGCGGCCATTCGGTCCTCGTCGCTCATCTCCATGGCGTCGGGAATGGCCGCATCGGACCAGCCCTTGACCCGTGAGGTCTCCACATGGTCGATGCCGAGCAGCTCGATGATCACGTGGATGGGCACCGGTACAGCCAACAGATCGACCAGGTCGTGCACTTCTCCGTTGCACAGCACCGCGGCCACAGGTTCGACACGTGCCCGGATCGAGTCCTCGAGCGTCTTCATTCGTCGTCGCCCGAACGCCGGTTGCACCAAGGCTCGGTACACGGTGTGATCCGGCGGGTCGGTATGCATCATGGTGGGCGGAGAGTCGTAGGTGGATCCGATCTCGGCCACCAGGATCCCTCGACTCGAGCAGAAGCGGGTCGAGTCGGCCGAGATGGCCGCCACGACCTCGTGGTTGGCGATCGCCCAGTATCCGGGGTCGGGAATCCACTCGATGCGTTCGTGTCCCATGGCCGTGTCCACCTTGATCTCTCGGTCGGGCCGTCTCTCGGTCGGGCCGTCTCTCGGTCGGGATGGAGTCTGCACCGAATGCGCACGGCGAGATGGCCTTCCGGGCGAGAATGCCCTCAGCTGCTCGTCAACGGGCGGTCAGGCGACCAGCCCCAACCGGAGCGGAGATCGAGATGACAGGTACCGCAGGACTGGCTGGACGGGTCGCCCTGGTGACCGGCGGGGCGCGGGGGATGGGTCGAACCCATGCGGTTGCACTGGCGCAAGAGGGTGTGGATGTGGTGCTGGTCGATCTGTGCGAGTCGTTCGATTCGGTTCCGTATCCGATGGCCACGGCCGATGACCTCGCCACCACGGCGCAACTGGTCGAGGACCTGGGCGTCCGGTGTCGAACCTTCGTTGCCGACGTCAGAGACCTGGCTGCCATGGTCGCGGTCGTCGCCGACGTCGAGCGTGACTTCGGTTCGGTCGACGTCGCCATTGCCAACGCGGGGGTGTCATCCATGGGGATGATCGACGAGGAGACCGCGCTGAACTGGTCCACGGTGATCGACATCAACCTGACGGGCACGTTCAACGTGTTCCGTGCGGCCTCGCCGGGAATGCGCCGGAGGCATTGGGGTCGGCTGGTCGGTGTCTCCTCCATGATGGGACGCACCTCGAACCCCACCATCGCCGCGTATTGCGCTTCGAAGTGGGGTGTCATCGGCCTGGTCAAGGCCGCCGCCCAGGATCTGGCCCATCACGGAGTCACCGTGAATGCGGTGGCGCCGGGCAACATCGGAACCCCCATGGTGCTGAACGAGCACATGTTCAAGATGATGCGCCCCGACCTGGACGCTCCGACCGCCGATGACATGGCCCCAGTGATGGCCGGCCTGCACGCCCAGCCGGTGCCGTGGCTGGAGCCCGAGGAGGTGACCCGGGCGGTGATGTACCTGGTGGCCGACGGGGCCGCGCACATCACCGGCACGGTCATGGACGTCAGCGCCGGTGCCTCGGCCCGGTTCACGGCCTGAGTCGCCAGCCGCGTTCAATGTCCCTCCATGCCGCCCTGGGCGGCATGGAGGGACGTTGAAGCCGTACTCGACTGTTCGATCAGCGGGGTCCACCGCCCGGGCCGCGACCGGTCGGCATCTCACCGTTGATCATGGCCTCGATCCGGGCCGCGGCGTCGGCGGCCTTCTGGTCCGCCTCGGCCCGGGTGTGGGTCCCGGCGGCCACCTCGGCAATCGTCCTGCCGCTCTGGAGTTCGACGCGGAGCTCATCGGCGTTCATCCCGAGCGCGATGGCAGCAGCTCCCAGGCGGGGCCACGGTGACCGCCACGACCACCCTCCGGCGGTCCAGCGGCCTCGATGGCCGTGACCACCGCTTCGGCTTGGGCCTGGGTGATGGTTCCGTCGGTCACCAGACCCTTCAAGGCGGTTTGGAGGTGCGCCGAGAGATCGGGTCGATCGGCCGACTTGCCCATGGCACCCGTGGTGTCGGCGGGGCTGTCCACCGCCGTGCTGGTGATGGTGGCTCGGGCCCCGGCGAGAGCCGCGGGGCCGGTGAAGGCCAGCCATGTGATCGCGCCGCCGGCCAAGCCGGCGGTCGGTCCGAGTACTGCGAGGTGCTTCTTCATGATGGTGTCCTTCGGTTGAGGCCCGGGCGGATCCGGGACACCCATCACCTTGAGCCCCGAACCTTGGCCGTCCGGCAGATGAACCTGGGAGTTCGCGCCGAATCCTGTCCACCGCGCTCCGAACGCCGGCTCGGATCAAGCGTTCGCTCCCTGCGGGTGCCACCCGCCCGGCAACAATCAGCCGCCCGCCGCCCCGGCCATCATCGCCATGGCGACGAACGAACTTCTTCACGGTCGAGATCCCTTCAGTGGCGAAAGCCGCGCAGCGGCAGGTCTGGTCGCTGGAGCCAGTTGTCAGCCGGCCAGGTCGCCGATGGGTCGACCGCGTGAAGGGTGTATGCGTGTCGACTCCGGTCTGACCGGTTCGGTCCCGACAGGTGGGGGAGCCGCCCATCGAGCACGATCACCGTGCCTGCCTCTGCCTCCAGGGGAACCAGTCCGGCGGTGGGGTAGGGCTCGGGGTCGAGTACGTCCATCCGGGTACCGGTCCCATCACCCTCGTTCGGGTGAGCCCGACGGAAATGCTGCTTCACCGGGAGCCGGTGCCCGCCCGGCAACGTCCACATGCAGCCGTTGTCCACGGTGGCATCCTGGATGGCGAACCACAGGCCCACGCACGACTGCGGGTCGGTCCAGATGAACGTGTGGTCGGTATGACACGTCACTTCGCCGCCGATGTGCGCTCCCTTGAAGATGTACATCGATTGGACGAGTACGTGGCCGCCGAAGCCGAGTTCGTCGGCCAGGTCGGCCAACTCGTCGGTTCGGCTGAACGCGTCGAAGACCGGGTCCAGGTCGTGTTGGGCGTGGCCGAACTTGTTGATGGCCGACTCGATGGGACGAACAAGTTCTCCGTGGGCGTCGAACGCCTCGGGCTCGAAGAAGAATCGGACACGGTCACCGGAGCTCAGGAAGTACTCATCCGATGTTCGGGTCTGCTCGTCGGTGGAGAAGATCGACCGGGTCTCCGGATCCGGTACGAACGACCTGACCAGCGCCTCGGCCCGTGTTCGGAGTGAGTCGCAGGCCTCGGCGGAGACGAACCCGGGCAGGCTGACGTACCCGTCGGTCTCGAAGCGAGTCCTTCTGTTCATCGTGTGCGGCGAGCGTCGACGTCGTCCGGGCCGAAGGCCCATGGAAGCAGTTCGGAGAGGGAGAGCACGCCGTCGGGACCTTCGATCAGGAGGTCCGCTCCACCGAATTCGTAGAGCACCTGTCGACAGCGTCCGCACGGCGCGATCGGTGCGCCGTCACCTGCGACGGTGACGACCGCTCGAAGCCGCCCTCCGCCGCCGGCCACCAGGTCGGCCACCAGCGAGCACTCGGCGCATTGGGTGAGGCCGTAGGACGCGTTCTCGACGTTGCACCCCGAAACCTGTCGTCCGTCGACGGTCAGACCGGCAGCGCCGACGTGCACCCCGGAGTACGGCGCGTAGGACCGCTGGGTCATGGCGCGCGCCGCGGAGCGCAAGGCGTCCCAGTCGATGTCGTCCGTCGAGGACATCAGTGGGCCTCTCCCCGTCGATACGGGCGCCCAGCAGCCGCAGGGGGTCGCAACCGCTGCGATGCGGTGGCCAACACCACCAGGGTGACCACGTAGGGGGTGCAATACACCAGCGACGATGGGATCTGGTCGACTGTCGCATAGAGGACTGCGAATCCGGCTCCGGCGACCAGCGTGATGGCTGCCTGGACGTTGCGACCCTTGCTCACGTGGCGAACCGCCAGCGCGAGGCACAGGATCGATACCAGCAGGAACAGCGCCGGGACAGCGTCGGGGGATCGCAGCTGCAGCGCATCGGAGTACCCGAAGAGCAGTGAGCCGAAGGCCAGGCCGCCCGGATTCCAGTTCCCGAAGATCATGGTCGCGAGGCCGATGAACCCTCGTCCTGCGGTCTGGCCTTCCCGGTAGATGGAGGCCTGAACGACGGCCAGGAACGCCCCACCGAATCCGGCACAGGCGCCGGAGATCATCACTCCGGCGTACTTGATGCTGATGACCTTCACACCGAGGGACTCCGCGGCATACGGGTTCTCGCCGATCGACCGGAGCCGGAGCCCGAAACGGGTCTTCCACAACAACCACGACGAGGCGACCAGGATCATGGCGGCCAGCAACGTGGCCAAACTGAGGTTGGTGGTGACGCCGCGGATGACACCGGCCAGGTCGCTGATGAGGAACCAACCTCGATCCTCGAGTCCCTTCAGCCCGCTGCTCACTCCTGGGACGGTGATGGTGGCGATCTCCCCCTTGCGGGGCGGAGACTGGGTGGCACCACCCCCGGACTCAGAGTCGTAGGCCACCACGGAGAGATACCTCGCCAGTCCGGCGGCCAGGATGTTCACCGCCACACCGGAGATGATGTGGTCGACGTTGAAGGTCACCGTGGCCACTGCGTGGATCAGTCCGCCGACGGCGCCGCCGATCATGCCGACTGCGATGCCCGTCCACGGTCCGAACTGCCAAGCTCCCCACGCCCCGAACCAGGTTCCGAGGATCATCATCCCCTCGAGGCCGATGTTGACCACCCCCACCCGCTCGGCGAAGATCCCGCCCAGGCCGGCCATGGCAATGGGTACCGCCAGGCGCAAGGTTGCGCCCACGGTGCCGGACGACGTCAGGTCATCTGCTCCGCTGACCACCCGGACGAGGGACATGACGATCAGGCCGATCGACGCGTAGGCCATGCCCCGAGCCCAAGCCGGGGCCGCGGCCAGGCGGCCGGCCGGCGTGATCGTGGCCGAACCCACGGCGTTCGCGCTGTCGTCGGGCAGCGTTGGGACGGTCACGCCGCCACCAACTCGACGGCGGGCACCTCGAGATCGCGGGCGGCGATCTCCTGGGTGCGTCGCGCACGTACTCGCCCCACCAGTTCGTAGATGATCACGACGGTCAACACGATCACCCCCTGGAGGATGATCACGATCTCCTTGGGGATGTCCGCCAGATCGAGGAATCGGCCGGCGGCGTTCAGGAAGCCGAAGATCAGCGCACCCACCGCCATGCCCGCCGGGTTGTTCCGGCCGAGGAGGGCGACGGCGATGCCGTCGAAGCCCAGATTGAGCTGGAGATCGTTGCCATAGGCGTGACGCTCCCCGAGGATCTGAGGCATGCCGACCAGGCCCGCCAGGGCGCCCGACAGCAACATGGCCTTCATGATCATGGCCTTGGGGTTGATCCCGGCGATCCGTGCGGCGGCGGGGTTCGCTCCGGAAGCCCGGAGCTGGAACCCGAAGCGGCTCCGCCAGACCATCAGGTAGAAGCCGATGCCCAGCACGATGGCCACGATGAGGAAGCCCGAGAGCGCCCGAAGGTCCTGCTCGATGAGGTTCGGCATATAGCTCGATGGCGGCATGGGCCTGGTCTTGGCGTTGAGATCACCATCGGGGGTGTTCTTGAACACCTCGGCGAAGAGGAATGCCGTCAGACCGATGGCGATGAAGTTCATCATGATGGTCGAGATCACCTCGTTGACCCCCCGGGTGACCTTCAGTACCGCCGGCACCGTCGCCCAGGCGGCGCCGAAGATCATGGCCACCATCAGGCAGAACCCCACGTGCAGCACTGCGGGGAGTCGAACAGCGGCTCCGACGACCGCCGTGGCCAGCATGGCGACCCGGTACTGGCCCTCGACCCCGATGTTGAACAAGCCCATCTTGAAGCCGACGGCCACGGCGATGGCGGACAGGTACAGCGGAATGGCCCGCTGAGCGGCGTCGAGCCAGGTGCTGGCCAGACCCGCCCGAGACCAAAGTGTCGACAGCACATCGCCCGGGTTGAATCCGCTGATCAACAGCAGGAGGGCCGAGAGTCCAACTGCTACGGCCAGCGAGGCCACGGGCGCGGCCAGGCTGAGAGCGACGTTCCCGACGTCGAGCCGGCGTTTCACGCGACCTGCCGCTCGCCGGCCATGTACATGCCGAGTTGTTCGGGGGTGGCAGTGGCCGGGTCGAGGCGCGCAGTCACCACACCCCGGAACATGACCAGCAGACGGTCACTCAGCCCGAGGAGCTCGTCCAGGTCGGCGGAGATGAGCAGTACAGCCAGTCCGGCGGATCGTGCGGCGCGAAGCTCCTCCCAGATGGCAGCCTGGGCCCCGATGTCGACGCCCCTGGTGGGGTGGGCGGCAACGAGCAGGCGAGGCTCCGCCATCATCTCCCGTCCGACGATGAGCTTCTGCTGATTGCCGCCGGACAGGGCGTATGCCGGTACGTCGTTGCCGGGAGTCGCCACGTCGAATCGCTCGATCGCCACATCGCATTCCGACCGAGCGTGTCCGAGTCGGAGCCACGGCCCCGAGGAGAATCGCGAGGTGTCCTCGTGGCCGAGCATCATGTTCTCCCACAGCGGGTCGGCCAGCATGAGCCCTTCGCGTTGACGATCGAACGGGATGTAGGCCAAACCGGCGTGGCGACGCTGGCGGACATCGAGACCTTCCATCGGTTCGCCGTCGAGGTGGATCTGGCCGCCCGACGCCGGGCGGAGGCCCAGGATCGTCTCGATGAGCTCGAACTGGCCATTGCCTTCGACGCCGGCGACGCCGACGATCTCGCCGCGATGGACCTCGAACGACACGGAATCGATCACGGTTCTTCCAGCTTCGGTCGCGCTGACCGAATTCAGCGAGAGGGTGACGTGGTCCGACGGCGGCTGCGCACTGATCTGTGGAACTGGGAGTTCGCTGCCCACCATCAGCTCGCCCAGCCGGCGTCGGTCGACCTCGCCCGGCTTCACGGTGGCCACCGTGGTCCCCGCCCGGATGACGGTGATGTCGTCCGAGACGGCGAGGACCTCGTCGAGCTTGTGGCTGATGAACAAGATGGTGACGCCGTCGTCGACGAGGTGTCGGAGGCTGAGGAACAACTCGTCGACCTCCTGGGGAACCAGCACGGCGGTGGGCTCGTCGAGGATCAGGATCCGCGCGCCCCGGTAGAGCACCTTGAGGATCTCGACTCGTTGTCGTTGTCCCACACCGAGCGCTTCGACCCGGGCCTGGAGATCGAGCTCGATGCCGTACGAGGCGCCCAGTCGGGTGAGTTGTTCGGTAGCGCCCTTCACGTCGATTCGACCGCCGCGAGTTGGTTCCGCACCCAAGATGATGTTCTCGAGCACGGTCAGGTTGTCCGCCAGCATGAAGTGCTGATGCACCATGCCGATCCCGGCCGCGATCGCATCCGCTGGACTTCGGAATCTGACCTCGGTCCCATCGACGGTGATCGTTCCGTCGTCGGGCCGGTGCATGCCGTAGAGGGTCTTCATGAGGGTGGACTTGCCGGCGCCGTTCTCGCCCACGATCGAATGGATCGTGCCCCGTCGGACCGTCAGGTCGACGTCGTGGTTGGCGATGACACCGGGGAATCGCTTCCCGATCCCCGTGAGTTGGACTGCCACCGCCGGTTCGGCGCCTTGAACTGGCTCGTGAGCCATGGAACTCCCTTTCCCCACCTGCTGCCGGTCGGCGTCAGTCGGGCCGGACGGGACCAGCGAAAACGAATCGGGGTCCGACACCAATGGTGTCGGACCCCGACGTCGAAGTGATCAGGGAGCGGTCGGGACCGTGATCTCTCCGCTGATGATTTGCGCCTTCAACTCGTCGAGTTGCTCGACGATGTCGTCGACGTAGCCACCGGAGGTGGCGTAGCCGACACCGTCGGACTTGAGGTCCAGTACCACAGTGCCGCCTGTGACGCCGTTCTCGCTGAACGCTTTGATGGTGTCGAACACGGCCACATCAACGCGCTTGAGCATGGAGGTCAGGATGTGCTTGGCCTGCTCCGGCGTGGCCGACTCGTGTTGGTCGGAGTCCACGCCGATCGCCCACTTGCCGTCACCCGCAGCAACTGCCGCGTCGAAGAGCCCGGTGCCCGAACCGCCGGCCGCGTGGAAGATGATGTCGATGCCCGAGTCGTACATGGCTGCGGCGATCTCCTTGGCCTTGTCAGGGGCCGAGAACCCGGAGAAGTCACCGGCCGGCGAGATGTACTTGACCTCGACGGTGGCATCAGGGTTCGTCTGCTTGACGCCCGCCACGTAGCCCGCTTCGAACTTCTTGATGAGGTCGTTCTCGACTCCACCGATGAAGCCGACCTTGTTGGAGGTCGTCTTGAGTCCTGCGGCCGCGCCGACCAGGAACGAGCCCTGTTCCTCGGCGAAGACGTTGCTGCGGACGTTGGGTGCAGCGACCACCGTGTCGACGGCGCCGAACATCACCTTGGGGTTGGCCGTGGCGATGGTCAACATGTCGTCGCCGAAGGCGAAACCCACCCCGATGACTGGGTTGTACTCACCTTCGACGAGGAGCTTGAGGTTGGCACCGCGGTCGTCTGCGGTGCTGGGCTCGAGCTCCTCGGCGGTGACGCCGAGATCGGCCTTGGCCTTGTCCAGGCCGACCGCCGCGGCGTCGTTGAACGACTTGTCGCCACGGCCGCCGAGGTCATAGGCGAGGCCGACCTTGACGGTCTCGGCCGGCGTGGTGTCCGAGCCGGAGTCTGAGGTGGTCTCGTCATCACCGCACGCGGCCATGAGCAGACTTGATGCCGCAAGGACTGCGACGAGCGGCAGGAACCGCTTGGTGGACTTCACGTTGGATGGCCTCCTGGGGTCGGTCCTCCAGTCGGTTCGACCAGAGAAGGTACGGCAGCTTAGGTTCGAATTGGGGGCCGGAGAACGCTTCAACGGCGAGAAGCGCCCCGATCCGGTTGATCGGCGGGACGTGTTCCGCCACCCGCCACCTACGATTCGCCCATGTCCGAACCCCGGCTGACCGTCATCGACCACCCGCTGGTGAGCGACAAACTCGCCCGACTTCGGGATCGGAACACCCCGCCGGACGCGTTTCGGCGCCTGGTCCACGAACTCTCGTTGCTGGCGGCGTACGAGGCCCTTCGAGACCTGCCCACGGTCGTGACCTCGGTCGAGACCCCATTGGCAGTGGCCCCCGCGCACGTGCTGGCCGACCCGGCGCCGGCCATCGTGGGGATACTTCGGGCGGGCCTGGCCATGGTCGAGGCAGTCTCCGAACTGCTCCCAGAGGCCATGATCGGCCACATCGGTTTGTACCGCGACCACGAGACGCTCCAACCGCACGAGTACCTGGTCAAGCTGCCGACCGAGATCGCCCGGCGGGAGGTCCTGGTGGTGGACCCCATGCTGGCCACCGGGGGCTCGATCGTGCATGCCCTCAACGTGCTCAAGCGCAACGGGGTGACCAGGATGCGGCTGCTCTCCATCTTCGGGGCGCCCGAGGGAGTGGCTGCGGTGCACGCAGTCCATCCCGACGTCCCCATCACCTTGGCCGCACTCGACGATCAACTCAACGACCGCGGCTACATCCTGCCCGGCGTGGGAGACGCGGGTGACCGGCTCTACGGCACGCGCTGAGGTCCCAGCGGTCAGCCCAGAATGTCCTCGACGATTGCCGGTACGTCGCCGATGGATTCGACCTGGCGGAAGCGGGGGTGGTCGACCGGCGCCGCCGCTGCTTCGATCTCCCAGGTCAGCTCGTGCGGCACGTGGATGGCCCACGCCCCGAGCTGCAGAACGGGCTCGATGTCGCTTCGCACCGAGTTGCCGACCATCACGAACCGATCGAGGGAGATGCCGTGGCGAGACATCGCTCGTTCGTAGGTGTGGATGTTCTTCTCATGGATGATCTCGATCTCGTCGAATCGCTCGGCCAGACCCGACTCGTCGATCTTGCGGTGCTGATCCTTGAGGTCGCCTTTGGTGAGGAGCACCAGGCGGTGATGGGCCAGGGCATCGAGCGCGTCCAACACGCCCGGGAGGACCTCGACCGGTTGGGCGAGCATGGTCTTGGCCCGCTCGATCAGACGCAGGAGTTCGGCGGCTGGTATCTGGCCGTTCGACACCGAGATGGCCGCTTCGATCATGGAGATGGCGGCGCCCTTGATGCCGTAGCCGAAGGACGGAATGTTGATCCGCTCAGTGGCGATCAGCAGGTCGTGCGCGACGGTCGGCGGGTCGTCGGCATGGCTCAGATACGGCGCCACCACGTCGGCGAACAGGTCGTAGCTGGCCGAGAAGTAGGCCTCGTTGTGCCAGAGGGTGTCATCGGCGTCCAGTCCGACCCAGATCTCTTCCATCGTCACAGTGTGGCTCGGTCCTGGCAGGCGCAACGCCCGCGGGTGCACGAGTTCGGGAGCGTTCCGACCTCGACTCGTCTCTAGGCTGGCGCCCATGTCCGAGAATGCGCCGTCTCGGGCGACCAACTCCAGATCGGTGGTTTTCTCGCCGGTGACACTCGGGCCGCTTCGGCTCCGGAATCGAGTGATCAAGGCAGCGACCTTCGAAGGTGCGACTCCCCACGGGGTCGTGACCGATCAGCTCATCGACTTCCACACAGCGGTTGCCCGCGGTGGAGTGGCCATGACCACGGTTGCGTACCTGTCGGTGGCGCCGGAGGGGCGAACGCATGCCGAACAGATCGTGCTCGGGCCAGCCACTGTGGCGGGACTGCGCCGGCTGACTGATGCCGTTCACGCCGAGGGGGCGGCCATTGCAGCGCAGATCGGCCACGCAGGGCCTGTGGCCAACGCCAAGTCCAACGGTGCCCCGGCGCTGAGTCCGTCCGTCTTCTTCAATCCGCTGGGCATGGCTCGCACCAAGCCGGTCTCCGTCGATGACATGGACCGCCTCACCGGGGACTTCGCGTCCGCTGCTCGCCGAGCGGTCGAGGCGGGGTTCGACGCCATCGAGTTGCATCTGGGGCACAACTATCTCCTCAGCTCGTTCCTCTCCCGGCCGCTGAACCGACGGAGCGATGGGTTCGGCGGGTCACTGGAGAACCGGGCCCGATTCCCGAGACGGATCGTCGAGGCGGTTCGAGCAGAGGTCGGTGATCGAGTAGCGCTGACCGCCAAGTTCAACATGGTCGACGGATTTCCCGGCGGGTTGTGGCTCGACGAGAGCCTGCGGGTGGCCCGGTGGCTCCAGGGCGACGGTCACCTGGACGCACTGACGCTGACCGGTGGCAGCTCGTTGATGAATCCCATGTACCTGTTCAAGGGAGATGCTCCCCGGTACGAGTTCGCCAAGACCCTGCCCCGGCTTCTGCGGTTCGGCTTCCGCTTCGCCGGCACCAGGTTCATGCCGGAGTATCCCTACTCCGAGGCCTACTTCCTTCCCTTCGCCCGCCAGTTCCGTGATGCCCTCTCCATGCCCCTGATCCTGCTCGGCGGGATCAGCGAGCTGGCCACGGCCGAGTTGGGGATCGAGGAGGGCTTTGCCGCCGTGGCCATGGGGCGGGCCCTGCTCCGGGAGCCGGATCTGCTCCGCACCTGGCACGCCGGGGACCGCTCGACGTCGTTGTGCATCCACTGCAACAAATGCATGCCGACCATCTACAGCGGTACCCGGTGCGTCCTGGTCGACCCGTCGAACGGCTGACCCAAGTCTCGGCGGGGTGAGCGGCGCTCAGTCGAACAGGTCGGGATCGGTCCGGCAGATCTCCTGCCAGAACGGCTGGAAGCTGAACCAGCCGGCCAGCGGCCCGCCGGTCTGCTCGAAGGTATAGGCGGCAAGTTCGTGCGGGATCTCTTTGGGTTCTCCCGCGGCCATGGCCATGAGCTGGGCCTGACAGGAGCGCTCCATGGTGATGAACCAGAAGGCCGCTTCGTCGATCGACTGACCGACGGTGAACAGTCCGTGGTTCTGGTGGATCGCGGCCTTTCCCGTCGGGAAATGGCTGGCCAGTTCCTGTCCGGCCGCGACCTCGAAGACCACCGCCCCGCCCTGCGCGGAGATCACCGTGTGGTCGCCGTAGAAGAAGCACGCGTCCTGAGTCAGGGGTGCCAACGGGATCCCCAGTGAGCTGAAGGACTTGCCGAAGGGCGAGTGGGCGTGGGCTGCTGCGACGACATCGGGTCGTGCGGAGTGAATGGCCGCATGGATCACGAATGCCGCTCGGTTGACCGGGGACGAGCCGTACACCACGTCGCCCGAGTGGTTGACCAGGATGAGGTCGGAGACCGACATGTGCCGAAAGCTCTTGCCGAACGGGTTGACCCAGAAGTGGTCGGTGAACTCCGGATCGCGAACCGTGATGTGCCCCGCAACCCCTTCGCCGAACCCGAGTCGGCCGAACACCCGCAGCGCCCCGGCCAAGCGCTCGAGCCGGTGGCGTCGCTCCTCCTCCACCGTGGCGAACGGGCTGGGGAGGTCGAGGTGCACCTCCTTGGGCGTCAGCGGTATGCCGTCGATGGATGGGATCGTCTCGGTCGCGCTCATGGCCAGACGATACGCCGAGCCCGGGATTTCGCGCTGGCGACCGGTGGCCTACAGACTCGGTCCATGGGGGAGGAGGCGTCGGCGCTGCGGGTCCATCGTCGGTCCGCCTGGCTCGACGGGGCCGGCTGGACAGCCCTGTGTCTGCGACCCGACTCCGAGTTCAACGTGGACATCGTGACCGACACCGCTTCTGATCACACCGCTTCTGATGACACCGTTGCTGACGCCACCGGATCCACGCCCGACGGCCCAGCCGGTCTGAACCAGGTCGACGAGGTCGCTTCGACCGGGGAACCCCGGGCTGGGCGCGCCGTTCGACTGCGATGCGATCCGGGATCGGGCCGCACGCTCGCCCGGCTCTGCTGGGTCATGGCCCATCAACACCATGAGCGAACGGTGGTGCTGCTGCCATCTACCGGTGGCCAACTGGTCGTTGTCTCGAATGCCGAGACCGGGGCGCTGTCCGACGAGCTCATCTCCTCATTGGTCGGTTCGGTGTTGTTGACTGCGCCGTCGGAGGGCACCGTCAAGTTGGTGACCCGCGGCCTCGACCGCGCCACCGCTGACGTTGACGGCTTCTGGGCCGCCGAGGCGATCGAGGGCCACGAGCACCGAACGCTGCGACGCCGCCGGTGGTTGCGTCCCCATGATGGTGCAGTCGTGCTCGACGCATCCGCTGATGTGCTGCGTCACTGGGCGGTTGTGGTCTCCGAGGCCTGTGCCGGGCGGATCGATCAGCAGGCCTGGCGGACTCCGGAGCTGGAGATCGTCGGCGCCATCGAGGTCAGTCCGGCGACAACCAGCCCCTGACACGGGTCCGCAGCACGTCGATGTTGACGTTCTTGGAACTGCTGACCCACAGGATCTCGGACACCTCGAGTCCACACTTGGCGGCCAGTTCCTTCTTGCGCTTGTCGCGGTGGGTCGAGCGGACCTTGTCCTGCTTGGTGGCAACGACCTTGGCGTCGAGTCCGGCGTCGGCCAGCCACTCGAGCGTGGCCAGGTCGGAGGCGGTGGGACCGATCTCGGCGTCGACCAGCACCACAACGTGTCGGAGGCCGTCCCGATCGAGCAGGTACCCCTCGATCATGGCGCCCCAGGTGGCTCGAACGCGGCCCGGAACCTTGGCGTAGCCGTAACCCGGAAGGTCCATCACCGTCCCCGAGTCCCGGAGCTGGAAGAGGTTGAGCAGCTGGGTCCGCCCGGGGGTCTTGGACACCTTGGCCAGGCTCGTCCGATTGGCCAACGAGTTGATCAGCGAGGACTTGCCCACGTTCGATCGGCCGACGATGGCGATCTCGGCCCGGGTCGGGGGCAGCTGACCGACCTCGCTGGCCGACATGACGAACTCCAGTTGCAGCGGCGGGGGAGCGCTCACCGCACGACTCTAGAGACGTTGGGTGGTCGTGCCACGAAGGCGGCCAGCAGTTGACTGAGCGGTCAAGTAATCTGCGGATTGGTCAAAGGGGGCCTCACATGCACGATCTCGTCATTCGCAATGCCCGGATCATCGACGGCACGGGGGCCGACGCCTTCATCGGTGACGTGGCGGTCGACGGCGACCGGATCACCAAGGTCGGGGAGGTGACAGACCCAGGCCGTCGGGAGATCGATGCCACCGGCAAGCTGTTGACGCCCGGATGGGTGGACATCCACACCCACTACGACGGCCAGGTCACCTGGGATCCCGAGGTCACGCCGTCCGGATGGCACGGCGTCACCACCATCGTCATGGGCAACTGCGGTGTCGGGTTCGCCCCGGTCGACCCCGGCCGTCGTGACTTCCTGGTGCAGCTCATGGAAGGCGTCGAGGACATTCCGGGCGCGGCCCTGGTGGAGGGGATGAGCTGGAACTGGGAGACGTTCGGTGAGTACCTGGACGAGGTGGCGTCGATGCCTCGCGTCATGGACGTCGCGGCGCTGGTTCCTCACGGAGCCGTGCGCGCCTACGTCATGGGCGATCAGGCCGCCGTTCACGATCAGGCGACCGCCGAGCAGATCGACGCCATGCGGGCCATCGTGGCCGAGGCCATCGATGCCGGCGCAGTCGGATTCTCCACCACGCGCACACTGCTGCATCGTGCCAAGGACGGCGAGCTGGCCGCGGGAACACTGGCTGCCGCAGACGAGCTCATCGGTATCGGCGATGCGCTGACCGAGACGGGCAAGGGACTCGTGTCCCTGGCGGCTGACATGTTCGACCCCGAGGCGGAGATCGCCTGGATGACCGAGATCTCCAAGCGAAGCGGGCGTCCGGTGACCTTTGCATGCCTCCAGTCACCCATCGATCCGGAGGGTTGGCGCAAGCTCATCGAGTTGGCAGACGGCGCGGCGGAGCATGGCGCGCGTATCGTCCCGCAGGTGGCCGGGCGACCCGCCTCGTTGCTCTTCGGCTGGGAGTCCACCGCGCATCCGTTCGTCTTCCAGACGGCGTACGACGAGATCAAGGACCTTCCCTTGGCCGAGCGACTTGAACGCCTGGCTGATCCCGAGGTTCGGCGACGGATCGTCGAGGAGAAGGTCGACCTGGGCGGCATCGCCATTGCATTGACCAACTGGCCGCGGATCTACACCATGGGCGACGATCCGGACTACGAGCCAGGCGCCGAGCACAGCATGGCCTCGCTGGCCGAGGCTCAGGGACGCACTCCTCAGGAGGTCGCCTATGACCTCATGATGGAGCGCGACGGCAAGGGGCTCCTCTACGCGCCGCTGATCGGTTACTCGCACGGCGACTTCGGAGCCCTCGAGGAGATGCTGAACCATCCGACCACGGTGCTCGGTCTCGGCGACGGCGGGGCGCACTGCGGTGTGCTCTGTGACGCCAGCCTGCCCACCTTCATGCTGGCTCACTGGGCCCGCGACCGCGACCGTGGCGCGCTGATGCGCCTGGAAGATGTCGTTGCCCACCAGACCACCAAGACCGCGGCGCTCTACGGGTTCGACGATCGTGGGCAGATCACGCCGGGCTACCTGGCCGACATCAACGTGATCGACTTCGAGGCGCTGGGGACTCCAGCGCCGGAGGTCGTCTACGACCTGCCGGCCGGTGGTCGTCGGTTCATCCAGCAGGCCCACGGCTACGACCTGACCGTGAAGTCCGGGGTGATCGTTCGAGAGGACGACACGGCCACCGGCCTCCGACCAGGAGTCCTGCTCCGGGGAGCGCAGCCTGCGCCGGTGTGACCCTCAGCCGGTGTTCGTGGAACGTTCCAGGAGCGCCATGGAGTAGGTGACGGTGGCGTGTGCCACCAGGTTGGGTCGGCCGCTGCCGCCATGCTGGCCGGCTTCGCCAGCGGCGCTGTGCAGATCGACCCGCACTACCGCCAGGCTCCGTCCCAGCTTGAGGAGGTGGGCCGTGGCTGACACCGTCCCCGGTCGCGGTCGGCGAAGGAAGTCGATGGACAGGTTCGAGGTCACTGCCAGTCCCTGTAAGCCGATGCGAGACAGGACCATGGTGTACGCGGCGGAATCGGCCAGCATCATGAGCGTCGGGCCCGAGACGGTTCCACCAGGCCGGATCGAGCTTTCGGTGGCGGTCATCTCGATTCGAACGGAGTCCCCGATGTCGGTGATGCTCCACGGCACGCCGCCGGGGAATCCGGCCTCCATGAAGGCCTGAAGGGCGTCGATGCTCGGACCCGAGTCGGTCACGACGGATCGATCCGTTCGCCGAAGATCTCCAACAGGGCCTCGAGCCCACTGAAGCGCTCGATCCGGAAGGCATCGACGGGACCTGTTCCATACGGCTCACCCGATGACTCGAAGCGCCCGCGCAGCAGGGGGTCCAGCAGTTCAACGATGTCGCCCGTGGCGAGCGCCTCATCCACCGCCGGAAGTCTCCACCCGCCCGTCTCGGCCTGGAGTCTGAGCTGGTTCAGGAGGTTTCGTAGCGGTGTGACATGACAGCAGCCTGCCTCGACGACGGTGTCGAGGACGCCGCTGATATCCACCAAGTGTGTGGCGTCGATGACCGGACGGCCGAACCACCATCGCTCGAAAACGCCATGGGGAACCAAGCCGTCGTCGCGATGTTCGGGGTGATGCAGATCGAACTGTGAGGTCCAGGCCGCCTCGTCGGTGGCCTGCGCCACTACAACGTGATCCTGGTTGTCCTCGCCAGGCCCGGACACGCCGTCGAATGACACCAGCGCGTAGGGACGCAACCGCCGCACGGCATGGATGATGCGTTCGCGCAGCGCCACCTCGCTGGCATCGCCCAGGGTGTCCGTGGGCCAGCCCAGCTCGATGGTCTCCGTGACGCCCAGCACGTTCATGGCGGCCGCGAACTCCGCCGCGTTGGCCGCCATGGTGGCCGCCTCGTCCAGACCCACCGAATCCCACCGGTCGTCGGTCACTCGCATGACGGTGACCCGCCAACCTGCGGCGGACCAGCGGGCAATGGTGCCGCCGATGAAGAGCGCGGCGTCATCGGCGTGCGCGGTCACCACCAGGATGCCCCGACCCCGACCCGGTTCGATCTCCAACAGCTCCGGCATGACGAAAAGCTAGCCATCACGGGCGGCCGGCCGGCGAACAGTCGCCGCAGCTGTTGGTCCAGGCATCCACGGGCCAAGCTCGGGCGCCATCTTGTTGCGCCGCGCCGTCGGCTGACTGCGCGATGATGCACGAGTGCCGTCGATCCACTCACGTCGCAGTCGTGGGATGGTCGCGGTCGCCCTGTGTCTCGGATTGCTGGGCGCCACGACCGGATGCGAGCCGGCTGAACTCGACCAGTGGCTGACCGAGCGCGGACGTCCGGTGCTGACCGAGCCCCGACGGACCCAGTTCGCACAGTTCGTCACCGGCCTCAAGGCCGAGCTGGCTCGCCGCGATCGGTTCGTCTCGGCGATCGTGCCGGTGGATGCCGCCCGGCTCGGGCTCTCGTGGCGGCCCGGATGCCCGGTGGGGCCCGAGGAACTGCGGCTGATCTCGGTCAGCTTCATGGGCTTCGACGGCGCCGAGCGGCAAGGCGAGATCGTCGTCCACCGTGGCGTCGCACCGCAGGTGGAACAGGCGTTTCGAGAGATGTGGAACGAACGATTCCCCATCAACCGGATGGAGACCCCTGAACGGTTCGCCCGACCGTCTGACTTCGATCCGGGCACGGGGGAGTACCTCGAGAAGCCACCGCAGCCGGACACGGTCAACGACACGTATGGCTTCTTCTGTCGTCGCTCGACCGGTGGTTCCTCGTGGTCACAGCACTCGTACGGCAAAGCACTGGACCTCAACCCGGTGCAGAATCCATACATCAGGAGGGGCGTGGTCATCCCCAGCAACGGGGTTCTGGACCGACGGAGTTCCGAGCGGGGGGTGTTGACTCCGAACTCGGCTCCCGTGCGAGCGCTCAAGCGGGGCGGTTTCCGGTGGGGCGGCGAATGGCGGACCTCGAAGGACTACATGCACTTCTCGATCAACGGTCGTTGAGTCGGGGTCTGCGGATCACGCGTAGACCGAGGCGGCCATGAGCGCAGCCCAGATCACGCCGAACAACTGAAGCTGTCGGTCCTCGCCCAGAAGGTCCTCGGGGGCCGATCCCTTGCCCTGATCCACCAACAGTGCGTAACGAAGGATGGCGATCATGAACGGGATGATGGACAACAGCACCCAGATGGCGATCGACGGGCGCTCGCTGGCCCGCTGCACCGCGAACTGGCAGTACGAGATGATGACGGCGCCGGCCGCAAGCGCTTCGAGAAAGCTGAGATAACGATCCGAGTAGCTCTCGAGCAGCTTGCGCGTCGAGCCCTGCCCGTCGCCCATCTCGGCCTTCTCTCCGATTCGTTTGCACACGGCGATGAAGAGTGCGCCGAAGCACGAGATGATGAGGAACCAGTCCGAGATCGCCACTTGGACGGCATACGCGCCGCCCAGGAGGCGCAGGACGAAACCGCTGGCCAGTCCCATGACATCGAGTACCGGCTGATGCTTGAGAACGGTGGAGTACACCGTCGTCAGCACGATGTAGACGGCAACGATCAGACCGAACTGCCAGGTGCGCCACGCCGAGAGACCAACGGCCGAAACGGCCACGATGGCGGCCACCGCCAGCGCCAGTGGGACGGGTACGACTCGAGCCGCGATCGGGCGGTGGCGTTTTCTGGGGTGGCGTCGATCGGCCTCGACATCGAGCACGTCGTTGAGGATGTACGTGGCTCCGGCCGCCGCGCAGAACATGAGGAACGCGAAGACGGCATGGGTCAGGCCCTGCCGGGTGGTCAGGACGCCCGCGGCACCCGGCGCCACGAAAACCAGGGCGTTCTTCGCCCACTGCTTCGGTCGGGCTTCGCGGATCAGCCCGACGACGATCCCGCCCCGGTGATCCGGGGCTGTGGTGGTCACCCGTGGTCCCGGATCCAGCGGTCGACCCGCTCCCATTCGGAGTAGATCCAGTCGATCCGACCAGCATCATCAGCGGGGATGTCGGCCCTGGGGACCCGCCACATGGTGACCTGCACGGGATGACGGAAGGGCACGACCCGCCACAGGTCCAGGACGCCGGCCAATCCCTCCAGTCCGGTGTGGGCAATGATCACCACATCAATGTCGGGCGTTGCGGCCAGGATCGTGAGGACTCCGCCGACTCTCGGCGGCATGGTGCGTTCGAGCCGCTCGGCGCGCACCGCCAACTCCGGATCGGTCTCCCGCAGCTTCTCGATGGCGCGGGTGCGCTTGGATTCGGTATACCTCGATCCCTCGGGAAAGATGGTGAACGACTCGTTGGCGTCCATGCCGGAGGCCAGAACTCCGATCTTGTCCAACTCGGCTCGGGTGTTCTGACCTGATCTGTCCACGAAGTGATTGGGGATCCGATTGCCGACGATGTCCAGAGCGGGGTCCCAGAGCAACTCGTGCTTGAGGACGTACCGGAGGTTGAGTCCACCGGAAGTGGACAGCACATGGGCCGGAAGCAGGGTGTCGATGATCGACGCGTGTCGGCAGAAGACCACGACGGGGCCGGGGGTCAGGCAGTCCGTGCCTTCGATCACCAGGTCCAAGCGCAGGAATCGGCGCATGGTGCCGATCAGGCTGTTGGCCCATGACACCTGGATCTGACGGTGCGCCTGAACGAACCATCGTCGTCCGAGCAACAGCCCGAAGCCGGAGGCGACCCACAGCGCCAACGCGCTGCTGACCGCCACGACCTCCCAGCACAGATACACGAGACCGAAGAGCAGCACTCTGACGGTCGGGAGCCGAACCCGGCCACGGATCACGTCGAACAGCGCAGCCAACGGAAGGATCACGATCGATCCCGGGATCAGGATGAGCGCCCCGAGGAACACGATGGGAACGGTCACGATGCGCCGGCCCAGGGGGGTATCACGGAACGAGTTGGCGGCCACGGTGCAGTCTTGCACCCCACCTCCGGCTCGCCGGAGACCAGCGGGTTGGTCGCGCTGTTCGGTTCATGAGCCGAGATCAGTCCCTGGATCGAAGCGTCGAAGCGATCTACGGTGTCGCCACGGTGCGGCAGTCCAGCGGGAGGTGTTGATGCGGCGGGCGGTGTGGCTGGCAGGAGTGTCCGTGGTGCTCTTCTTCACCGTGGCATGGCTGGGGTCCGCTCTGGGATCGGACCCCGAGGACCTTCCGGGCATGGCGTTCGCCTCCGCCTCCGCCTCCGCTGAAGGTGGCAACGATGCGGCGACCACCACCCTGCTCCCGGCGTTGGGCGCCTCGCCGACGGTGACTCCAGAGGTCGCCCCGCCGGCAGGCGGAGGCTCCGCGAACAGTCCTGCGATCGATGGAGCAGCGGCACAGGGGGCGCCCCTTGCGGCTGCCCCCACCTCGGAGACGACCAAGAGTCCGGGCGGCAAGCTCCGCGCACGGATCGACCGGGCCATGGCGCTGATTCCGCTGGACTGGCAGCGCCTGCTGCCCGGGTGGACCTTGGAGTTCCTGGGTCCTCGGTCGAGCGTTCAGGGCCTCACGTACACCACGGAGCGCCGGATCGAGGTGTTCGTGCGGTCAGATGTCTCCGACGCCCAGCTCGCACACGTGATCGCCCATGAGCTGGGCCACGCAATCGACGTCACCTACCTCTCGGCGGAGAGCCGTCGAGCCGTGAACGTGGCGAGGGGACGAGCGGCGGATTTCCCGTGGTGGGTCGCTCCGGGCTCGACCGACTTCGCTTCGGGCGCCGGTGACTGGGCCGAGTGCTTCTCCTACACGCTCGTCGGGCCCCAGGGAGGCTTCCGGTCACAGATCGGCGAACCTCCCACGCCACTGCAGCAGGAACTGATTCGTCAGCTCACCGGAATCTGAGGTTGCTCGCGGGTCAGAACCGGTTCTTCTCGTAGTCAGCCAGCTCGGTTGTGACGCCGTCGTTGGCGGTGGCAATGGCGGACTTCGGTGGAATCCCAGTGAAGACCACATCTTCGAGGCCTTTGCGGAGCAGCTGGCGGAAACGGTCGTAGGGTCCGATCAGGGCACCGGGGAACTTCGGATCGAGGGTGGTGATGCCCCCGTAGGAGGTGGCGAGCCACTTGCCGCGAGTGCTGGACTGCCAGTCCGCCTGCAGTGTCGGGTCGTTCTTGGCCGAATCCAGGATGGGGAGGTAGCCGCCGTCCTGGGTCCAGGTCACCTGGGAAGGCGTCGAGTTGAAGAATTTCACGAAGTCCCACGCCGCTGACTGGACCTCGTCGGAGCCCGTGTTCGTGATGTACCAGGCGCCGCCCCCGATCTGGCCCTTCCCCGGTTCGGTCAGCCCCGGGTTCAACCCGACCCCGATGTCGAGGCCGGTGACATCGATCTCGATGGGCGCACCCTCGGGAAGGCCCAGGTCGGCGGGATCGACCGAGCCCTGGAGCACCCCGTTGATGGTGGTGATGGCAGCGGAGGTCTCGATCAGCATCGACGAGCTCCCGGAGGGCAGCATGGCCAGGTAGTGGTTGATCTGACCGTCGGTGCCGGGGATGGCGTTGAGCAGACCAGCGGTGTTCATGTCGGCGATCCACTGCATGGCCCCGTTCGTGGCCGGGTTCTCGAGCGTGCCTTCGGTGGCCGTTCCGCTTCGGCCGTTGTCCTTGTTCACCAGCGTCTGGCCGGCGCCGGAAGTCCACTGCTCGACGAACCAGGGGTCCATCTTCATGACGAACGGCTTGTCCGAGACGCCGGCGGCCTTCAGCTTCTCGGCGGCAGTCCGCACCTCGGCCAGGGTCGTGGGCGGCTGCTCCGGGTCCAAGCCGGCGGCGGCGAAGTCCCCCTTGTTGTAGTAGAGCACGACGGTCGAGACGTTCATGGACGCGGGGTACTGGACATCGTCGAGGGTGTACGCGGCCTTGACCGCCGGCAGGATGTCGTCGGTCTGCCTGGCCGCGTCGCGATCGGCTTTCTGGCACGCGGTGGCGGGCAGGACCACGCCGGAGTCGGCCATGAACTGGGTCTCGGTGTCCTCGGCGATGGTGATGGCCGGGAGGTCCTTGGTGGGGATGGCTCCCTCGAACTTCCGGCGGAGCTCGGTGTAGCTGTTTCCTTGTGCCTCCAGCTCGACCACGACCTTGTCCTGCGATGCGTTGTACTGCGCAGCCAGATCGTCGAGCGCCAGCTTGGTCTTGCCCACGTAGCTGTGCCAGACCTTGATGATGGTGGCGCCGCTGGCCTTCTCGAAGGCTCCGACCGGGCACTTGGCAGCCGAAGCGATCCCGGAGTCATCGGCTGTGCCGGAGCCCTTGTCGTTCCCACAGGCCAGTGGGACCAGGCCGAGGGTGGTGGCCGTGGCCAGGATGGTGAGAGTGCGGACGGGGGTGCGCATGAGAGTGACTCCGTTCGAGTTGGGGAGGTGATCTTGGGGGAGGTGGTCGGGTCAGCCCTTGACGGCGCCTGCGGTGAGGCCCGAGATGAGTTGACGTTGGAAGATCAGCAGGAGTGCCAGGACGGGCACCGAGGCGATGAGCGCGGCGGCGAACGGCAGGTTGAGCTGGTCGAGGCGTTGGCCGGCGACCGCCCGAAGCGTCAGTTGGATGGTGTTGTACTGATCGTTCTGGACAGCCTGGCGTGGCCAGACGTACTGGTTGTAGGTGCCGAGGAACGAGATGAGCACGAAGCTGGCGATGATCGGTCGAGTCACCGGAACGGCGATCTTGAACAGGAACTTCAGATGGCCATAGCCGTCCAGCTCCGCAGCGTCGCGGAGATCACGCGGGAGGCCGAGGAAGCCTTGGCGGATCAGAAAGATCCCCACTGCTGCGGCGGTGAACGGGAGGGTGAGCGAGCCGAACGCCCCACCGAAGTCCTGGTTCGGACTGATCCAACCGAGGTTCTGGAAGGTCTTGATGTTCGTCAGCAACGTCACCTCAACCGGCAGGAGCAGGGTGGCGACCACGATTCCGAACATCAGGCGCTTGAACGGAAATTCGAGGAAGGCGAAGGCGTAGGCCGCAATGAGCGACGTGAACAGCTGAGCGGAAACGATGACCACGGTCAGCAGCAGCGAGAACAACAGGGGCCGTCCGAGTCCGCCCTCGGTGAACGCCTGAGTGAACGCGTTCCACTGGATGTCCACGGGGAGCAGTGACGGCTCGGGTGCCAAGAGGACCTTGGTGGGATTCGAGATGGCTCGAACCAGGGTCATCCACAAGGGGAACACGATCACCATCGACAGCAGGGTCAGCACTACGTACCACGCCAGGTTCGCTCCCCGCAGGCCATGCGGGACCGTCGTCCTTCGGCCAGTAGCGCCTCGGCGGCCGCTGGACCGGTCCCGAATCGAGTCCGATGTTTCGATCGTCTCAGTTGCCATAGTGGACCCGCCGATTGAGCACGCTGAACTGAGCAGCCGCGACCAGACCGGTCAGAACGAACAGTCCGAGCGACATGGAAGCCCCCTGGCCGAAGTCCCGAGGGCCCGCCAGTTTGGTGATCTTGAACAGGATGGTCTCGGTGGCTCCGCCGGGCCCGCCGCCGGTGAGTAGTTCCATCTGGGCGTAGGCCTGAAAGGCGTCGACGGTGAGCACCACGGCGAGGAACAACAGCGTCGGGCCCAACAGCGGCACGGTGATCCGCAGGAATCTCCGGATCGGCGAATAGCCGTCCAAAACCGACGCCTCCTGAATCTCCTCGGGAATGGCCTGCAGGCCCGCCAGAACGATCACGAAGGTCAACCCCAGGTTCCGCCAGATCGAGCTGAGCGACACGGCGAACAACGCGCTGAGCGGTTTGTCCAGCGCCAACCAGCTGACATCTTTGAAGTAGCCGGCCTGGTCGTTGACCAGCGTGAAGAACACCACAGCGGACACCGCGACCGACGACGCCACCGTCGACGAGAAAATGGTCTGGAAGATCTTGATGCCACGCAGTCGTCGATTGGCCGAGGTGGCGAGCAGCAGCCCGAGCAGGACGCCGATCGGTACGGTCATGATCAGGAACAACACGTTGACCCACAGGCCCTGACGGAAGTCGGCGCCCGTCAGCGTCTCGACGATCTGCGAGGGCCCGACCCAACGCTCCCGGGTTCCCTGCAGGTTCTGCTGGTACAACGAGTAGTGGACCAGCCGCCACAGCGGCCAGAAGAAGAACGCAACGAAGATGGCCAGGGCCGGCACGAGCAGGGCGACCGCCGCGACCGCCTCGCCGACCCGACGGCTGCGGGAGCGGCCCGGCCGATCGACGTTGCTGTGCCGATCGACGGTGTCGGTCATGGATCGATCCGTTCGCCGGAGGTCGCGTGGAAGCGGTGAACAGCACCGCGTTCCACGGACAATCCCACGGAGTCGCCCACCCCGATGGGGTCGGCGTGGGTGGGCTGACGGATCGTCCAACGCTCGGTACCCACCGCGCACACCACATGGCGTTCGTGACCCAGAAGTTCGATGGCCAGCACCGATGCCGAGAGGGTGGCGCCGTCGTTGGTCGGGGCGGACACTTCGAGGTGCTCGGGCCGGATGCCGATGACGACCGGATCGCTCGATCCCGAGAACGCGCCGACGATTGCAACGTCCAATGTCCCTGCGGCGGTGGTGATTCCTGACCCGTGCTCGACTCCGTCGATGGTGTTCATGGGTGGACTGCCGATGAATCGCGCCACGAACAGGTTGGCGGGATGGTCGTACACCGCCTGAGGGGCGCCGAATTGCTGCAGGCGGCCATCCTTCATGATGGCGACCGTGGTGGCCATGGTCATGGCCTCGACCTGATCGTGGGTGACGTAGACGAACGTGGTGCCGAGGCGTCGCCACAGGTCCACCAGTTCGAGGCGGGTCTGGGTGCGGAGTTTGGCGTCGAGGTTGGACAACGGTTCGTCCATCAGGAACACGCCCGGGCGCCGGACGATGGCGCGAGCCAGTGCCACGCGCTGGCGCTGCCCACCGGACAGCGCTCCCGGCTTTCGATCCAGGTACTCCGTCAGGCCCAGCATCTCGGCTGCCTCGGCGACACGCTTGGATCGTTCGCCGGAGTCCATGCCGCCGCGAGCAGCGAGTGGCGATTCGATGTTCTTGTGGACGGTCATGTGTGGATACAGCGCGTAGCTCTGAAAGACCATGGCGATGTCACGGGACCTGGCCGGCTGATCGTTGACTTCGATGTCGCCGATGAGGAGCGACCCCTCGGACACGGTCTCGAGGCCGGCGATCATCCGAAGCGCCGTGGTCTTGCCGCATCCCGAGGGACCGAGCAGCACGCAGAACTCGCCGTCGGCGATGACCAGATCAAGACCCCCGACCGCAACGGTGCTCCCGAACCGCTTGGTGACACCCTCGAACGTCACGCTGCTCATGAGTGCTGCACCACGAACGCGGACTGTAACCGCCCGTTGGTCAGTGATCGGGGCTCTGGCCTCAGATGTTCACCGGCAGTCCATCGAGTTGTGAACTGGCCACGCTCAGGTGCACCCGGCGGGCCACTGACGCCGGAACGACCTGGTCCAGCCCGGCCAGCAGGTCGGGAATGGGCGGGAACCAGGACAGGCAGAGCCGAGCGAAGGATCCGGCGTCCAGCCAGGCCAGATGGTCGGCTCCGCTGCGACTGACCCGGCTGAGCCTGAGGAGCCGTTCCCAACTGGTGCGCCGCGAGTCGACCGCAACGGCGTGGCCCAGCGTGATGGGGTCATTCGACTCCGCGACATCTCGAAGGGGATGGATGTCCGCCACCGCCGCCCAGTCCCGACTCCAGTCCGACATGGTGGGGTCCAGCGCCAGGTCGATGATCTCGGCCAGCCAGCCGGCCACCATCGGGGTGCCCGGACTCCGGGACTCGTGCGGCGTGGCCAGGCCGAGCATCCGGTGGCAGATGTCCGAAGGGAGTCCGGAGGCCGGGCCGAGCCACGTGGTGTCGTGGCCGTCCCACGTTGCCACGCTGCACCGTCCGGTCCGCTGCACTGCTGTGGCGACGGACACGTCCAGGACAACTTGGTCCGTGGTCATGGTGGCGTCGAGGCAGATGACCACACCGTCCCAGCGCTCGTCCGCCGTGAGGCCCAGGAGATCTTCGAGGCTGTCGGCGTCCACGGCGTCGTGGAGGCGCACGTCGAGGCCGACAGCAGTGAATCCGTGGAGTGCAGGGCCCGGTTCGTGGAGCGCAGCGAGGCAGGCGACCTCGGTGGTCGGTTGGACGATGCCGTGGGCTCGGGTGCGCGGGGTGGACATGATCGCTCCTGTTCCAGCGGTACTGCTGGTTGAAGAACGACCGTCGGGCGGTCGTGACCCTGATCAGATGATGGCGTTGCCGTGTGACAGTGGGGGCGACTCCGACCTGTCACCAACCCGGTCGGCGCTGGCCGGACCGAGGTGATCGGACCAGGCCAGAGCGTGAGGCAGACGCCGCTCGACCAGCTGCCGGGCCAGGCGGGCGTCCGAGACGACGTATTCCGTGAGCTCTGTGCTGCTCAGTCGGTGGATGGCCGTCCTGTCGACTTCGACCACCGGGAGTCCGACCAGGCGCGCCAGATTCTTCAGTGAACACGAGATGCCGCTCTGGCGACCGGCATCTGCTCGGAACAACTGGTAGCCGTCCAGGTGGTCGTGGTGGTGCCACCGTCCGCGCACGGCCTCATCCCAGTTCTTGTGTGGGGCGACTGTGGCTCGACGAGGCTCCAGCACCAAACCAATCGGGACGCCCACGAGCTCTGCCCGTCGCCGGAGGAACGGCAGATCGAACCTGCCGCCGTTCCAGGTGACCAGAAGCCCCGGTGTCAGAGTGGCCAACAGTGCGTCGGTCGAGCGGAGGATGGACGGCTCGGGCCCGTCGAACACCAACTCGACGCCGCCCCCGGAGATGGCGATTGCCACGATCGGCGAGGTCTCGGGGTCCAGTCCGTCCACGGTGGTGTCCGTCTCGATGTCCAAGCCGTAGAGCGTCACCTGCTGGGCTGGCTGATGTGGGGCTTGTTGCTGCTGGCCGGGTTGGTGCCGCAGATGTCCCATGTGGCGATCGTAGGGGTGCGCGCTGACACTCCGGGTACGGCGTCAGCGGTCCTCGAAGACCATCAGGCTGCCCGAGTAGCAGGCCACCCACACGTTGCCGGTGCCCGGGTCATAGGTGATGCCGATCGGATGGCGGCCCGTCGGCACCGTCTGGCGGACCGAGAGGTCGGCGGTGGCCAGCTTCGTCATCTCGTTGGCGGAGTAGTTGACGACGTACAACGCAGTTCCGTCGGCCGAGATGGCCATGGAACGCGGTTGGCTGGCGACGCGCACCCGTCGGACCACGGTGTCGGTCGCAGTGTCGATGGCCACCACCTGTCCCGCGCTGTTGAGCGTGGCATACACGGTCATCCCGTCCGGCGAGATCACCAGGTGTCGGGGACCGCTGCCGACGCCGGCGATTCGAGTGACGGCGAACGTCGAGAGGTCGACCTTGGCGACTTCGGTCGAGCCCATGACGGCGACGTAGGCGAATCGACTGTCCGGAGTCACCACGATGCCCCGAGGGAATCGTCCGAGCGGGATGCGCTGTACCTCTCGGGCCGCCTCGGTGTCGATCACCGACAGGTCGTACCCACACCAGTTGGTGACCAGGACGTACCGGCCGTCCGGTGTGGTCGCCACGTACTTGGGGACCGGCCCGACTTCGATGATCTGGTCGATGGCCAATGTGGCCTGATCGATCCGGTAGACGTAGCTCGGGTCCCAGGAGCCCTTGGAGCACGAGTCCGCGCCGGGATTGGAGAACCCGTTGCCGTACATCTGGTAGTTCGACACGTAGACGGACTTCTTGTCGGCGGAGACCGCGGCCTCGACCGGCCCGCCCTGGAAACTCCCCGGGCGACCGAGCGCGGTCAGATCGACTCGATCGCTGAGTTGTGCGATCCGCTGGAACGACCGGTCGTAGACGTTGACCGTGTGGCTGTACATCATGTTCTGCGCGAAGAACCGGCCGTTGCCGTCGGTGATCACCGATTTCGGGGTGAGCTCGCCGGTGATCGTGGTGAGTTTGGCCAGGCGTCGGTCAGCGGCCGGGGCGGTCGGTTGGGACGGCAGCTTCGTTGGTGGCCCACTGGTGGTCGTGGTCGTGCTCGTGGCGTCAGTCGAGGATCTGGCTTCCGGGGTGTCGGGGCCGACTGTGTTGGCCCGGAGTTCATCCCGTGCCGCTCGACCGGGTGTGGCGACCACATCGGTGGCGGTCCCGGTGCATCCGGCCAGGAGTGCAAGGACCACCGACAGGGTGATGACGAATGCCGCCGGTCGTGGTGTGCGGCCACGGTCAGCGGCCGGCACCGTCCGGAGTGGAGAGCGAGAAGTGTCCGCCAGCGTTTCGGCGGGGGGAGGTCGTCGCATGGATCCCCACGCTACGGCGTTACCTATCGTGGCCAGGTGGCATGCGTGTTCTGTGAGATCGTCGCCCGCCGGGTCGACGGGCACGAGGTGGTTCGAGCCGACGGTGTCGTGGCGTTCCTCGACAGATCGCCGCTCTTCATCGGTCACCTGCTCGTGGTACCGGAAGAGCACTGCGAGACGCTCGCTGACCTGCCGCCAGAGGACCTGCGAGGGTTCTTCGAGGTGGTTCAGCGACTCCAGAGCACCGTCATGTCTGCGCTGGGCGCCCAGGGGGCGTTCGTCGCCATGAACAACGTGGTCAGCCAGTCGGTGCCGCACCTGCACTGCCACGTGGTGCCGAGAACAAAGGGTGACGGTCTCAAAGGGTTCTTCTGGCCGCGCACCCGGTATCGCGACGAACTGCACCTCAGCGAAACGGCGGCCCGACTGGCTGCGGGCTATCAGATGCTGGCCGGCGGCCCGTGAGACCAGTGGTGATCCGGAGGGTCACCCCCAGATCTCCATCCGGAGTCCCCGGCTGTCCAGTTCGCCGTCGCCCAACCGCCGACCCTGCCCTCGGGACCGCGCCAGCGCCGCGTGGCAGAGGGCGACTGCGTCCAACACGTCGTCCCATGCGGCACCCCGTGGCGGCGCCGACGGGAGCCCCCGGCCGAGCACGGCTCGGCGCTCTTCACGCCCTTGCAACTGGCGCTTCGGATGGGCGAGTGGCCGTCCGGCCAGGCGCGCGAACGCCAGCTCGGGGTGGGTCTCGGCCAGCCAGGCCTGGTCATCGGGTTCGATAGCGCTGTCGACCTCGGCGATCTTGGCCACCAGGTTCCAGGTCTGGATGCTGAGACCCCGGCCTGAGGTCTCCCGCGATCGAAGGTTGGCCTCGGCGTAGCTGGCGCAGTCGAGCAATGATCGGACGGGCGCAGCGAAAACCGAGCTTCGTCGGGGACCCAGGGCCTTGCGCGCCGCGATGTCGGCGGTCCGTCGGTCGCGGTCGGGCAGCCCGATGCACATGTCGAGTGCGGTGGGGACACCAGTTGCTCTGGCCCGCTCCAGTACCGGAGCGATCGACGGCTCCAGCGCGATCTCGAACTCGGTGATCTGATCGCCCGGTCCGAGTCGAGCCCGAGCCACCAGCCACCCGGCCCGGCACCCATCGATCCCCAGGACCTCCACGGGCGGAGCCTGCCACACCGGTCAGGAGGGCGTGCGGGCCGTCGGTAGTCTCGGGCGGTGGCCCGGCACCTGATCACCAGCGCGTTGCCGTACGTCAACGGGGTGAAGCATTTGGGCAACCTGGTCGGCTCGATGCTCCCCGCAGACGTGCACGCACGCTACCTCCGGGCATCGGGGCACGAGGTGCTCGCCATCTGCGCCACCGACGAGCACGGCACGCCTGCCGAACTGGGCGCAGCCGAGGTCGGGCAGGACGTGGCCACCTACTGCGCCGAGCAGCACGAGGTGCAACGTCTGCTGGGCGAGCGGTGGGGCCTCAGCTGGGACCACTTCGGCCGGACCTCGTCGCCGGCCAACCACGACCTGACCCGACACCTGGCGCGACAGTTGGCGCTCCACGATCTCTGCGAGGTCCGGACCACCTCGCAGATCTACTCGGTGACCGACGGCCGGTTCCTGCCGGACCGCTACGTGGTCGGCACCTGCCCCAACTGCGGATACGACCGGGCCCGCGGCGACCAGTGTGAGAACTGCACCAAGCCGCTCGAACCGACTGACCTGATCGAGCCCCGCTCCGCCATCTCGGGCAGCACCGACTTGGAGGTCCGGGACTCGGCGCATCTCTTCCTGCTGCAGTCGCGCATGGTCGACCGGATCAGGGCGTGGATCGACACTCGGGTCGACTGGCCGATCCTGGTCACCTCCATAGCCCGCAAGTGGCTCGACGAGGGGCTGAGGGACCGCGGGATCACCCGGGATCTGACCTGGGGCATACCCGTTCCCACCGACACCTTCCCGGAGCTCGAGGGCAAGGTCTTCTACGTCTGGTTCGACGCCCCGGTCGGCTACCTGGCGGCAACTCGGGAATGGGCGGAGATCGACCCCGCGCAGCGGAACTGGAGGTCCTGGTGGCGCCTCGACGAAGGGGCCGATGACGTCACGTACACCCAGTTCATGGGCAAGGACAACGTGCCCTTCCATACGCTGACGTTTCCCGCAACGCTCATCGGTTCCGGCGAACCCTGGAAGCTCGTCGACCGGTTGAAAGGCGTCAACTACCTCACGTTCGAGGGCGGCAAATTCTCCACCTCGGAGCAGCGTGGCGTGTTCATGGACCAGGCGCTCGAGGTCCAGCCGGCGGACTGCTGGCGGTGGTATCTCATGGCCAACGCGCCGGAGAGCGACGACACCGACTTCACGTGGGAACGGTTCGGCGAAGCGGTCAACAAGGACCTGGTCGGGACGCTCGGCAACTTCGTGAACCGGACGGCCACCCAGGTGCAACGCCTCTGCGGTGACCAGGTCCCCTCCGGCGGTACGCCCGGTGAACCCGAGGAACGTCTGGTGGAAAACGTCCGACAGTTGCTCGCCGAGTACTGCGACCAGAGCGACCGCATCGAGTTCCGCAAGGCTGCTTCGGCGCTGAGGGCCGTGTGGGCCGCAGGCAATCAGTACCTGGAGGAACGAGAACCGTGGAAGGCCGTGAAGACCGACCCGGAGAGTGCGGCCATGACGCTCCGCACGGCCCTCGGGTTGATCCGACTCGATGCGCTGGCCAGTTCGCCGTTCATCCCGACCACCGCCGATCGGATGCTGGCGGCGCTGGAGGATCGACCCCGCCCGTCGCTGTCGCCCGCACTGGCCGATCTGATTCTGTTCGAGACGCCCGGCGCGACGTTTGCTCCGCCGGGCTTGTTGTTCGCCAAATTGGCCCCCGAGGACCTCGAGGCCTGGGACGCCCGTTTCTCCGGTTCGAAGTGAGCGTCACCTACGCGCCACCTTCGGCCGCGGCGGCGTGACTACCATCGACGCGTGAGTCAACCCTCGGCCCGGCCTCGTCGGCGGCCCAACGCAGCGCTGATGGGAGTGGGACGTTTCGGCCTCCTGATTGCGGTGGTCCTGACCGCTGGACTGCTTCTCGGCTTTGGAGTGGGCTACCCCTTGTCCAAGGTCCAGTTGAACGTCGATTCGGCTGTTCAGCTGGATCACCAGGCGTTGGCCGGGACGTTCGACCCCGAGAGCGCGCTCGTGGCTCCCGGCGATCTTCCGTCCAGCTATGCCGTCACCGAGGCGGACCTGTCAGCATTCGGCGCCATCGGTGCGTCCTACTGCGGGACGACGCCGGTCGTTGACGGTCAGCTGGGTGACAAGTTGATCCGCTCGTTCATCAGTTCGGCCGACGGATCAGCGGTGATCTCCGAGGTGGTACGGGTCCGCCAGCCCACCAGGGCGAACGAGTTCCTGCGTCAGATCGACAGTGCGTTCAGCGGCTGCGTCCAGAAGGGCTACTTCCGTTCGACGGGCGAGAACCGTGAACGGGTGAAGATCAGCGCCGGTCAGCCACGCCCACCGGTCAACGATTACGTCAGCTATACGCTGCGACCCGAGACGACGGGAAAGTTCCAGCGGCTGGTCTTCTTCCAACTGGGTGACACCGTGGTGGCGTTGCAGTTCGTGGGCGACACGCTACCCACTCGCCCGTTGCTCGAGCGGGCGCAGACCGCCATCCTGGAGCGTTGCGCTCAGCAGCAGTTCAGCTCGGACCAGGCGGTCGACGGGGTACGGCCCCTGCCCGCCGATGCCACCACGACCACTTCTCCAACCCAGCCGACGGCTGCGCCAACCCAGCCGACGGCTGCGCCAACCCAGCCGACGGCTGCGCCAACCCAGCCAGCGGCGGCCCCGACCACCGGTCGCTGACATGTCTCCTCCGGCGGACGCGCAGCAGGCTCTCGACGCAGTCGCCGCTGACCTGGCTGATGAACACGCTGCGTTGGCTGCCGTGGTCGAGGAACTGGGAGCCGAAGATCTTTCGCGCGCCACACCGGCTCAAGGTTGGACCGTGGCGGACTCGTTGTCGCACCTGGCCGGGTTCGATGGAACCGCACTGCGGGCGCTGGTCGATCCCGGGGGGTTCACCGCAGACGTCGAACGGATCATCGCCCACGGCGAGGATCCGGTGGTTGCATTCACGATGCAAGGCCGCTCCATGGGCGAGTTGGCCACGTTGGCCTGGTGGTTGGAGGGGCGACGCCCGCTGTTGGAGGCCATAGCGGGGGCCGACCCCGTAATCCGGGTTCCCTGGTACGGGCCCGCCATGTCGGTGCGCTCGTTCGTGACCGCCCGGCTCATGGAGACCTGGGCTCATGGCCAGGACATCCGCGATGCGCTGGGTGTCGGGCCTGAGGTGAGCAGCCGGCTCCGCCACGTCGCACACATCGGCGTCGGTGCCCGTCCCTTCAGCTACCTGGTCCGTGGCATGGAACTGCCAGCCGATTCGGTCGACGTGGTGTTGGTCGGGCCGGGCGGCGAGGACTGGTCGTGGGGTCCAGCTGACTCGGAGAACCGGATCAGTGGAACAGCACTGGACTTCGCGTTGCTCGTGACCCAGCGTCGTCATTCCGACGATCTCGACCTGACCATCACCGGACCGGCGGCTCAGGAGTGGATGGGAATCGCCCAGGCGTTCGCCGGTGGTGCCTCTCCGGGCCGAGCGGCAACAGGTCGGGCCGTCGACGGGTAGAGGGCCAGCGCCTGCCTACAGGTCG
>Ga0105044_10001307_pt1 | contig 32960 bp, 26 predicted proteins | sample MAT01_FD_78092 | JGI IMG/M metagenome (GOLD analysis project Ga0105044, IMG submission 78092) | Freshwater microbial communities from Lake Fryxell liftoff mats and glacier meltwater in Antarctica - MAT-01 | ecosystem: Environmental > Aquatic > Freshwater > Ice > Liftoff microbial mat | place...
GACCGGGTGTTGCTGTGGGGTGACGCCTGCTATTCGGGGCACCTCGCGGCGGTCGCCAGCGCGCTGACCTACCTCGGCGTGCCGACCATCGCATTGACGTCGGCCTCCGAGGTGAGTGCCTCGTCCGAGAACTGGACCTACACCCAGGCGTTGATCGATGGGCTCCGCGGGCGGCCGATCATCGACCGGGATGGCGACGGGCAGATCCGGCTGTCCGAGGTCGCGGAAGAAGCGCGCCAGGCGATGCGCTATCGTGAGCGACAGCCGATCGGCTGGGCACCTATCGGCTTCGCGGACCTGGTGTTGGGCCCGGCCGCCGAGTGGCCCAAAGAGCAGCAGGCGCTGGACCTCAAGGGCGAGCTGTTCAAGCGTGGGGACTGGGTGGTGGCGCGGCGGCTCGATGGGGCGCGCGGGATTGCGCGCGTGCTCGGTGCCAAGCGGGACGAAGACCGACCGCTACGGCTGCGCGTCGAATACTACGACTACACCGACCGCGCGTTCGGCTGGGCGCGCGAGGACCGCACCGACCCGGTGATGTTCTACGAGTACCCGGTCGGCACGCGCCTCCGGGTCGAAGACGACGAGGTGCAATACGCGGCGCGCGTCGTGAAGGTCGACGCCGGCATGCACCTGGTGCACTTCGAGGACTGGCTGCCCGGCAGCGAACGCGAGCCAGGCGACGTCCTGCCCGACGACGAGTTCGTGACGCCCGACCAGATCCTCGGGCACCTCGACCCCAAGGAGGAAGCAGCCCAGCGCGTCCTGGTCGAGGACCAGGGCGACCTCTACGAGGCGGTCATCAAGGGCCGTTTTCACGGCGAGGTCTGCCTGCGCTACCCTGGCTCGCCGTTCGAGGAAGACGACTGCGTGCCCGAGTCGCGCGTGAGCCGCGACACCCGAATCCCCTGATGAGGAGCCCTGCGATGTCGCGTCCGCTTCGTGCCGTCCTGCCGCTGTTGTTGTTGTCGCTTTCCTTTGCCATTGGCGGCGGCGCGAGGGCGGAGGCGTTGTTCGACGCGAGATCGACGTACGCGGTGGTCGCGGGTGTGCTCGAGTGGAAGGACCCGGGCCTGACGCCATTTCCAAAGGACAAGCGCAAGGACCAGGAGCTGTTCGAGACGCTCGGCAAGCTCGGGGTACCGGCGACGCAGCGCACGTTGCTGCTCGATGCACAGGCGACCGCCAGCGCCTTTACGGGGGCGGTTCGGAGCATCGTCGCGAGGGCCCCGGCCGGGTCGACGATCATCCTGTATTACGCGGGCCACGGGGTGAAGGACAACGACGGCAAGGTCATCTTCGCGAGCGCCGACATCGAGCTTGGGCACTTGGATAAGAGCGGGCTGCACCTGTCGCAGATCCCGGCGATGTTGACCGGCTTCAAGGGCAGACGCGTCCTGTTGTGGGCCGATTGTTGCTACTCGGGCGGGCTCGCGGAGGTCGCCGCCGCGCTGTCGCGGAGCGGTCTACAGGCGCTGGCGCTGACCTCGGCCGAGGCGTCGAACGTATCGACCGGCAACTGGACGTACAGCCAGACGCTGATCGATGCGCTGGTCGGGCGGCCGTTATTGGACCGCGACGACAACGGGACATTGACGCTCGGCGAGCTGGTGACCGAGGTGAAGGAGGGCATGCGTTATCGCGAGGGCCAGCGCTCGGGCTGGGTGACGCATGGGGTGCCCGTCGACGCGGTCGTCGCCGCTGCGAGGAAGGAACCCGCGAATCTCGACCGCGGCAGCGGCGACTACGAGCGGCGCGACTGGGTGTGGGTACCGCATGACGGCCAGCGCGAGGTCGCGCGCGTGCTCGGGAGCGACACCCGCACGAAGGAGCCCCGGCTATTTGTCGAGCTGTATGACTACGCGACCGCCACCCAGACGTGGGTGCCAAAGAAGAGCGCGGAGCCGGTGACGTTCAAGACCTGGCCGGCGGGCAGCGAGCTGCAGGTCACCTGGGAGAAGAAGATCTACGACGCGAAGGTCGTGCGCGTCGAAGACGGCTTCATGTGGATTACCTACCCCGGCTGGGACGCGCGGTGGGACGAGTGGGTAAGCGGAGAGCGGGTGGTCGGCCCGAAGGTCGACCCGCGCAAGACGAAGACCGCCCAGGTCGAGTGGCGCGGTCGTTGGTACGACGCATCTGTCAATTCCGAGAAGGACGGCGGGTTCTGCGTTTCATACGTCGGCTACGGCGCCGAGTGGGACGAGTGTGTGCCAAAGCAGCGCATCCGGTTCCGGTAGACCGCGCCCAACGACCGTGCAGGTCGCGTCCCAGGCGAGGCGCAGCGCTTGCGTGCAGTCGACGAGGACGAGGGTTCCCCCCGGCGAAGCCGGCCATCCAACCGCGACGACCGTTGGCAGGAGTCTGCACAGCGAGCGGGCGATGACCATTGGCCGGTCGTAGCAGCCGAGTTCGTTAGCGGAATGCCAGGGCCCCGCACCCCTGGCTGGACTACTGCTAAACTAATACTAATACGAATACTAATTGATGGCCTCGCGTGGCCACCGCACAACCTGACGAGTGGGTTCGTCTCCGACTCAGCGAACTTCGGCGAGGCCGATGCGCTGACTTTCGCGCTCGGAATTCTGCGCCTACTTCGGCTGGTCGGACGCAGCCTTCTGCTTGCGCCGTGCTTCGGCTCGCCGGCGCCGCTCGTAGGCGCTGGACGCCTGTCTGGCGACGGCCGGGAAGTCGCGGAACACCCAGCGCGCCGCGGCCCGCACGAGCCGCACGCGCTGCTGGAGGAGATTGACCAGGCGATTACGCAGCTCGAACGCGGCGAGCGCGTCCGGGTCCTTCGGCCGTGGTGCCGCCGGCAGGAGACGCAGTGAATTGGCGTGTTGCTCACAGCGCGCGACGACCGCCAGCTCGAACCCGCCTTGCGCCGCGAGCTCCGTCAGCTCGGCATAGACGTCCGCTTGCCGTGCCAGACCGGCGTAGTCGGCGCACGCCGTCGCGAGCCCGTCGTCGTTCGTCAGGTCCTTGTGCGTGTCGTCGAGCTGGGCGAGCTGCTGGTCGTGCTCGTTCTCGATGCCATCATCGAACAGCAGCTCGAGCGCACCCTGGAGCTCGCTCAGGTCGCCCCGCGCGCCCTCGCGTGCGTCCGTCGCAGCGCCAGGCGCGACCTTCAGGTTGTAGCTGGTGGAGGCGGCCTGCGCGGTCACCATCAGCGACAGCAGATCTGTCGCGCTCTCCGCACCGAACGTGAGCTTGCCGCGGGTGCGGTTGGCCGACGTCAGCCCCGGCAGCACGACCTTGTCCCCTTCGCGCTTGGGCTCGCCATAGTTTGCCACGAAGTTCGCGACATCGGCCGCCTCTCCGAAGAGGACCGAGATCGGCACGCTCGCGTGCATTGCATCCGCTGGTTGGGATGCCGCGAGCGGCGCCCAGCGCGGGATATCTTGCTGCGGTACATTCAATCCTACCGGCATGGTGTCATTGCTCCTGTTGAGTGGGTCGCCAGTGACCCGGCAGAAGTATGAAACCAAGCCTGCTCGCCGCGCAAGTCGACCCCAGGCAGTCCGCAAGATCACGGCCAACCCACTTGGCCGCGTTGTTCAATGCGCCAGCACCCGACTTTCGAGGCCCTCTGTCCTGGACAAGCACGTCCCTGTCCTGGACGGTCACCTGCCTGTCCTGGATGAGCACCGCGTGTCCTGGATGAGCACCTGGCTGTCCGTGGGCGCGGGCGCAGGCGCGGGCACAGGTGCGGGTGCGGACGACGGCGTGGGCGCCGGGAGCTTCTCGTGTCAGGCGCCGCGTGCTACCCAAACAGGCATGGTGACTGCCCGCCCACTCCCTCCGCCTGCCCGGTCTGACCCGCCCCCCGGCGACATCGACTATCCCGACAGTGATGGCGAACCCATGAGCGACAACACGTTGCAGTTCTCCTGGATCATGCTCCTCAAGGAGAACCTCGACGCGCTGTTGCCAGACTTCGTGGCCGGCGACCTGCTCTGGTATCCGGTCGAGGGTTCGCCGACCACGCGCATCGGTCCCGATGTGCTCGTGGCCCTCGGTCGGCCCAAGGGCTATCGCGGGTCGTATATGCAGTGGCGTGAAGCCGGCATCGCGCCGCAGGTTGTGGTCGAGATACTGTCGCCCAACAACACGCTGCGCGAGATGATGCGCAAAGCCGCGTTCTACAATCAGTTCGGCGTGCAGGAGTTCATCACCATCGATCCAGACGCCCGCACCGGCTGGGCCCAGGTCCGCACCGAGCAGGGACCGTTCGACGAAGTGGCGTCGATCGACGGCTGGACGAGTCCGTTGCTGGGGATCCGGTTTGTGCGCGAGGGGGAGGAACTGGCGGTCTACGCACCGCACGGCGCCCGCTTCATGAGCTTTGCCGAGGAGCAGGCCGAGCGACTGCAAGCAACCGCACGTGCCGAGCGCGAGAGCGAGCGGGCCGAGCGCGAGAGCGAGCGGGCCGAGCGCGAGAGCGAGCGGGCCGAGCGCGAGAGCGAGCGGGCGCGGAGGATGGCCGACCGACTCGCGGCACTCGGAGTTGACCCCGACTCGGTTTGACCAAAAACACCCCCGAGTTCTTGCGCTCTTACCAGGAGATCGTCGGGCGTCTCGAGATTGTGCGTGGTCTCTACCGCTACTTCGACTTCGGCTTCTGATAGCTTTAGCAGGCGCCGAGTCAATGACCGGTGCTCGCGTACGCGGCTGCGCATCCGCTTCGCGCCTGAGCAGATCGGTCGCACCCTGATCGCGAGTGCCCGCGAGAAGCGCGGCTCGAAGAGCCCAGGCACTCGAAGGGGTGGAGATCGCACAAAGCCGCGTTGACCGCGGGGATGTATCTGCTAGGAGTGCCGGCTTCGAGGCGGCCGCCTCGTCCGTCTTGCGGAGCACCCGATGTCACAGCCGTCCGAGTCGACCAACACCGAGAAGCACTTCAAGTGGCTCCCGCCGATTGGCTCGTGGAAGTTCCACGCGCTGCTCGGCGCGGTGGCGATCTTCATCCTGGGTCCGCTCGGCGGCGTGACCGCGACCTACATGAACTTCGCTATCGGCTTCTTCGTCGGCGGGCAGGTGCTGGCCGGCATCCTCGGGTCGGCGGTCACATTCGGCTACGGCGCCGAAGGCAAACACGGCGCCAACTACATGCAGACGTTGGCCGCCTCGGTCGCGTCGATGTCTGCGATGGCAGTGCTCATCCAGGCGATGCACTGGCTCGGCTTCGAAGTACCGGAGGCCTGGAAGCTGGTCCTCTTCTACCTGTGCATCGGCATGTTCGGCGTCGGCGTCGGCATGCTCTATACGCCGCTGCTCGTCGACAAGATGCAGCTCACCTATCCGTCGGGCCTCGCGGTCGCGAACATCCTGCGCGCGCTGACCGACAGGGCGCTGCTCAAGGTGTCGATCGGCAAGCTCGCAATCGGCACCGGCATCGGCGCCATCGGCGGCGGGCTCGCGCAGTACGTCGGCTGGATCGGGCAGACCAACATCTCCGGCGCGACCTTCGGCGCCGGCATGATCGTCGGGGCACGCATCGCGCTGCCGGCGATCCTCGTCGGTATCATCGGTGAGCTGATGGTGCCGGGGCTGCGCGCGTCGGGCTGGCTCGCCGATGGTGAGCCGTTCCGCAAGATCGGCTTCGTCGTGGCGCTCGGCGCCATCCTCGGTGCCGCCATCATCGACATCACGCTCGTGGGACGCGACTTCTTCAAGCAGCTCAACAAGAAGGACGGCGTCCCACTCGCGAAGGTCGAGGTCGCGCCCGACTGGAAGAAGGTCAGCTCGCGCCGCCTCTACGCGTGGGTCGTCTTCTGGGCCGCCGCCACGTTCTTCGTGGCGACCGAGATGTTCCACCAGAACCCGCTGCACGTCGTCGTCGCCATCTGCCTCGTGTTCGTATTCATGATCGTCAATGGCATCTCGATGGGTATCTCGGACTCGAACCCGATCTCATCAGCGTTCGTGCTGACCGTCTTCGTGCTCTCGGGCATCGGGCTCGGGGCCGCGACGGGTGGCCTCGTGTGCGCGAGCATCCTGCTCATCTCGGTGTCGATCGGTGGCGACATGCAGCAGGACCGCTCGACCGGTTGGCGCCTCGGCACGAACCGCGTGAACCAATTCAGGTATCAGGTCATCGGCGTGACCATGGGATCCGTCCTCGCGGTCGCCTTCGCGAGCCTGTTCATGACCGCCAACCCGCAGCTCCTGCTCGACCAGACCGAGCCGAAGGTGGTCGCTGCCTATGTCGAGGCCAAGGCAATCGACACCGTCGCGGAAGCACGGGCAGCGAAGGCGGCGGGCGTCGATCAGAGCGCGCTCGTGGCGGGTCGCAGCTCCTGGAGCGACGCTCAGAAGGCGGCGTTCGCGACCGAGCACGCGCGCCATGTGACTGAGCTCAAGGCGGACCTCGCGGCCGGGAAGCTGTCGCCCGACGAGAAGAAGGCGCTCGACGACGCGAAGTCGAATGAGCAGCGCGGCGTCGACAAGTGGCAGGCGGCGATGACCTACAAGTTCGTCGGCGCGTTGTCGGTGTTCATGGACCGACAGGTGGTGCAGGGTCTCGGCAACACGTTCAGCACCGCTGAGGAGACCTTGTTCGAGAAGTCCTTCAGGAACCATCGCAGCTGGTATCCGGCAATCCCGGCCGACCTCGCCGCGTCACCCGCCGCCGCGAAGTACACGGCCGACCTGAAGGCCGAGGCCGCCAAGGACGAGCCAGCCCAGGTCGCGATTCCGGCTGACCTCGGCACGCCCGAGACGCGCAAGGCCTACGCGACCAGCGTCGCGCTGGCGGATCGCGCGCACAAGAAGTCGGTGCAGACCGAGGCGCTGATTATCGGCATCAGCCTCGGGCTCCTGATCGAGCTCATCCGCAAGATGCTGCGCAAGAACACGCGTTACCAGGCCTGGAAGAAGAGCGGCCCGGTCGCGGCGACGGCCGAATTCGTCATCGACACGACCGTCCTGGCGAGCCCGTACGCAAGCTCGTTTGGCGGCTTCGTCAACCTGTGGACCTCAGTCTGGTTCGGCCTGGGCGGCGCTTTCGCCTCGGTGTCGGAATGGTTGGGCAAGCGCTACGGCAAGAAGCAGCCGGGCGCGGTCAAGCTGCCCGAGGACATGAGCACCAACTCGCTCGTCGGTGGCGGTCTCATCGCTGGCGAGTCGCTGTTCTTCCTGGTGTTCGGCATCGTGTCGCTGCTGACGTCGCTGTAATGAGACGGAAGAGGGCCTGGCAGGGGACGGCCTCATCGCCTCACCCCCGCCAAGCCCGCGCATCGCCTTCGGCTTCCGTGAATCGGCGACAGCGTGACTACTTCAGCGAGTCGATCCAGTCCGCGAGCAACATGGTCCCCACCTCATCGACGCGATGGCTCACGAGCGGCGGCATCTGATAGTTGCCGCGACGCGACGCCAGGAGCCAGAGGAGGCTCTCCGCGTGCGAGCCTGGGGTGATGCGCCTGGCGCCGGGGAAGGCCTGGGCGACCGAGGCGGTGGTCGGTGTCACGTTCACGGAAGCGCTGAAGGTGTCGGTTGCGCCCGCGGTCGGCGGCTGCCCCGTCCCGTGTGCGGCCCAGAACTGACCGGCCCGCAGGCGCAGGACGAGCTGCGTCTCGTCGCCGAGCCCACGCGTCGAGTGGCACGGCATGCCGCAGTTCGCGTGCAGGTAGCCGAGCGCTGAGACCGCGAGCCCGCTCGGGTCGTCCGCGAAGGTGATCGAGGTCTCGGCCGGTGGGTTGCTCAGGGCGCCGCTGCGGGCAAGCTCGCTCAGCGTGAGCCAGCGTGAGACCCTTTGCGGCCGGCAGCGCGAGTGCGACCGCCTCGACCCCGAGGAGCGTGTCCGACCCTCCGTGGTGGCGCTTGCCGCAGTCCTTCGCGGTCGGGATCTCGTAGTCCGTGTCGAGCAGCACTGGCTTCTTCGAGGTGTTGAGGGTCGCCTCCGTCTCGCTGTCGTCCCAGATGTAGGTCGCCTCGACCCATCTGGCGGCGTCCTGCTTCCACAGCATGCGTGTCTCGACGAGCTTGCCGTCGAACCGGAATTCCTTGAACGCCTTCATGCCGACCGGGAACTTCCAGGCATCGAGGTCGGTCGTGTCGATCGTCGACCCGGGCGGTAGCGCGAGGTGGCGCTGCTTCTCGGCGCCGTCGCTCCAGAGTGTGGCACCGCGAGTGGATGTAGACCGCGATATCGCGCAGATCGTCGTCGGCCATGCCGCCAAGGCGCTCCGGTCCTCCTGGGTGCGTGCGGCACAGAGCTGCCCCCGTCGCCTTGTCCTTGTTCGTCTTCATCGTGGTGACGAGGTCGTCGACGCTCCAGCCGCCGAGACCCGTCGCGTCGGGCGTCAGGTTGGTCGAGGTGTTGGCAGAGGTGCCGCGGATGAACGTGTAGGTCTTGCCGCCGCCACGCAGGTACTGGATGAACGAGTCGACATCCTTCTTGGTGAGGAGCGAATACTCGGGGGAACGGCAGGATCGGATAGATGGCGATACTCTCGTCACCAATGCCATGCGTGAGGGCGCGCCGGATCTGCTCGTCGCTCCGTTGGTGCAGGCCTTCCGGGTCGTGCGACGTCAGGTTCCAAGGTCGCACTGTGGGCCGCCCTGACCTGCACCGACGACTGGGCCACGATCAAAGCCAACATGCAGGCGCATCAGTTCGCTGCCGCGCGGGCCGGTCTGGCACCCGGTGGCGCCACACGTCGTGGCAGCGATGGACCCGGCATCGATGGCCCACCCGCCGACGACGGCACGCGTGTCGTCTAACGGGGCGCGGACGATGCGCTGGCTGGCTGTCACGTTGCCGCTTGCGTTCATCGGGTGCGGGCCGACGCGCACCGAGCATGGCGCAGGCGAGGGAGACAGCAAGATGGAAGAGATCCAGGAAGTGATGACCAACGGCATCGATCAAGGGGCGCTGCGCACCGAGCTCGCGACGAGCTGGCTCGCTGGGCTGGAGGCGACCGAGCACGCGCGTGGCACCACGGCGGTCGCCGAGCTCGTCAGCGACTGGGCGCGCGAGGCCAACGCCACCACGTCACGACCCGAGGCCGTTGCCAATATCCTGCGTGACGATGCCCGACGTGCGTTGGCGCAGACGCCACTGGCGCGAAGGGTCATCACGCTCGAGCGCATGCTGCTCATGCGTCGCGCCGACTACCTGGCAGGGCGCACCTATGCGCTCGGGGTCGCGTTGGTCGACGGCACGATCACGCCCGACGTGGGGCGGGTGCGGGGCCGGGAGCTGCTGGCTGACGAGGCACTCGGGGCGCGTGTGAAGGACGTCGAGCGCACGCCCGAGACCGAGCCGCTCCATCGCACACTGGGCGACGCCGTGATGGAAGCGCTCTTCGCGGTCGAGGGCAAGGCGATGAGCGCACGCCTCGCGCGCTATCAGGCGGCGCACTCGGGGAGGCCCGACATCCGCTGACGCTGCTTACTCGGCCGGGGGCTCGTCGTCGGCGTCGAGGGTGTCTTTGAAGCCGCGGCCTCCGGTGGTGTTCCCGTGCAGAGCGGTCAGCTGGCCGTCCTTGGCGGGGCCCGGCGTGGGGCGTTCGAAGGCCGCGAGCGTGTCCGACTTGCGCGCGTGGCGTGAGGCATCGACCGCGAGCAGCAACGGCCAGCGTCTGGCGTCGGCGCTCGGTGGTGGGATCATCTCGGGGCGGGTTGGCGCGGGCACGGGCACTTGCCAGGTGTGTGGCGGTGACGCGGGCCGGCGCGTTGGAATCGGCGTAATCGGCGCGAGACGTGGCGGCTGCGGTTCCTTGCCGGGAGGTGGCGGCACAATCGACAGGTCGCGGGTGCGCGTGAGCTTGCGATTGCCGCCGCGTGTCAGGCTCGGCTTGAACGCGTCGAGTAGCGCCCTGCGAAAGGCGGGCACGCTCTGGTAGCGCCGCTGTCGATCGTGGGCAGTCGCGGTGCGCAGGAAGGCGAGGCGCACGGAGTCGAGGTCGAGCGTGCCGACCGCCTGGCGCACCGGGTCGAAGCCGGGGTCGAGCTTCTCGTTGACGAGCACGGCGCGGTCCGACGAGTACGACGCGCGGCCGGTCACCATCGCGAGGATGACCAGGCCAAGCGCGTAGAGATCGGTCCACGCGCCGATGTCCTTGCCGCGCAACTGCTCGGGCGCCATGTAGTCGAGCGTACCCATGACGCGCTCGGTCTCCGAGCTCTCGCCGATGAACTTGGCGAGCCCGAAGTCGAGCACGCGCACGAACACGTCATAACCCGCAACACGCTGGAGCATGATGTTGCCGGGCTTCACGTCGCGGTGCACGATGCCCTTTGCGTGCGCCGCTTCGAGCGCGTTGAGCGTCTGGGTCGCGATCGCCAGCAGCTCGTCGTCGCCGATGCTCGTGCCCGAGCGGGCGTAATCGTCGAGCTCGCGCTCGAGCGTGGCGGCGTCGGTCACGAGCTCGAGCACGAGATAGGGCGTGTCGCCGTCGAGGCCCGCCTTGAGGAGGCGCACGATGTGCGGATGCGACAGCGAGGCGAGCGCGTCGGCCTCGGACTCGAAGCGCGCGAGCAGGTTGTGCCGGTCGCGCTCACCTTCGTTGGGGCCGCGCGTGAGGCGCAAGCGCTTGAGCGCGCCCTGCACCGGGCGCCCACGCAGCGGCAATTGCACGACGTGATGCACGTTGCCAAAGCCACCGGAACCGACGACGCCCACGACCAGGAAGTCCGCGACCACGCGCCCCAGCATCGGGTCGTCGCTAGCGACGGTCCGCGCGTACGACGCGGGGATGTAGTGATAGCGTCGCAAGCGGCAGCCGGGCGAGTCACACGGCTCGCCCGCGAGACCTTCGTGATGGCATTGTGGGCAACGACCGGGGTCCATTCGCGCGAGCCTAACACAGGCGGCTGGGGTCGTGCGCGAACCGCGCGCCGGCACGCCCACGCTCGCTTTGCGGTTCAGAGCGCATCGAGCGATACCTGTCAGGGTCGGTCAAAGCGACGCTTCCCATCCTTCCCTATGATGAGGCTGCGGCGCTCTGGCATGCCGATGAGCGGGCGCGCCTCGCCCAGACCGGACACACGCCGCCCTTTGCCGACGGGCAGATCGCGGCCATCGCGGCGACCAACAACCTGGTGTTGTTCACAGCCAACGCCAAGGACTTCCGAAACTTCAAGCACCTGAAGGTCGAGACCTGGGTGGCGTGAAGCGACACCTCGAGGAGGATGCTGCGTGCCCCCGCGCGCAGCGGATGGGCCTGCTCACTCGAACATCTTGGTCACCGGGACGATGCTGATGCGGTCGGCCGCGAGCCCGAGCGGGTACGTCTCGATCGCTTTGTCTTCGACAAGGATCTCGGGCGGCTTCACGACCCCGTCGGGGTAGCTGATCGGCGACGGTGTGCCGGCCGCGAGCGCCTTTTTCAGCGCCTCGGCGTGCTCAGTGACGACTGCGATCCACAGGTCGGCTGGCTTCAGGTGCTTGCGAATCGCCGCGTTCACCTCGTCGAGCGTGATGTCCTTCAAGAGCCGGCGCGCGCGCGCGAGGTGCCCGTCGCCGTCGAGCCCGTAGTAGCGATCGTCGAGCGCGTAGGCGAGCCGGCGACGGCTGGTCTCGGCGTAGTGCAGCACGTACTTCCCGAGGAAGTTGCGGGTCTCCTCGAACTGGGTGGCGGTGAGCCCGTTTTTCACGAGCGACTCGACCTCGCGCATGCCGGCGCGCAACGCGAAGTGGGCCTGGGCTTCGGGCACGGGGCGGATCCACACCTCGAAGATCTGGCGCTGCCGCCCGGCCCCTGTCGGCGGCATGATGACCGAGCCGGCGTCGGGGAACGCCTCGATGTACGAGTAGTCGCCGTAGTTCATGCCGCGCGCTTCGCGGATCACCTGGAACAGGTGGCTCGCCGAATTGCGATGCTCGCCAAGCCACGAGTTGGCGATCCACAGCGCATAGAACTCGCGCGTGCCGCGGCGCACATCGATCGGAAAGCCGAACGAGATCGCCGTCGCGTCGCCTTCCTTCTCAACGATCGACACGCGCCGACCCGACAGCGGCGCAGGCGTCACCGCGACCGCCGCCGGTCGCCCGCCGCCGAGCAACCCGAGCCCGCTCGTGACCACCGCGTCGAACGCGGGCATGTAGCCGCCGCCGAGCGCGAGCACGAGGTTGTCGCGCGTGACGTAGGTCTTCCAGAACTGGCGCACCTCATCCAACGTGATGCGGCCGAGTGCTGCAACGGCGCCGTTCTCGACGTGGGCGTAACGCGTGCCGGCGAAAATCGACTGGTAGAGGGCCGCCTTGCCGAGCTCCTCGTCGGACGAGAAGCGCAGCGTGTTCTCGAGGTAGCTGACGAGGCTCGCGCGGATGCGGTCGAAGTCGGCCTGGTCGAAGCGCGGGCGCACCAACGCATCGATGAAGTAGGGCGCGAAGTCGCCGGCGTGATCGCGATGCGAATAGCCCTGGAAGACCATCATCTCCTTATCGACGGAGGCGCCGTAGCCGGCCGCCATCGGGTAGAGCGCCGCCAGGATCTTGTCGTACGGCAACCGCTCGGTGCCGCCCTCGGCCATCAACGTCGCGGTCAGGAGCGCCAGCCCTTCCTTGCCGACCGGGTCGTTCATCGAGCCAGCCTTGACCCACACCTGCACCGACACATTCGGGTCGTTGGCGATCGGCATACGCACGACCGGCTCGCTCAGCGGCTGCGATGTCGCGGCCACGGAGGTCGGAAGCGGCGACGGCAACACGACGCCCTGCGTGTGCACGCGCGCGACCGTGAGCCGCGCGGGCGTGAGATAGGTCTTCACGGCGCGCTGCACATCCTCGACGGTGACCGTGTCGAGCGTGCGATAGAACCGGTCGACCGCCTGGAGCCCACCGGTCAGGGCGATGAGCCGCGCGCACGCACCGGCGACGTCGGCCGGGCTCTCGAGCCCGGATAGGAAACCGTATTTCATGCGTGAGCGCACCGCGTCGAGGCGGTCCTGGGCGACGCCGTTGGCGCCGAGGTCGGTGATGGCGGCGATGATTTCGGCCTCGACCTTGGCCGCATCGGCCGGGTCCTTCACGACCGCATAGGCGCCCCAGAGGCCGGGGTCGCGCTGCGAGTCGAAGCTGCCTGAGAGCACTTCGAGGCGCTGCTGCTCGAGCACGAGGGACTTATAGAGCGGGCTCGTCTCGCCAAGTGCCAGCTCACCGATGAGCTTGGCGGCGACCATGGTGCGGTCTTCGGGCAGGAAACGCTCGCCCTTCCACATGAGTGCAATGATCGGCTGGGTCTGCCCTTCGAACGGCACATCGACGCGGCGGGTGGCGGTCTGCGGCGGCTCGACCGGGATCTTCGGTGCCTGGTAGCCCTTCTTCCAGCCGCCGTACTGCCGCTGGATCTCGGCCAGGGCCGCCTTTTTGTCGAAGTCGCCGACGATCAAGACCACGCAGTTCTCGGGACGATAGAAGCGCTCGAAGAAGGTCTTCGAGTAGGCGTACTGCGTCGGCATCTTCATCACATCGGCCTCGAAGCCGATGGTCGTGTGCTTGTAGGTGTGGTGGTCGAAGGCGGTGTTCTGGAGCGCCTCGATCATGACCTCCCAAGGGTCGGTGCGGCCCTTGCGGAACTCGCCGTAGACGGCGCCGGCCTCGGTCTTGAAGGCGCCTTCGTCGTAGTCGAGATGCTGGAAGCGGTCGGCTTCGATCTCGATGACCTGGGCGAGATCTTCGGACGCGAGCGAGAAGTGGTACGCGGTGTAGTCGTCGGTCGTGTAGGCGTTCGCGTCGGCGCCGATCTTCTTGACGATGCCGTCGTAGACGTCGGCCGGGAACCGCTTCGAGCCACGGAACATCATGTGCTCGAAGAAGTGCGCGAAGCCCGTGACGCCGGGCTCGACCTCGTCGCGGCTGCCGGTGCGCACCATCGTCCAGTAGCTGACGAGCCCGTCCGAGGCCATCGGCACGAACAACACCGAGAGGCCATTGGGCAGGGTGTGGTGTTCGACGGGGAACGGAAAGATCGCCGGCATGGTCCGTCCTTTGGGGGCGGTTCGGGGCTTCGGGTCGGGCGCGGCCGCTGCAACTGGAGCGATGGATGTCGCGACCAGCGCCGTGATGAGCGCGAGCGACAGCGCGAGCGACAGCGCGAGCCTCGGCAGACAGGGAGAAGTTGGATGGTGCCTCATCGAAACCCCCGCGGGAAGGAAGGGACCGATAGCAGACCCGAACCGGCGCGTCACGGGTTCGGGTGCGGGCGGTGCGGGCGGTGCGGGCGGTGCGGGGGCGCGGGCGTGGGCGTGATGGCATTGGGCTGCCATCGCAAGAACGAACTTTGATGGCGGCGGCGCAAGCGGCGCTGTCAATACCCGGGCACACCATCGGGGTAGTAGTACCAGGTCTCGGCGCGGTCGTCGTAGTACTCCCAGCGCCCATCGTATTGGTAGACCGGGCGCGACTCGTAGACGACATACTGATGGCCGCAGGAATGATGATGATAGTGGCGGTCGTGCCACGACAGCACCATCGCTGTGACCGCGACGTAGGTCGCGATCTCGGCGACACCGCGAAAGATCTCCCAGCCGTAACGATTGCAGCCGCTGCCGCTGCCGACGATGGCTGCCAGGGCGATACCCAGGACCAGGCGGCGGCCCCAACCGAAGCCGGCGTTCGCGCGCGTTGCGTTGTTCACAGGGGTCGGGTTGGTCGCGTTCATCGGTTCCATCTGTGTGCCCTCCAAAACCAGCGCCCAGACGGCGGTCCTGGCGGCGAGATTCACCATCGCCTGAGGCGACGACGGAACGCCAGCAATGACGCGGTCGCGAGCACCAGCGTTGGCGTCGCCGACGGGTCATTGCCACAGCCGCTGGCATCCCGTGACGCGGGCTTGCTCGGGTCGGCGGCTGCGTCGGCATGAGCGACCTCGGTGCCGCTGGGCTCGGCTGCATCGGGCGCTGCGTCGGGCGTGATGTCGAGCCGGGCGGCGTCCTCCAAGCCGACCGCGGTGTCCTCGGGCTCGGCCGCGCTCGCGTCAGAAACGTCTGGCAGAACGACTTCATCCGTCGCCTCGTCGGCGGGGTCGGCATCTCCGGCCGCGGGCTCCGCGTCAGTGGATTCGGCGGTGGTATCGGCCGCGTCGAAGAATGTATCGGGCTCGGCCTCTGCTTCGGGCTGGATGTCGTCGTCCAGCTCGACCGCTTCGACCAGCTCGGGGCCCGCCTCGACGGCCTCGGGCCCGGCCTCTTCGGCGTTCGGATCGGCGATGACGAATGACCGCGTCGCGAGCACGCGCGCGTCCGGAGCGATCGCGGAGACGACGATTGTACTCAGCAATCGAGGCGTGAAGATCAGCTCGTAGCGCCCAAGCCCGACATAGGTCGCCGCGCCCAGGACGATGATCGGATCGACGTCGGCACCGAGCACCTCGAAGTGGAACGCCGCGCCGCTGCCGACGGCGCGCCCATCGGGACCTTGCGCCACAAAACGCAGCGTGGCCGGCACGTCGAGCCGCGGCTCACCGAAGACCGGCACCAGCGGCGAGCTCGGCGCGATTGGCGGCGACGGTCCTGGGGCGACGAGCGGGATGTCGCAGCTGACGGCGTTGGTCTGCCCAGCGACGCGCGCGCTCATCCGGGCGAGCCGGGCGACGTTGCCAGCGCGCACCGCAACGGCCCAACCGCCGTAGCCTGGGCGAACGTCGCCCGGCAACACGGTGACACCGTCGCCCTCGGCGAGGAGCGTCTGGCCGAGGTCCGGCAGACGCGTGCCCTGCGCATCGAAGAGCTGCACCAGCACCGTGCCGCGATCGACCCCGTCGGCCACGAGCCGCGGCTCGGACAGGGCACAGAACGAGCGCGCGCCGGGGCCGGTCGCCACGAGCGAGCCCAGCTCGTCGCCCGCGGCGAGCTGCACCACGAGCTGCTCAGGGAACCGGTCACGCCCTTGCGCGACGACCTGCAGGCGCGCGCCGTGATGTAGGACGAGATGAGGGATGACGAGCGCCTGGATGTCCCCGTCGTACGCGCGCTCGACCGACTCGTAGAGCACGCCGTCGATCTTGACCGCGAGCTCCTCGAACGGGATGGCGGACGGCAGGTTGTTCTCGTCGCGCAGCCTGAGGCGCAGGCGCACGCGCCGGAACGAGACCTCGTCCGTCGCGACCTGGAGATCACGCACGACGAGCTCCGATCGCTCGTCGGAGATCGGATCGCTCACGCGGATGGGGATGACCTCCTCGATGGCGTCGCCGCCTTCGTCGCTCGTGATGGCAAGCGCGCTCGGCCCCTCGGCTGGGGCCACCAGCTCGGCCCTCAGCACATCGCCCTCGCCCGGCGCGAGCGGCACCTCGGGCCCGCCGGTGAAGCGTACCGACGCCGCGCCGACGGGTACGGCGAAGCGCACTGATACTCTCACCGACCGCCCCGCGCTCGGGCTCGCGGGGTCGAACCAGACCTCGCTCGACGGCCGACCGACGCGCGCGACGATCCCCATCGGTCGCCCGTCGAGCGCGAGCGTGATCGTGCCCTCCCGGGTCGCGTCCGCATCGGCCAGTGACCAGCGCCAGTGTCGTTCGCCGAGCACCTCGGGAGGACCGAGGACGAGCCCTATCGCATGCGGCGTGACCGCGAAGAACGGGTCGGCGTGATGGCTGAGATCGACCGTGAGAGCGGCGTCGGAGACCAGGAGCCAAGGGTCCTCGATGATGCGCGCGGTGTGGCCGCTGCTCGCAGTGAGCGCCTGGACATAGCCGCTTGGCCAGCGCACCTGGCCGCTGAGCGGGTGGTCGACCCCGTCGCACGGGGCTGGGAAAGCGACGCTCACGAGGCCGAGGTCGGCGTTGCCATAGTCGCCGCCGCCGACCACGTGGCGCGTGCGGGTGATGCCGCCACACGTCAGCACGACCTCGGCGCCGGCCGCTCCGGCTGCGGTCGTGCTCGGGATCAACGTGAGCTCGGTCGGGGGCGGCGGCATGAGCCGGTCGCGCAGGACCGAGATGCCACCGTGCATGTGGATCGCGACGACCTCGGGGCGCGCATCATCGTCGACATCGACGAACGCGAAGTCGCGGGTCGAGCTGCCGGGCACGTCGAACGCGTCGACGGGGGCCTGCGCGACAAGGCTGCCATCCGGGCGGCCGCGCAGCCACAATGTCTGGAGCTCGGGCCCGTTGCCGATGAAGTCGGCGGACGACAATTCGCCGCTGGCAAGGAGCAGATCGAGGTAGCCATCGCGATCGAGGTCGAGCGCGAGCGCGGTCCAGGTGACGATGTTGCGGTCGGCGCCGTAACGCACGCGCAAGCCGTGAGCGCTGCCGCTGTCGAAGAAGTGCCCGCCCGCGCCAGGCTCGTTCGCGAAGTCCGCGAAGCGGTTGCCCTCGAGCTCGAACAGCAGGGGTTCGCCGATGTTGGTGACGAAGAAGTCGAGCTGTCCGTTTTGATCGAGGTCGGCTATCGCCAGGCCCATGCCGTAGACGGGCGCGTCGAAGCCGAGCTCGCGCGAGACCTCGACGAAGTGAGGGTGGCCGTCGTCGTCGCGACCGACGTTGCGCCAGATCTCGTTTGGGCCGGCGAACTGCGAGAAGTCGTTGATGGTGAAGAGGTCGAGATCGCGGTCCTGGTCGAGGTCGAACGCGAGCGTCACGAACGAGCACCCGCGGGTGCCACGCAGACCGGAGGCGGCGGTGATATCGCGAAAGCGGCCGTGTCCGTCGTTGTCGAGCACGAAATTGTCGAGGCAGCGGTGGGCCGGGAACCCGACCCGATCGATGTAGCGCGCGACCAGCAGGTCGAGGTCCTGGTCGCCGTCGAGATCGACCGCGGTGGCGGTGAAGGCCCAGCCAGGGTGAACCGGCAGGCGGGAGGCAGTGACGTCGACGAGCTTTGTGCCCTGGTTCTCGAACAGCAGCTCGCCCTCGTCGCGTGCGAGATAGAGGTCGAGGTCGCCGTCGCCGTCCATGTCGAAGAGTGTGTGACCATACGGCTGGACCCGGAGCCCATCGGTCCACTCGGGCGCTGCGCGGTAGATCGGACCTTCGCGCAGATAGACCGTGAGGCCACGCAGGGGCTCGCTTGCGATCAGGTCGATGTCGCCGTCGCCATCGATGTCAGCCGCGCTGATGGCCGCGACGAGGCTCTTGCCGAGGCTCGAGCCGGGCGTGCCGAGCGGCAGGCCTAGGCTCGGGCCGAGGTCCTCGAAGCGGCTCGCGTACGCTGGCACGGTCAGCGCCAGGGTCACGACCACGACGCTCTTTAGGGTCACGACCACGACGCTCTTTAGGGTCACGACCACGACGCTCTTTAGGGTCACGACCACGACGCTCTTTAAGGTTAGGGAGGACACCGCGGGAGCATGCCGGCCGAGGCCCGGGGATGCAATCGACGTTGCGCTCGTAGCGCCGCACATTGATTCTTGGCCGATTGGGCCTAGTCTAGCACGCTAGCGCTAGCAGACCTGACCAGAAGTGCCCACACGGCCTCGGCGGGTTCAGCTAGCAGCGTTCGGGCAGATGAAGCGAAGCGACGTTGACCACACTCGAGGAACACAATGGCCGACGATGATTTCAATAGTGGACGTTTCAGTGGCGACGGGCCGCGTTTCGATCCGAACCGGTTCACGATCCCGACTCGGCAGGAGCCGGCATCGTTCGATCCTCGTGAGTTCCTGACGACCCTGCACAAGGGGCGGCGTTACCTGGTCGGCGGGCTGCTGGCCATCGTCGTCATCGTGCTCGGTTATTCGTCGTTCTTCCAGGTCGAACCCGACGAACAGGCGCTCGTCTTGCGCTTTGGAGCGCCGATCGGGGGCGACGTCGCCGAAGTGTTCGGGCCCGGCTTGCACTTCAAGATCCCGTTCGTCGATGAAGCCTACGTCCTCCCGGTCGAGCGCCAGCATCGGATCGAGTTCGGCTTTCGCAGCGAGCCTGGGAAGGTGACGACGGTCACGGAACAAGGCGAGGAGCTCGATAGCGAGTCGCAGATGCTGACCGGTGACCTGCTGCTCGTGCATGTACGCTGGTCACTCATCTATCGCATCGATGATATCGCGACCTGGCTCTTCAAGATCAAAGACGACGGCGGCGAATTCGAGGAGCTGAAGCTCGCCAAGGAGGAGACGATCCGCGACATTTCTCGCGCCGTGATGCGACAGCTCGTCGGCGATTACTCGCTGCACGAGGTACTGACGACGCGGGTGCGCGAGATCCAGGACCTCGCCAAGATCGAGACCGAGCGCGCCCTGAAAGAGCGCATCCCGACCGGCGTCACGATCACCGAGCTGTCGATCCGAAATGCCGACGTGCCAGTGAGCGCCAAGCCCGCGTTCGACGAATTCAACCGCACCGAGCCGGACGTGACGCGCCAGCTCTCGGAGGCCAAGGCCGAGCAGCACAACGTGACCGGCAACGCCGAACAGGAGAAGAAGCGCGCCATCGGACGGGCCGAGCGAAAGCGCGCGGAGATCGTGCGCAATGCCATCGGAGAGGCGCTGGCGTTCCAGGCCAAGCTCGCCGAGTACAAGCAGGCGCCAGAGATCACGCGCCAGTGGATGTTCCTCGAAACGATGGCGAAGGTGCTCGACAACGTCGAGGACAAGATCATCATCCAGGCCGGCAATGGCGACAATGGCGTGCTGAAGCTGCTGCCGCTGGGCGACCTCAGCGGCACGCGCCTGCCGCGGCCCGTGACACCCGTCCCACCAGTGCCAGCGACGGAGGTCGGACGATGAAGCGGATGCTCAGATCAAAGACCGCCTGGGTTCTGGCCGGCCTCGCCGTCGTGGGCGCGGGGATCCTGACCCTATCGAGCGCGGCGTTCGTAGTGCGGCCCTTCCAGTTCGCGATCGTCACCGAGTTCGGCGAGCCGGTCGACATCATCGTGAAGCCCGGGCTCAACTGGAAGGTGCCGTTCGTGCAGGACGTGCGCTACGTCGACAATCGCGTGCGCGGGTGGGACGACGAGGCGCTGGACATCAAGACGATCGAGCTGCGCACGATCGACATCGTGGCCTTTGCGCGGTGGCGCATCAGCGATCCGCTCCTCTTCTATACGCGCCTGCGCGAGGAGCGACGCGCTCACGCCAGCATGGACAGCATCGTAACGGCACAAATCCAGTCGACCGTTCGTGAGCACAAGCTCGCGTCGATCGTGCGCAACGAGGGGCGCCAGTTCTCGAAGCGCGAGGAGATGAACCTCACCAACCTCATCGCTGGCTACGACGAGTGCACCGATCCGAAGAACCTCGAGATCCAGGCGATCCTCGCCGAGCGCCGGGAAGACACGCGAGCAGCCGAGGAGGCCCCGGCGTTGCGCTCGAGAATCATGCGATCGATCATCGACGCCTCGAACGCGCCGCTGAGGCGCGACTTCGGCATCGAGATATTGGATCTGCACTTCAAGTACCTCAACTACTCAAAGCAGGTGCACGCGAAGATGATCTCGGCGATCGAGGCGGACCGACGCAAAGACATCGCGTCGTATCGCAAGATCGGCAAGGCATGTTCGGGCTCGATCGACCGCCAGCGCGAGCAGCGCATGGGAGATATCGACGGCGAGCGCGACCAGACCGTGCGCGAGATCGAGGGCCGCGCCGTCGCGGAGGCGATTGACATCAAGGCGCGTGCGTTCGACCAGGACCCTGAGTTCTTCGCGTTCCTGCGAACGCTCGAGGTCTACGAGGACTCGCTCGCGACAGGGACACGCATGGTGCTGTCATCGGACGATCCGCTCTTGCAGCTCATGCAGGATCCCAAGCAGCTCGCCCCGGTCCAGCGACGCGGGCTACCGCCGGTCGACGTCAAGGGGCTCCTGCCGAAGCTCCTGATCGATTTGCCGCCTTCGGAGCCGGAGCCGCTCCCGGCACTGCCGCCAGCGCCCTCGCCAGCGCCCCCGCCGACTGTGCCCTGACGACGGGCTTCCTCCCGCAGTGGGGTCAGAGCCCCCCCGTCTGGCTACTCGACGCAGTCGATGAAGGCGTCGGCGATGGTGCGTGCGAAGCAGAGAAAGCCGGTGTGCCCGATGATCTTCTGCTCGGGGCGACACGATTGTGCGGTCACGAACCACGGCCGCTCGATCGTCTCGAGACTGTCGGCCGGCAGGAAGCGACGCGATGCGGCGAGCGCCATCACCAGGCGATGCAGCTGCAACGTGGTCGGCACGTAGGCCGCGAAGACCCCGCCGGGCTTCAACGCCGCGGCGGCGTGCGCGATCACGTCCCACGGCTCGGGCACGTCGAGCACCACCCGATCGACCGATGTCTCGTCGATGCCCTGATAGATGTCGGCGACCTTCACCTGGTGATGCGGCTGCTCGCCAAGGAAGGCGCGAACGTTCTTGTCGGCGCGGTTCTTCGACTCGACGCGCAGCTCGTACGTGATGAGGTGGCCGCCGAGCGACGCCGGGCCGATTGCGCGCAGGAGCGACAGCGACAGGCCACCCGAGCCGTAGCCGCCCTCGACCACGGTCGCGCCGGGGAAAACGTCGCCATAGGCGACCAGCAGGGCCGCGTCCTTCGGATAGATGATCGTCGCGTGGCGCTGCATGCTGCGCGCGAACTGCGGCAACGTCGCGCGCACGACGCGGAACTCGACCGCGTGGCTGCCGCGCACGCGCACGCCCTCGGGCGCGCCGAACAAGCGATCGTGCGCGATGAGGTTGCCACGGATGTCGGTGACGCGCCCGGCCGTGAGCACCGCCATGTGCTCGCGGCCTTCGCGGTCGACGAAGACGATCGGATCGCCCGGCACCATGCGATGGGCGGTCGCATCGCGCGCGGCCCGGGCGGCGAGCGCTTCGGGGCTGAGCGGCGGGCGGCGGACGCGTGCGTCGTCAGGCGATGCGGCGCTTGTCTCGAGGTCGGGGTCGAAGGTCGGGTCGGCGGTCATCGCGCGTGGGGTTAGCGCGCTGGCTGCCACGGCGCAAGCACGGCAGGCGCGCCGACGAGGCAGGCGCTCGAGGCCGCCGAAGAGACAGCGACGACGGCCGGAATTTCGCAAGCGAGACGCGCGCGGCCAAGGAGCGCCGACGAGGCAGGCCTCGAGGCCGCCGAGGAGGCAGCGACGACGGCCGGAATTTCGCAAGCGAGACGCGCGCGGCCACGGAGCGACGACGAGGCAGGCCTCGAGGCCGCCGAGGAGGCAGCGACGACGGCCCCGCGCGTCGAAGCAGCGAAATTCTTGCGCAATGATGGGGGCGCCCTAGTGTCGGCTCGCATTCGCGCTGGAGGTAGCCGCTATGAAGCTCGACTTCGATAAGTTCCCGACGATCAAGAACCTCGCTGAGGACGTGCGCGAGAAAGCGCTCGAGTACGCCGCGACGCTCGGCGCCCGTGGGCCACGCCCGACGACGGTGCTCGGCACCGCGGTGACGCTCGCAAAGGAATGGAAGTCGGGGCGCCTGCCGGCACGTCCGCTGTCGGCCCCTTACCTCGTGCAGCCGCGCCAGGGGCGCTGGGTCATCAAGCGTTCGACCGACACCGAGCCGAGCCATACGTTCAGCAAGAAGGACGACGCGGTGCGCCGTGCCCAGGAGCTGGCGAAGGCCGCCGGCGCCGCGTGCTTCGTGTTCGGCCCGGGCGGCACGTTGCTCGAGCGCTATGAGGCGAAGGCGTTGGCGCAGCTGGTGCTGGTCCCCGAGCCGGTCGCCGAGGTCGTCGCCAGCGCCCCCGACATTGCGGTCGCTCCGATCATCATGGCCGCCGAGCCCGAGGTCGCGATCGATCCGATCGTCATGACCTCCAAGCCGGTCGTCGAGCTCGAGCCGGTCGTCACGACGTCCGCAGCCGAACCGGTCGTCGAGATCGAGGCAGCCGCGGCCGACGCCGACCCGATCCGTGTCACGAAGCTCGGCGCCAAGTGGCTGGTCGTGCTGTCCGATGATCGCAACGAGAGCCACCCGACCCAGAAGAAAGCACTCGCGCGCGCGAACGTGCTCGCGAAGAAGCTCGGCCGCAGCGTCGCCGTCGCCTGATTCCTGGCCGTTCTCAGCGGCGCCGGAACCCATAGACCCGGCGCTCGCTGAGGTTGCCGGAGATCCGCAGGATCCGATCGGCAAGTCCCACAACCGCGTCGGCGTGCGACGCCTCACCGCCCGCCGCTGACAGCCGCAGGAGCTGGTCGCCGCTGAAGCGCATGATCGTCGCGCCACCGACCTCGGTCGTACGAGCTGCTACTGTCGGCGACCCGGTCCGCGTCGACGTGCCTCGCATCGTTGCCACAGGCGGCTAGCGCGACCATGCAGACCTAGCGGATGAGCTTCTTGACGGTGCCCCAGTCGTTGTCGTGCACCGCGCCGACCCGAACACAGCGCAGGTTGTCCTTCGGGTCGACCAACATCTGCACCGGCAACATCGAGTCAGGGTTCAACCCGAGCTTGCCGAGGAACGCCGACAGCGCTTCCGGGCTCTCGACCCAGGTCACTGGCGCCGGCAGCCCCTCCCGGACCCGCTCACGCAGTTTGGCCTCGTCTTCATCGACGCTCCACAGCTCGAGGTCGAACGGCACGCCTTCTTTCTGGAGCGCGTCACGCCAGCGCCCGAGCATCGGCATCTCTTCGAGGCACGGTGCGCACCAGGTCGCCCAGAAGTTGATCCAGCGCCAGCCCTGCTGGCTGCCGGCTTCGACCTTACTGGCTGGCTTCCTCGCTGGCCCGCCGCCCCACGGCTGCACGGCACCTGTGCCAGGCCAGCTCTTGTCGCAGAACGTCTTCAGCGCGTTCGGGTCGCTCTCGCCGGTCACGACCGCGGTGCGCGGCGGCGTCGGCGCGACGGGCTTAGCGCCCGGCCCCTTGCTGCAGCCAGCCGCGAGCGCGCTGACCGCGGCGGTCCCAATGATCAGATGGCGCAGTCGATCCATGCGATGAACGCGCTCCGGTTGATGTCCTTGTCGTCGCATTTTTCCCCCGTGCGGCTTCGCTTCCAGTCGCAGAAGTCGCCCTGGAGCTGCGCGAACTCTTCGCCGAGCCACAAGAGCCCGACCTGCCGCTCGATGTCGGGGTCGGCGAAGCGTTGTGTCAAGTGCCCGAGCACCGCCTTCGCACGCGCCTCCGACAGCTCGCGGTTCTTCTCGACCGTGCCCTCGGGCGATGCCCGCGACACGACGAAGAAGAAGCTCGCGCCGCCGCGGTCGGCCCACGCCGACTCGACCGCCTGGCGCCCGCCTTCATCGAGCTCGGACTTGGCCATGTCGTACTGGATGATGCGCACGCGGTCCTTCAACGGCAGGAACAGCTTATTGAAGTCGTCGCCCGACAGCGACACGACCTTCGACGCATCGGCCGGCTGGCAACCGCGCCCGGCCGCACCGAGAAGCCCGCAGGCACCCGCGACGCGACGCACGATCTGCTTGAGCTCCGCCGTGCAATAGCCTTCCTCGGCGACCGAGGCGGTGACCGCCTTCGACGACTGCGGCTCGCTTGCGGCGAGGCTCTGTTGCGCGTCCCCGAGCCAGCCCGAGACGAGCACGCCCGGCACTGCCAGCGCCATCACCAACGGCACGATGTGCCCCAGCACTGCGATTCCCATGGCGTACCTCCGTTTGTCAGTTGCGATTGGCGATGCTGCCGCCGAGGCGGCTGAACATCTGCGTCAGCGTGTACTCGAGCCCGAGATCGGTGTCCTCGTCGCATACGCGCGTGCCCTCGACGAACAGCTGCGGCGTCATCACCGGCAGCGCGTTCGCGACCGCCCAGCGCAAGCTTTTATTGACCTTCGCCTTGGCCGCCGCGCTGCCGACGCAGCCCTTCACCTCGGGGAAGCGCTGCTCGAGGTCGGCCTTCAACGCCGCCTCGTTCGTGCGCCCGAGTTCGAGCAACCGCTCCTGCTCCGCGAACGCGTAGTCGAGCACCTTCTGGGTCGACTCCGGCGCACACAATATCGCCTCGCTGACGACGCATGCCCCCGGGTGCAACGACGACTTCACCATCCAGTTGCACTTCGAGTCGAGCGGGAACAACAGCACGTCGATGTCGAGGCGCTGGTCGAGCTCGCTTGCATGCAGCCGTCGGTCGAACGCGCGGCACGCCGGGCACAGCGGGTCGAGCACCGCGATCGCCATGAAGCCACCATCCTTCGCGCCGAGCGGCAAGAGCACCTTGGCCTCGTCGTCCTGCTTGACGAGCTGGCCGCAGCCACGCGTGACGCTCACTCGCTCACTCGGCACCGAGGCGATGTAGAGACCGACGAGCACGCCGACCACGGCCACGCCTTCCAGGAACCACAGAAGCCAGCGGCCCCACGGGCGCGGCGTGCCAACCGGCGCCGGCAGAGCCCGCAGGTGCGCCACCAGGGCCAGGATGAAGCAGGCCGCCGAGGCCGAATAGATGCCGATGCAGGTCGAGCAGAACTCGCCCAGCTTCGTCGCAGAGATCACCGCGAACGCGACGCTCACCCCGACCGGCAACAACGTGCCGAGCAAGAGGAAGCCCGTGTCGCGCCGATTCGTATCGCGCTTGAGCCCGAGGTACATCGCGAAGGCCGCAAGGAACGCGAACACCGCCAGCGCCGGCAGCGCCACCGGGATGCCACCCCAGAGGCTCGTCCGGAAGACCGAGCTATAGGGCGACAGCATCGCCGTGCGGCAGCCCGTCGCGCCGATCGCGCCCTCGGCGCCAGGCAGCACCGAGCACGAAATCGCATGCTCCTGCCCGTCGAGCCAGGTGATGAAGCTCTGGGTAGAAGCCGCCGCGTAGAAGCAGCCGAGCAGCGCCGCGAGCGCCACGAGCCACGGCCACATCGCCCCACGCTTGCGCGCTGGCGGCGGCGCCGGACGCTCATCGAACGGCATCGAGCCGCGGCGCACCGGGACCACATCGGTATCTCGGGGTTCGGACCGAATCCGGTCCGACTCACGCAGCTCGACCCCGCCCGATCCGGGCTCAGGTTCCTTCTCTTCCATGGATCTCCCTGGGGGCGACACGCGCGCTCCATACGAACGTCCGCATGCGTTGTCCATTCCGAAGTGCGAAAGTCATTTCGCACCGGTGGCCAATCCTCCAGAGATGGCGGCGACGACCTTACTCACAAGCGATCATTCGCAAGCCACGGTGCCCTGCCCGCACAGGGCGTCCGCGTGGTAAACCTCGACCTCAATCGCTCAGCGGGAGACCCGCCTTGCCGCCAGCCGAGCTAGCTGGAAGGTCGCAAGTGAGAAACACTCGCGAGGGGCCACGCCCCCCGCGAGCCAACTCCCTTAGCAACACATGCCGAATCAAGGGAGGAACCACCACACGCGCACAGATAGAGGGCAAAGCCCGTGCCAGCCACATCGATCGAGCATCCACGCGGCCCTGAGCGACAGCCTCCCTTAGCCGCCGGGCAAACCGCCCGAGACTGGCGCACATTGCCTCAACGAAGGGTCTCAAAGTGATACGGCGGCCCAACGCGCTGTCTCGATTTGGACACTCGGCCAGACGATCCTCTGCGACCGTGAAGTGCCCAGATGCAAGCCAGCGTTGAATCCCACGACCCGCTCCCGTCCCCGTGCCAGACTCAGCACGGAGCCCCCCGACATGCGCAGACTCATCTTCATCGCAGCCTTCCTGGTGAGCGCCACCCCGGCGCTCGCTGAACCTCCCGCCCGCTACGACGAGCGCGGCACGACCCTGTTCCGCAGCGACGCCCTCGCCCGCACGAGCTACGCCTGGAACACCTGGCTCCTCGGCGACGACGACACCCATGTGCTCGTCGCCGAAGGCGAGCTCGACGATCGCCCGGCTCGCTACCAGGGCATCGACAACCAGGGCAACGTCACCTGGACGGCCGACCACGGCTGCCCGAACTTCGACGACTACACGACCCTCTTCGCGGTCGCAGGTCCCAAGGGCGGGGTTGGCCACATCATCTGCAAGTGGCAGAAGCAGATCATCGCGGTCGACATGAAGACCGGCAAGGAGGCCTGGCGCTTCTCCGACCCGAGCCCGATGTACATCACCGCGGGCGCTCAGAACCGCGTCGCGGTGAGCATCGCGAACCAGCAGCTGGCGGTCCTCGATGCGTCCAGTGGGCGCGAGCTCATGCGCATCGACGTCGAGGGCGCCGTGCTCGAGTCGGTCGCGGCGACGAAGGACGGCCCGCTGGCGTTCCTCGTCTGGGACTCGCCCGGGCGCGAGAAGGACACGATCGAGCTCGCGGTTGGCGAAGGCGGCGCGCTCGAGAAGGTCGAGCTGTCGGGTGACGACCCGAACCGCAAGCTGGTGGCGCTGCCGATCGGTGGCCACGCCAAGCGCAGCATCAACAGCGGGTTCGTGCCGATGAAGCCCCGCTGGACGGCCCCGTTCGGCGGCTACAGCTTCGACGTCACGCCGACCAATGGTGCCGTGATCGGCGTGCCGCGCGAAGGCATTCATGCGGCCTGGGACATCAGCAATGGCAAGCTCCTCTGGGAGCGGCCGTTCGTCGAAGGCGAATCCTTGTATTTTGGCGAGGACGGCGCCGCCTTCGCCCGCCTCGACAAGACCGGCAATTACGTCTTTGGCGCGTTCAACGTGAAGACCCAGGCGGTGATCTGGCAAAAGCCGCTGCCCCCGGGTGACAAGCCGCTGGCGGGCGGCCAGGGCGGCGGCGATCTCGGCCTCGTCACGTCGGGCGGCTTCCAGCTCGTCCGCTACAGCGACGGCAACCCACGCTTCGCGATGCGCGTCGAAGCTGGCCTCGACCTGTCCAACCTGCGCTCCACGCCGCGTTCGCTTCTATGGGTGACGCAGCGCGACACCGAGCGCTGGGTGCACTTCAAGACGTTGCCGCCGCTCTGACGCCGACCGGCCGTCCGTGTAAGCGGCTTGCCAGCAATGGCAGCGGAGACTAAGGAACGGGCAATGTTGCGCCTTCGCCACGCGACGCCGGCAGCCTGGATTGAGGCCGTGCGTCAGGACTTTACGACGTTCCTGCAAGACCATGCCGCCAACGAGCGCAAGGTCTCGCAGAGTGCGCTGGTGCTGGCGACGCACTACCCGGATAGGCCGGAGCTCATCGACGCCGCGCTCGAGATCGCCGACGAGGAGCTCGCCCATTTCCGGCTCGTCTGGGGGCTCCTCAAGGCGCGCGGGGCAACGCTCGGCTACGACGCACCCGACCCGTACATGAAGGCGATGTTCGCCCCGATGCGAAAGAAGTTGATGGACGAGTATCTGCTGGATCGATTGATCGTCTACGCGATCGTAGAGGCCCGCGGCTGCGAGCGCTTCGGCCTCATCGCCGATGCGCTCGGCGACGACGACGCGCTCGGCCGCCTCTACCGCGAGTTCGAGCGCTCCGAGGCGCGCCATCACGGGCACTATCTGCGGCTCGCGCGCCTCTACTTCCCAGCCGACGTGGTCAATGCGCGCCTCGACGCGCTGCTCGACCACGAAGCGACCGTGGTCGCCGGCCTGCCCGTCCGGCCGGCGTTGCATTGAACGGCTCGCCCATCACGGCGAACGACTTTCGCAATCAGCGCGTGCTCGCGGTGTTCGCGCACCCCGACGACGAAACGTGGGCCGCGGGCGGGCTCCTGCGCAGGGTCGCCAGCACCGGCGGCATCGTGCACCTCGTCACCTTGAGCCACGGCGAACGCGGCTTCGACCACGTCGCCCGCCGCCGTGACGGGGCCCTTGCGGAGGCCCGCTATCGCGAGATCGCCAACGCGTGTGCGCGGCTCGGCGTCGCCTCGTTCGAGGTGCTCGGCCTGCCCGACATGGGCGTCACTGCCGTCGCGACAAAGGCAGGGCTCGCGCCGATCCTCGCCGCCTTCGAGCCCGACGTATTGGTCGGCTTCGACCGCGACGGGGGCTATGGCCACATCGATCACGTGCTGGGCGTGCTCGGCACATTCGCCGCCGTGAGCGAGTTCGATCGGCCGCCGCGCCTCATCGCGCCGGTCTTTCCGCCGGGCCTGCTGACCCCGCTACGCGATTGGCTCGCCAGACACCATCGCCACCTCGTGCATCCCGACGTCAGGTCCGGCCCCCTCGGAGGCGAAAGCGCCACGTTTACGCTCGAGCTCACGTGCGACGAGGCGACCGCCAAGCGACGCGCGCTCCTATGCCATGCCTCGCAGCTCGACCGCGGCGGCGTCGACGGCTTCCTCGGCATCGGCGTCATGGCATCCCTGTTCCATTGCGAGCGCTATCGCGAAGTCGTTCTCGACGCCGGCGACGCGGCTGCCCTCGAGATCCAGGTCGCCGTTTCAGAGCAGCGACCGGCGTGAGCGGCGAGCGCCTGACACTTGTCGCGCACCTGGCCCCGCCCTTCACGGGTGGCATCACCTCGGCGGTCGAAGGCCTCTGCTCGTTCACGCGCTCGGGTCCCGATGGCGTCGCGCACATCCGCATCGACACTCAGGGCAGCCGCTTCGTGGACGCGCTTACGGCGGTGACCGTCGTGCATTGCCATCACGCGCTGCGTTGGCCGGAAGCGCTCTCGCTGGCGCAGAGGCTCGGGGTGCCGGCGGTGAAGACCGTGCACATCCTGCAGGCGCGGCAGAGTCGTTTGCGATCGGTGACCAGTGCGACGCGCTCGGAACGTTTGCAGGCTCAGGCCCTCGTCGAGGCGGACCGGCTGACGATCGCGACCCACGCGGCGCGCGCGTTGCTGCTCGAGGACCATCCCGCGCTCGATCCCGAACGCGTCATCGTGCTGCCGCTCGCGCCACGGCTGCCAGTCGCGCCACGCGCCAGTGACGCGCATGTCGGGCCGATCGTGGCGGCTACGCGCTTCGATCCTCTAAAGGGCACAGACCTCTTGATCGAGGTCGTCGCCCAGGTGCTACGTGAGCCTGCCGTTGCCGCCCCGAGTCGCCAGTTCGTCATCGCTGGCGGGCTGCCCGACAATGCGCGCGCGGAGGCGCGTTGGAGGGACGCGTTCATGGCCGCGCTGACACCAGAGGAGCGGCCGCGGCTCACCTTTAGCGGCTGGCTCGGCGAGGCAGCGCTGGCCGAGCTGCTCGCGCGCGCCGCGCTGTACGTCACGACCTCGCGCCTCGAGACCTGCGGGCTTGGGCTGATGGAGGCGGTCGCCGCCGGTTGCCCGGTGGTGGCAACCGATCTGGCGGTGCATCGCGAGGTCGCGGGTCCACACGCGCACTATGCGGCGGCGGATGCTCACGCCTTCGCCCGCGCCATCGACACCCTGCTGTCAGCGACAGCTGTCCGCGCCATCGGTCGGGTCCCGGACAGCGCCCGGGTGGCGCAGGATTGGCTTCACTTCTGGGCCCAAACCCGCTAGCAAATGCCGGTTTTTCGCGCGCGAGGCAGACCATGCAGACCCCACCCAACCACGTCATCGGCATCCTCGGTGGCGCCGTCTCGGGCTCCGAAGCGGCGTCCATCGCCGCCGAACGCGGCGCGTTGGTCGTCGTCATCGATCAGAACGAGCGGCCGTACGGCAAGATCGAAGACGGCCTGCCGCGCTGGCACACCGCGCTGCGACAAAAGGAGTACGGGAAAATCGACGAGAACCTGTCGCACCCGAACGTGCGCTTCGTGCCCGCGACGAAGCTCGGCCGTGACTTCGACTGGGCGACGCTCACCGAGGGGCTCGGCTTCTCGGCCGTCGTGCTCGCCAACGGCGCCTGGTGCGACCGCCCGATGCCGGCCGCCATCGACGCCTTCAACGGGCGCGGGCTCGCCTATCAGAACCCGTTCGTCTACTGGTTCAACCACCAGCTCGACGCCGACTATCAGGGCCCACGCTTCGAAATCCCCGATGGCGCAATCGTCGTCGGTGGCGGGCTCGCGTCGATCGACTGCGTCAAGATCATCAACTTCGTCCTCTATGGAAACGCGCTGCGTGCACGCGGCATCGACGTCGACGCCGAGACGATGGAGCACGAGGGTCTGCCCAAGATCCTGGCCGACCACGGGCTCACAAAGGACGCGCTCGGCATCCGCGGCGCGACGCTCTACTATCGACGCCGCGCCGAGGACATGCCGCTCGTCTCGGCCGACGCCGACAACGCGTCGCGCGCGGCCAAGCTCGAAGCGACGCGCGTGAAGCTGCTGACGAAGGTGCTCGACAAGTACCTCGTCACGTTCCAGGGCCTCGCGTCGCCGGTCGCACCGATTGTCGATGGCGACCACCTGGTCGGCGTGCGCTTCGAGAAGAACCGCCAGGACGCCGAGAGCGCGAAGCTCATCGCGACCGGCGAGCACTTCGATGTCGCGACGACGCTCGTCATCTCGTCGATCGGCTCCATCCCCGAGCTCATCCCGGGTGTGCCCGCCAAGGGCGAGCTCTACCTCTGGAAGGATTGGGAGTCGGGCACGCTCGACAGCGTCAGCGACGTACACGGCCTCGGTAACGTGCTCACTGGCAAGGGCAACATCGTCGAGTCGCGCAAGAACTCGAAGAAGGTGATGGGGCAGCTCATCGACCAGGCGCTTGCCAAACCGCCCCTCGATGCGGGCGCATTGGCACGGATCGACGCCTGGATCGGTGCACGCTGGGACGCCAGCGGCTATGGCGGCGACTATCGTGCGTGGATCGCTGCGCGCGCACCGTCGGCTTAATGGTGTAGGGTACGCGCCGGATTCTCGTCGGGACGTAGCGCATACGGCTCGCGAGCGGGAGCTCACCACATGGCAGACAAGATCCTCGTCGTCGATGACGATCCCCAGATGCTCGAGGCGGTCTCGCTTGCGCTCGAAGCGGCCGGCTACGACGTCATCCAACGTCGCACCGTCAAAGACGGCGTGGCGGTCATCGACAGCGAGGTCGGCGAGGAGCTGGCGCTGCTGGTGTCGGACCTGCAGATAGGCCTTGGGAGCGGCCTCGACCTGTGCGCCCACCTGCGCCGCACACGGTCGCACGTGCCCGCCATCGTCATCACCGGCCACGCGTCGGTGAAGACCGCGGTCGAGGCGATGCGCCAGGGCGTCTGGGACTATCTGATCAAGCCCGTCAGCTTCGACGAGCTCGAGCTGCAAGCGAGACGCGCCATCGAGCACGCGCGCCTGACGCATGAAGTGCAACGCCTGCGGCGCGAGGTGCGCTCGGCCCAGGACGGCGAGTTCATCGGCACCAGCCCAACCGTGCGCGAGCTGAAGGAGCTCGTGCGGCGGGTCGCGGGCACGGAGGTCGGGGTGCTGTTGCTCGGCGAGAGTGGCACCGGCAAAGAGGTCGTGGCGCAGACGATCCACAGGCTCGGCGCCCGGTCCACGGGACCGTTTGTCGCAATCAACTGCGCGGCCCTGCCCGAGACGCTGCTCGAGAGCGAGCTGTTCGGGCACGCGCGCGGGGCCTTCACCGACGCGAAGAAGATGCGCCGCGGCCTGTTCCTCGAAGCGAGCGGCGGCACGCTGTTCCTGGACGAGATCGGCGAGATGCCGCTGCCGATGCAGCCAAAGCTCTTGCGCGCGCTGCAAGAGCGGGTCGTGCGGCCGGTCGGTGGCGACCAGTCGGTGCCGTTCGATACGCGCGTCATCGCCGCGACCAATCGCGACCTGGCACAGGCGACACGCGAAGGCACGTTCCGCGAAGACCTCTACTATCGATTGAACGTGGTGCAGATCGATCTGCCGCCGCTGCGCGCGCGCGGGCCCGACATCCTGTTGCTGGCGCAGACGTTCATCGAGCGCTTCGCCAGCCGCCACAAGGTCGACGTGCGCGGCCTCTCGCCCGAGGCGGCCGAGAAGCTCCTGCATTATGCCTGGCCCGGCAACGTGCGCGAGCTGATGAACGCTATCGAGCGTGGTGTGGCCCTCGCCCGGACGACCACACTGCAGGTGACCGACCTGCCCGAGCGCGTGCGCGAGGCGGAGCGCGAGCGCATCGACTTCAGCGCCGAGGATCCCGAGGACTTCGTGACGCTCGAAGAGATGGAGCGGCGCTACGTGCAGCGCGTGCTCGAGTCGGTCGGCGGCAACAAGAGCCACGCGGCACGCATCCTCGATGTCGATCGCAAGACACTCTTCCGCAAGCTCAAGCGTGAAGAGGCGCTGGCGGCCAGCAATGCGAGCGAGAGCCCAGACCCGAAGACCTGACAAAGGCCTTCAGTCCAGGCTTCGCCATCCTGCCGAAGGCCTTCAGTCCAGGCTTCGCCATCCTGCCGAAGGCCTTCAGTCCAGGCTTCGCCATCCTGCCGAAGGCCTTCAGTCCAGGCTTCGCC
>Ga0105044_10001308_pt1 | contig 32959 bp, 26 predicted proteins | sample MAT01_FD_78092 | JGI IMG/M metagenome (GOLD analysis project Ga0105044, IMG submission 78092) | Freshwater microbial communities from Lake Fryxell liftoff mats and glacier meltwater in Antarctica - MAT-01 | ecosystem: Environmental > Aquatic > Freshwater > Ice > Liftoff microbial mat | place...
CGAGTTCCGAGTTCCGAGTTCCGAGTTTCTGAAGAGTCTTTCCCCCATGCCTTTCCCACAGTTCAATCGCTCGAAGCTTCGTCTCCAGCCGCTGGAGCAGCGGCAGCATGATCTCGACCTCGCGGCGATTCTGTTGCCGCTCGATGCACCCGTGCCCTTCGAGCATCCGTCGCTGCCGATCCTCGGCGATCGACTTCGCGCGGCGAAGGCTGCCAATGCCTCTCGCATTCTCATGATGGGAGCCCACGTCCTTCGGGCTGGCGTGCAGAATCACCTGATCGATCTCATGGAACGCGGCCTCATCTCGCTTGTAGCCATGAACGGGGCGGGGCCGATCCACGACTGGGAATTCGCGATGATCGGCGCTAGCACCGAGAGCGTGGCCCGATACGTTAGCAGCGGCGAATTCGGCTTGTGGAACGAGACGGGCCGCATCAACGACGCAATCACGAAGGGCGTGAAGGACGGCCTCGGCTTCGGCGAAAGCGTCGGCCGGGCGATCGCGGAGGGCTTCTTCCCTCACAAACACGCCTCGGTGCTGGCGGCCGCGTATCGCATGAAGATCCCCGTCACGGTCCACATCGGCATCGGGTACGACATTACCCATGAGCACCCGAACGCCGACGGCGGCGTGCTGGGCCGGGCGTCGTACACGGACTTTCTCATCTTCGCGGAGCATGTCCGCAACCTGGAAGAGGGCGTCCTGCTCAACTTCGGTACCGCGGTCATGGGCCCCGAAATCTACCTGAAAGCCCTGGCAATGGCTCGCAACGTCGCTCATCAGCACGGGGAAAAGATCGCGAGGTTCACGACGGCCGCCTTCGACTTGATCCCGCTCGACGACGACTACCGCAAGCAGGCCCCGAAGACCGACCCGCGCTATTACTATCGCCCCTGGAAGACGATTCTGGTAAGAACAGTCGCCGACGGCGGCGAGAGCTACTACATCCCCGGCGACCACAGGCAAACGCTGCCGGGGTTGTGGAGGGCGGCCATTCGGAATTCGTAATGGACTCTTGACTCCGCATTCCGCATCACGGGAAGAGTTTCTACCATGCGCTGGTTCGTCCGTGGCGATATCGACGGCTTCTTCGGGCTTGCCCTCGATAACCTCGTTCAGGTGCTCCTCCTCGTCGGCCTTTGCGGCGGCGTGCTGGGCTTCCCGGCAGAACTCATCTATGGGCGGATGCTGCCCGCCATCGCCATCTCGCTCGTCGTCGGTAATGTCTTCTACGCCTGGCAGGCGAAGCGACTCGCGGCTCGCACGGGCCGCACGGACATCTGCGCCCTGCCTTACGGCATCAACACTGTCTCGCTGATCGCTCACGTCTTCCTGGTGATGCTGCCGGTGAAACTGCTCGCGAAGGACGCGGGCATGAGCGACGCCGAGGCCGCCATGGAAGCGTGGAAGGCCGGGCTCGTCGCATGTCTCGGCTCCGGGCTCATCGAGTTCTTCGGCAGCTTCATCGCCCAGACGATCCGGCGCATCACGCCGCGGGCCGCCTTGCTCTCGACGCTCGCGGGGATCGCCATCGGCTTGGTCTCGATGGGCTTCGTCTTCCGCACCTTTGCCCACCCGGAAGTCGGCATCATCACCCTTGGCATCATCCTGCTCACCTATTTTGGCGGCGTTCGCTTCAAAGGCGGCCTCCCCGGCGGCTTCGTGGCCATCGCGGTGGGCACCGCCATCGCCTGGGCGCTCGGGATCGCGCCGAACGCCGCCGCGGATGTGTCGCCACCGCGATGGCTGCCACCGGTACTCGTCCTCGACGACCTGTGGGCTGCCGTCAACGCGGGCTACTTCGTGAAGTATCTGGCGATCATCCTGCCCATGGGCCTCTTCAACCTGCTCGGCAGCTTGCAGAACATCGAGTCCGCGGAAGCCGCCGGCGACTCGTATCCCACGGCCCCGAGCCTCGCGGTCAATGGCCTCGGCACCATCCTCGCCGCGGCGTTTGGCTCGCCCTTTCCCACGACGATCTACATCGGCCACCCCGGCTGGAAGGGCCTCGGAGCCCGGGCGGGATACTCCATCCTGAACGCGGTCTTCTTCGCCGCGGTCTGCCTCACGGGCGTCCTCGGCGTCATCCATTACGTCATCCCGATCGACGCGGGCATGGCCATCGTGCTTTACATCGGCATCGTCATCGCCGCCCAGGCCTTCCAGGCGGTGCCGAAGGCGCACGCCCCGGCCGTGGTCGTGGGCTTGCTTCCTGGCCTCGCCGCGTGGGGCACGCTGCTGACGATGCAGGCCCTTCGCGCCGCGGGCTATGGCACGCCGGAGAAACCAATCTCGCCAGATCTGTTGAAGGCGTTCTGGGCGCAGGATAACTGGATCGATGGAGCCTTCGCACTCAACGAGGGCTTCATCCTCACCTCGATGATCCTCTCGGCCGTCACCGTCTGCATCATCGAGCGGGACTTCCGCCGCGGCTCTGCCTGGGCGACGTCCGCGGCCGCCTTCTCCGCGGTGGGGCTGATGCACTCGTACTCCTGGACGCCCGCCGGGCCAGCAATGGCTCTGGGGAAAGGAGCCTGGGGCTGGGTGATCGGCTACCTGGCCGTGGCGATTCTGCTCTTCGCGGCCCCGTGGATCACGGAGCCGGGAGCGGATCATGAAACCGGAGAGGCTTCAAAGGGATCGTTGCCACAATCCTGAGAACCCATCGCTACTGACGGTCAGATTGTCAGCACCACCACTTCAAGAGAACGATAGCCGCTTGCGGCGAAGCGTCGCCGATCTGGATCACCTGGTACGGCGGAGCAGTCATGCATTCTCGCGTTCCTCACCAATTGGCCGATCTCCGCAAATGCGGCTGTACGCTATAATTCTTTGAACGACACGACACCAGAAACGTTCCCGGCGAAAGTACCGTCATGCGAATCCGGCCACTCTTCTTTGCTTCGCTTCTCGCCGCCACGATTCCCGCTTCCCTGCAGGGTGGCGATAAGGATCTCTTCGAAAAGAAGATTCGCCCGCTGCTTCTGACGCACTGCGTCGAGTGCCATGGCCCGGCGAAGCAGAAGGGCGGCTTGCGACTGGACAGCCAGGCCATGATGGCGAAGGGCGGCGATTCCGGCGCCGTCGTGAAGCCGGGCGACCCCGCGGCGAGCTTGATCGTGACGCTGACTCGCTACGACGGCGACGTGAAGATGCCACCGCGAGGAAAGATGAGCGACGAGGAGATCGCCGTTCTGGCGGAGTGGGTGAAGGCCGGCGCCGCGTGGCCGAAGGATGCCGTCCTTGCGGCGGAAGGCACGACCACGAAGGTGAAACCTTTCGACCTGTCCGCACGCGCGAAGTCGCTCTGGTCCTTCCAGCCGGTCAAGAGCGTGGCTCCGCCGAAGATCGATGTCGCCCATCCGATCGATGCCTTCCTCCGCGAGAAGCTCCTCGCCGTGGGCCTGGAACCCGCTCCGCTTGCCGACCGGCGGACTCTGATTCGCCGATTGACCTTCGACCTCCTCGGCCTGCCGCCGTCGCCGGAGGAGATTGCCGCATTCGAGAGGGACGAGTCGCCGAGCGCTTACGAGAAGTTGGTGGACAGGCTCCTCGCCTCGCCGCACTACGGGGAGCGCTGGGCTCGCCACTGGCTCGATCTCGTCCGTTACGCCGAGACATGCGGCCACGAGTTCGACTTCGAGATTCCCAACGCCTGGCGATACCGCGACTACGTGGTGCGAGCGATGAATGCGGACCTTCCTTACGACCAGTTCCTGCGGGAGCACATCGCGGGTGACATCCTGGAGACGCCTCGCACGCATCCGAAGGATCACAGCAACGAGTCGATCCAGGCGACTGGCTTCTGGTTCTTCCACGAGGCGAAGCACTCCCCCGTCGATTCCCGTGCGGACTACTCGGACCGCATCGATAACCAGATCGACGTCTTCGGCAAGGCGGTCCTCGGTCTCACACTCGCCTGTGCCCGCTGCCACGATCACAAGTTCGACCCGGTGAGCACCAAGGATTACTATTCCCTCTTCGGCGTTCTCACGAGTTCTCGCTACCAGCAGGCGTTCATCGACGACCCGGCCCCATCAGTCAAGATTCTCGAGGAAATGAAGACCCTGCTCGTCAAGAGCAAGTCCTCCGACGTGAAACCGGGGGGATCGACCTCACAAGGTTCGCTGCACATCGGGCCGGACTGGCGGAAGCACTGGTTCGCCACCGGCCTCGGCTTGCGGCCCACCGAGAGCGACGCTTATCCGCACACCGGTCGAGAGAGCGTCAAGCTCGCCGCGGCTCTGCGTTCGCCGACGTTCCTGATCGAAGGCCCCTCGCTGGCGATTCGAGTCGCGGGGCAGAACGCGAAGGCACGCATTGTCCTCAACGGCCTGGAACAGATCCGCAGCCCGATCTATGGCGGATTGTCGCTCCCGATCAACGACGGCTCCGCCCTCAAGTGGCACGTCTTCGACCTCAAGATGTGGCAAGGCCAACCCGCGTATCTTGAACTGCTCGACGACGGCCCTGGCTACTTCGCGATCACCGAGATTCGCTGGAGTCCGGTGAGGGAGAAGTCGAAGGACGAAGTGCCCGCTCCGCCGGGTACGGACATCGCCGACGCGAAGGCGGCCGCTCGCTTTCGCGAACTGGAAGCAGCCCTTCCCACGGCACGACGGACCCCGGCGATGGCCGACGGCAATGGCCGAAACGAACGGGTCTTCGTCCGGGGCAGCCACAAAAACCTCGGTGAGGAAGTGCCGCGGCGTTACCTCGAAGCGTTCCAAGCGGCCCCCTTCGCCACCACGGGCAGCGGCCGGCTCGAACTCGCGAGCGCTCTCACGGATCTCGCAAATCCGCTCGTCTCGCGAGTGATGGTCAACCGCCTTTGGAAGCACCATTTCACCGAGGGCCTCGTACGCAGTCCAGACGACTTCGGCGTACAGGGGCAGCCGCCGACGCATCCGGAACTGCTCGATTTCCTGGCGACGGAGTTCATCGCCCGCGGCTGGAGTCTGAAGGCGATGCATCGGCTGATGGTCACGTCGCACGCTTACCGTCAGTCGAGCCGGGCCACGCCGGAGATGGCCGCGAAGGCCGTGACGCTCGATCCGCAGAACAGGTTGTTGCACAAGCAGCATGTCCGCCGCCTGGAAGCCGAGGCGATCCGCGATGCCCTGCTGAGCGTTTCGGGCCGCCTGGATCGCACGATGGAGGGGCCGGGTGTGCTGCCGTTCCTCTCCGACCACATCAGCGGCCGGGGCCGACCCGCGTCCGGTCCACTCGATGGCAACGGTCGACGCAGCCTCTATTTGCAGGTGCGTCGTAACTTCCTCAACCCGATGTTCGTGGCCTTTGATTACCCCACGCCCTTCTCCGCGATCGGCCGACGAAGCGTCTCGAACGTGCCGGCGCAGGCCCTGTCGATGTTGAACAATCCCTTCGTAATCCAGCAGGCCGACCTCTGGGCGAAGAGCGTGCTGGCCGCCGATGTGACCGATGCTGATCGCTTGCGATCGATGTACCTCGTGGCGTTCGGCCGTGCTCCGAGTCGTACGGAGTCCGAGGCCGGGCTGAAGTTCGTTCGCGAGGCCGACGCCGTGGACCGCAAGCAAGCCTGGGCCGACCTGGCGCACGTCCTGCTGAACACCAAGGAGTTTCTCCTGGTGGAGTGATGCGACCGCTCCCCCGTCCGCACGGCAGCCCTCGTCCGGATGGCGGCTCCTTCCGCCCGGCCGCCCGGAACTGCCAGACCACGATAACGCGAGATCTGAAGAAGAGGGGTACCGAGTGTTTACATCGACCTTGCGGGATACGGCTGAATCCGATTTCTACCGGAGCCGGGCTGAGTAGACTGCCCCAGCAGATCCTGGCTGAACCTTCTGAGCTCCGTAAAAGCTGCTGAAGGTGCAAATCATCGGACCGTTGTTAATACGGCGGGGCTACTCCTTCTCTCACGAAACGGTCGGAAGCTTCTCCAGCCATACCTTGCGATACTCGGCTTCGAGATGTTTCACGTACCGCTCCGCGTCCGTCAATGGCGATTGCTGCACCATCTCTCGCAGTGAACCGCGGATGTCCGCGAGGCCGTCACGCTGGTCGGCCCAGGTCGCGGCGAGATCCACCAGTTTCTCTGGCGAATCGGCCACGAACTCCGGCAGGCCCACGTTGTTCAGGATGCTGACGCCCTGCCGCGATCGGTAGTCGCGACCGGCCACCGTCAGCACGGGCACGCCCATCCAGAGCGAATCGCAGGTGGTGACGCCGCCGTTGCGGGGGAAAGGATCGAGTGCGAGATCCAGCGGTTGATACGCCTCGAAGTACTGATTCGCCGGCAGACGCGACTGCGAGAGGATGCGGTCGGTGGCGATGCCCAGCTTGCTGAACTGCTTGACGAGAAGCCCCGAGGCTTCGGCCGATCGGCCCGTCATGAGCATCAGTCTGGACTTCGGCACGGCCTTCAACACCTTCGCCCACGCTTCGAGGCAGGCCTCCGAAAGCTTCGCCGTGCTATTGAGGCAGCCAAAGGTGAAGGGTTTATTCGACTTCGCTGGCAGCGGCGGAACCTCGGGTGCATTTGCGGGAATCGGGTAGAGCAACGCGCTGTCGGGTAAACGTGCGAGACGTTCCGAGTAAAAGTTCCCGGTCTCGCCGGGCGGGTCCGCATAGGCATCGGTAATGCGGATGTCGATCGCGGCCAGGCCCGTCGTGAGGGGATACCCGAAGAGATGCACGTGGGCGACGGCCGGTTGGCGAGCAAAGACGCCGAGGCGATTCCCTGCGGTATGGCCGCTGAGGTCGATCAGCACGTCGATGGAGTCGTCGCGAATGATTCGGGCCAGTGCCAGGTCCGTGGCCGCGTGCACGCCTCGCCAGTGATCCGCGTTTTTACGGATTCGCTCGGTGCGGTCGTCGCTTCGCCCTTGCGTGGAGTAACAGGTGACGTGCACTCGGTTGCGGTCATGTTTCGCAAGCAGCACCTCGACGAAGGCACCGACGGGATGGTTGCGGAAGTCGCCGGAGACATATCCGATGCGAAGCCGTCGGTTCGGGCTGGGATCGACCCGGCCAGCCCACTCGATCGGGGGCACGTCGGCGTACTTGGCAGCCCACTCTTCGTGGGCGGTTCGCATCTGCTCTGCGGAGAACGACGAAGAGTACGACATCGCCACAAGGCGGTTGCTTTCCACGCGAGGGTCGGGCCGAAACTCCAGGGATTTCTGGATCGCTTCGAGGGATTCCCGCGTCCGCCCTTGCTCCGTGAGCGAGATGCCGAGGTTGCTCCAGGCATCCGGAATGTTCGCCTTCAGGGTAGTCGCCTTGCGATAATGCGAGACGGCTTCGTCGACACGTCCGACGGCATCAAGGGCGACGGCGTAAGAGTTGTGAGCCTCGGCGTAGTCCGGCCGGAGTTTGAGGGCCTGCTCGAGTTCGGGCAGGGCGGCTTCGCCTTCGCCGTGGGCGGCGAGCGCCAGGCCGAGGTTGTGGTGGCCACGGGGATCGTCCGGCACCTGGGCGATGAACTGACGGAAGACGCCGATCGATTCCTCGACAAGATTCATGCGGAAGAGAGCATCGCCCAGCAGGTTGTACGCTTCGGAGAAACCCGCATCGCGGTGGATCGCACGGCGATAAAGATCGGTGGCTGCGGCCATGTCCCCCAGATCGGCAAGGGCGAGGCCGAGGTTCAGCATCACGCGCGGGTTCGAGGGCTGAAGGCTCAGCGCGTTCTGATAGCTGGAGACCGCCTCGGCGAGTCGACCGACCTTGCGGTACACGTTGCCCAGGTTGTAGTGGGCGTCGAGCTGATTGGGGTTCACCGCGAGTGCGGCGTTGTAATAGCGGATCGCTTCTTCGAGTTCCCCGCGACGTGAGAGGAGCACGCCCAGGTTGGAGAGGCTGCCGGGATGCGCGGGGGTGACAGCAAGGAGATCGCGATACAGCGTCTCCGCGGCGTCGAAGTCGCCGGCCTGGTGACGGCTGACGGCCTGGGCAAAAGCCTCGTCCACGGTCGGCACGGCAGGCCTCCTGAGTCGGTAGGTGTCCTGGATTGTCGCAGCGAGAGCTCACGGAACGAAAAAACCCGGCACCGGGCCGGGTTCTCGCGTGGGTGGGGCCACGGCGATTACTCGCCGACGTAAGGCAGCAAGCCCATGAAGCGGGATCGCTTCACGGCCTGGCCCACTGCTCGCTGGTACGCCGCGCACAGGCCGCTGCGCTTCCGGCTGAACAGTTTGCCCTGGCTTGTCACCAGCTTCTTCAGGTTCGGCACATCCTTATAGTCCACAAACGCGGGCCGCGGGCAGCCTTCCTTCGTGCAGAATCGGCAGCGGCTGGTTCGACTGTGTGCGAGCTTCTTGCGAATCATGCCTCATGTCCCTAGTTCACTGAGTCCGGTTTTTCTGGGAACGGTAAGTTATGAACCGGAGCCGGGAGAGTGAAGGGCATGTCAAGAAAAACTCTCGCTTTCACTTCATCCCGAGTTCCTTTTTCAGGGACGAATACCAGTCGTGGAACCAGCCCGTCTTCACGCGGTTGTTGCCGGTGTCTTCCATCAGCAGCACGATGAGTTTCTTGATCTCGCGGTCGCTCTTCTTGCCGTTCATCGCCTCCCGGGCGTTGTGGAACACCACGTCAAACTCCTTGCGATCCACCTTGCCATCGTTGGCAATGGCGACCTCCAGTTGCTGACGAATCCCGCGGAGCACCACGCTTTCGAGCACGTAGCCCTCGCGAGCGCAGACCTCCGCCAGGGCATTGCGGGCACGCTCCGCGCCCATGCCGAGCTGGATCGCGATCTCGAGGATCTCACGCTCCTCGTTGCGGTCGATGTAGCGGTCGTCCACGGCGCGGAGTGCGATCTCATGATGGAACCGCTGCTTGATGTCGTCCTCGGTCACGGTTGGCGGTCCTTGGGCTTGGGAAAGGGAATGGCACAGGAGTGACTTCGCCCGTGCTCGGAGATCATTCTCGACTTGCTCACGATTATATCGTACTTTACGCCGCACTCAATGCGACCGGCGAAACCGCAGGAGCGAACACGATGGCACCCACCGCCTCCCACACTCCCGGCCCCAGGCAACCCGTTCCCGGCGCCCGGGCCGCCCTCGCGCTGTTGCTCATCATCAATCTCTTCAACTACATCGATCGCCAGGTGCTTTCCGCGGTCCTGCCGGCCCTGCAACTGGATTCCTCGATTTTCGACCCCACCGATGCCTACCTGCAATCCAAGCTGGGCTTGCTCACCAGCGCGTTCCTCGTGTCGTACACGCTGCTCTCGCCCGTCTTCGGCTGGTTCGGCGGTCGTTCGCATCGCTGGTTCGTCGTCGGCATCGGCGTCGTCCTCTGGAGCATCGCCAGCGGAAGTTCCGGGCTCGCCACCGGCTTCGCCATGCTCCTCGCCACGCGCTGCCTCGTCGGCGTTGGCGAGGCGGCGTACGGCCCGGTCGCGCCGTCCATGCTCTCGGACCTTTTCCCCATCGACCACCGTGGCCGGGTGATGGCATTCTTTTACCTCGCCATCCCCGTGGGCAGTGCTCTCGGGTTCGTGATCGGCGGCCAGATGGAAGCCCATTTCGGCTGGCGCTCGGCGTTCTACATTACGTACCTTGGCATCCCCCTAGGCATCGTTTGCTTCCTGATGAAGGTAGGGGCGAAGGCGGCTCCGTCCACGAAAGCGATCAGCCATAGCTACGGAGCCGTGCTTCGCGAATTGCGAACCATTCCTTCATTCGTTTACTGCTGTCTCGGCATGACCGCCACCACCTTCATGCTCGGCGGCGTCGCGGCCTGGGCCCCGGCTTACATCTTCCAGCGGGAGGCACGCTTCGAGGTGACCGCGGGAACCTTCGACACTCTTCGAGGGCTCAAGACCACCTCCGGAGAGTTGCTTGTGCCCGAATCCGTCTTCGCGAAGCTGGAGCCGATCCGCGACACGCCCGCGAAGCCCTTCACCGACTTCCGCACGGAACTTCGAGACCGCCTCGGCGAAAATGACCTCCGCCAGTACGGCGACCAGGTCTTTCGAGCCGCGACCGCACCCGGCTCAATCACGCTGGGCAAGATCACGTTCGTCTTCGGTGCGATCGTCGTCGTCTCCGGGCTCGGCGCCACGCTGCTGGGCGGCTACCTGGGCGATCGCTTCCGCGAGAAAGGGGTGAAAGGGGCCTATTTCAAGGTCGCGGGATGGACGACCTTGGCCGCCTGGCCGTTCTTCGTGCTGATGCTTTTCGTACCCTTCCCGTACGCCTGGGCTCCCCTCTTCGTCGCGGTCTTCGGCTTGTTCTTGAACACCGGGCCGGCGAATACTGTTCTCGCGAACGTCACACGCTCCGAGATTCGCGCCACCGCCTTCGCCATCAACATCCTCGTGATCCACATGCTGGGCGACGTGATCTCGCCGCCTCTCATCGGCTTCGTCGGAGACATCGCCAACCTGCACACCGCCTTCCTGATCACGTCGTTCGCGATCCCCATCGGCGGGCTGCTCTGGGTCCGTGGCGCTCGCCATCTGGACGAAGACACCATTCGGGTGGAGCGAACGATGACGAATGGTTAAAGTGAGCCAAAAGGAGGAACCGTCATGAGATGCTTGACGATCGTGGTGCTGCTGCTCTTGCTCGGATCGGCCGTGAGGGCCCAGGAACCTGCCAAGGGCACGGAAGTGATGCCGGACCGCTTCGGGCTGCGCCATAAGCCGCTGAACTTCCCTCAGCGAACGCCCAAGGAAACGCTCAATTCCGTGATCGAAGCGATCTCTTCGGGGCAGGGGGGTTATCTCGTGGCTCACCTGATGGAACCGGATTTCGTCAGTACGCGGATCGCCGAGCGAGCCCGAATTCTGGAGCCGGTGGTGGAAGGAGAACTCGTCGAGATGCGCAACAGCCAGCGCCAAAAGGCCTCGGCATTCCCTCAGTCGCAGCGCCTGCCCGACGACCCCAAGGCGTTCCGCGACGTGGTGCTTCGAGCCGCGATCGATCGTGCCACGGGGCTGGTGATCGCGGATGTGCAGGGCCGCATCGCCAACGATCCCGAGTCCACCAAGTTGCTCCGTCGCTTCTTTCGTGAGGGGATGTTCGCGGATACGGAGACCGCCTCCAGGGCCACGTTGATGGACGTGAAGGACCACGCCGTCTTCTTCAAAAAGGTGGGCGATCGCTGGTTCATGGAGAACCGGATCGCGGACGAGAAGCCACCAGCGCCGTAGCTCACTTCAAGCCGCTCGGGATTCGTTTTGCCGCGACCATTGGAACACTCCGCCATGATCGACCTCCGCAGCGACACTGTCACCCGGCCGAGCCCTGGCATGCTCGCGGCCATCTTCTCGGCCCGCGTCGGCGATGACGTCTTCTGCGAAGACCCCACCGTCAACGAACTCGAAGAGCGCATCGCCCGCGATCTCGGCAAGGAAGCTGGCCTCTTCGTGCCGTCGGGCACCATGGCGAACCAGATCGCGATCCGCCTCCACTGCCGGCCCGGTGAGGAATTGCTCGCGGAGGAGAACGCCCACATCATCCTCTGGGAGGGTGGCGGCCCTGCGGTTCTCAGCGGTGTCACCGTGAGGCCGCTCCCGGGCCGAGATGGCATCCTTGAGGCCTCGCAGTTCGAGGGCAAGGTGAGGGCGGACGACATTCACTCCGTGCAGACCCGGCTCGTTTGCCTGGAGAACACCCACAACCGTGGCGGCGGCTCGATCTACCCGATCGAAACCGTGCGAGCCATCGCGGACTGGGCCCGGGGGAATAACCTGGGGATGCACCTCGACGGGGCCCGCCTCGCGAACGCGGTCGTCGCCACGGGCATCCCGTTCCGCGAATGGGCGAAGTCCTTCGACACGATCAACATCTGTTTCAGCAAAGGGCTTGGCGCCCCCGTCGGCTCCGCACTCGTGGGTTCAAAGGAGATGATCCGCCGTGCCCGCCGGGTGCGAAAGCTCTTCGGCGGTGCCATGCGGCAGGCGGGATTGCTCGCGGCGGCGTGTCTCTATGCTCTCGATCACAACATGGAGCGGCTCGCCGAGGATCACGCGAACGCGAAGATCGTCGCCGATGCCATCACTGCGACGCCCGGGCTGCGGGTCACGTCGGCCAAGGTCGAAACGAACATGATCTGGTTCGAAGCGGAGAAGAACCGTGGAAGTGCTCACGACGTGGCAGCGAAGCTCAAAGAAAAAGGGGTGCTCGTGGCACCGCTGGGCGAACAGACCATGCGAGCAGTGACGCATCTCGACGTCAACCGCAGCCAGTGCGAACGGGCGGCGGCGGCGATTCGGAGCCTGTAAGCTTTTGAAGTCGAACGGATTCCTTACTTCGCCTTCTTGAACTCGTCCGTCTTGCCCTTCTCGTCCACGGTGATCAGGTCCGTGTCGTCGAGCTTCTTGATCGTATGCGATTCCTTCTGTTCCTTGCCGTCCGGCGTCTTCTGTATGGTCACGAGCTTGTCGCCGTCCATCTTCCAGGTGCCTTCGAGTTCTAACTTCTGACCACCGACATCGATCTTGATGGCCAGCTTACCGTCCTTGATGAAGACCAGGTGAGCCGTCGCACCCGGCGGCAGTGGATTCTCGCTCTTGACGAGCTTCCAGGTGCCTTCGAGCTTCGTCGCATCGGCCGCGGCGAGTGTGGACGCCAACACGATCACAGCGAAAGCGGATAGAGCACGGAGCATGGGATATCCTTCCTCGGAGTTGGGGAGTCGAACCGGCGAAATCCTATGCAGGCCCCGGGGGAAAGTCCAACGAATGTCGACGAAGCACCTCGCTTAGCCGCGAGGCGAAACAAAGCAAAACACGACTGACCTGGGACCGTGACAATGAATAGGATGACCACCCGCCCCCATGTTCTCTCAGGATCCCCCCATGTTGCGAATTCCCGCTGCCCTGTTGCTCCTCGCGCTCACCGCTTCACTGCAGGCGGCCGACGCTCCGCCAGGATTCACCTCGATCTTCAACGGCAAGGATCTCACCGGCTGGCACGGCTGGCCTGTCCATGCGAAGGGAGCCAGTCCCTTCGATGTCGCCAAGATGACTCCCGAACAGAAGGCCGCCGAGATCGCGAAGTGGACTGACGACGCCAAGCAGCACTGGTCGGTTCAGAACGGTGAACTCGTCAACGACGGCAAGGGGGCTTACCTTACCACCGACAAGGACCATGGCGACATTGAACTGCTGATCGAGTACAAGACCGTCGCCAAGGCGGACAGCGGCATTTACCTCCGCAACAATCCGCAGGTGCAAATCTGGGATACGACGAAGGAAGGCGGCAAGTGGGACCGCAACGCCGACAAGGGCAGTGGCGCTCTCTTCAACAACGCCAAGGGCAGCCCCGGCCAGTTGCCGCTCGTCCATGCAGATAAGCCCTTCGGTGAATGGAACACCTTCCGCATCCGCCAGATTGGCGAGCGCACCTGGGTCACGCTTAACGACAAGCTCGTGGTGGACGGCGCCCGCTGGGAGAATTTTTGGGATCGCGTCGCCAAGAAGGATCCGATCACACCGCTGCCCCGCGCCGGTGCGATCATCCTCCAGACCCACGGCGGCGAGATTCGCTGGCGGAACATCTCCGTCCGCGAGATCCCCGCGGCCGAGGCGAACGAAATCCTCTCCAGGCGCGAACCCTCGGGCTTCAAGACTGTCTTCAATGGCAAGGACCTGACCGGTTGGGCCGGCAATGTGGATGGCTGTGAGGTGAAGAACGGCAACATCACCTGGATCCCAAAGAAGGGCGGCAACATTTACTTCAACGAGGATCTCACCGATTTCGTCGCTCGCCTTGAATACAAACTCCCCCCCGCGGGCAATAACGGCCTGGCCCTCCGCTACCCCGGCACCGGCGGGCCCTCGCAAGCGGCGATGTGCGAAATCCAGATCCTCGACGACACCTCCGAGAAGTACGCCAAGCTCGATCCTCGCCAGTACAACGGTTCCGTCTACGGCATGGCGGCGGCCCACCGCGGCTACCTCCGACCCGTCGGCGAGTGGAACTTCATGGAAGTGACCGTGAAAGGACACACGATCCAGGTCGAACTAAACGGCACCCGCACCGTCGATGTGGATGTCAGCGCCATCACGACCTTCAAGGACAAGACCGGCCACCCGGGTCGGCTGCGACTTAACGGCTACTTCGGCTTCGCCGGCCACAGCGATCCGGTCGAGTTCCGCAATGTCCAGTTGAAGACCCTGGCGAAGATCGACGGGAAGTGAGTTCGGCATGTCGACCGTCACGATCGTGGATTACGGAATGGCAAACCTCCGCAGCGTGCAGAAGGCGTTTGAACGCGTCGGCTACGCTGCGGAGATCACCTCGAAACCCGAGGACATCGCGAAGGCCGGAAAGGTCGTGCTCCCCGGCGTCGGCGCGTTCCAGGATGCGATTGCCCGCCTCCGTGAAACGCACCTCGACAAGGCCATCACCGAGCACATCCGCCGGGGTCGGCCGTTCCTGGGCATCTGCCTTGGCCTGCAACTTCTCTTCACCCGCAGCCATGAAGATGGGGCTCACGAGGGCCTGAACATCCTCGAAGGCGATGTCGTCCGCTTCCCCCGCGAGCCCGGCCTGAAGGTGCCGCACATGGGCTGGAACTCGCTGCGATTCCCTCGTGCCGGCTGCCCACTCTTCAAGGATCTTCCGCCGGACCCCGCCGTTTACTTCGTGCACGCTTACTATCCCCAGCCAACGAACCCGGCGGTGATCGCTGCGGAAGCGGACTATCCGACGCCCTTCACGGCGGCGGTGTGGAAGGACAACCTCTTCGCAACGCAGTTCCACCCCGAGAAGAGCCAGCACGTCGGCCTGAAGATGCTCAAGAACTTCGCCGAGATGACGTGAGTCAAGCCGAGCATATTACCGCGGAAGAGAGACGATGGAGAACGGATGTCCATCGTCGAAGCATGCCTCGGAAGGCTTTGTTGTGGAACTCCCGTTGCCGTTCCCATCGCGGAATCTACAAAGACAGTCCAGACATTCTCCGGAGTTTGAGCCATGAAGAAGGGCATTCACCCCAATTACCGGCCAGTCGTCTTCCAGGACGCCGCTGCCAACTTCTCGTTCCTCACCTCCTCCTGCGTCGAGACGGATGAAACCGTCAAGTGGGAAGACGGGCAGGAATACCCGCTGTACAAGCTGGAAATCTCGAGCGCGAGCCACCCGTTCTTCACCGGCAAGATGAAGCTCGTGGACACCACCGGCCGCGTCCAGAAGTTCAACCAGAAGTACAACAAGACCGCTGCCGCCAAGAAGGCGTAGTCGTTGTCCACATGGAAGCCCACTCGTGGTTACGGGTGGGCTTTTGCACGCGCGGAGAGGCGTTGAGGTTCCGAGTTCCCCGTTCCGCACTCCGAGTTGCTCCCCATGTGGGCTGTCATGGACCAGAAGCTCGCGCGATATCGCGAGCTTGAAGACCAACTCTCCGATCCCGGCCTTGCTGCGGACATGACTCGCTTCACCGCGGCGGCGAAGGAGCACGGCAAGCTCGCGAAGCTTGTGAAGCCTTACCAGGAGTATCTCGAACTCGATCGCAACGTCTCGGAAGCGAAGAAGTGGGTCGCCGACCCCGATCCTGAAATGCAGGCGGTCGGTGAAAGCGAACTTGCCAACATCGGCCCTCGCTATGAAACCCTTCACAAGTGGATTGAAGACCAGCTCCTCGTCGATCCGAACGAAGACTTCGACAGCCTGATCATGGAAATCCGCGCCGGGACCGGTGGCGACGAAGCGGCACTTTTCGCGGGCGATCTTTACGAGATGTACACGCGATACGCCCGGGCTCGGGGCTGGGCCACGGAAGATATTTCGCACCACCCCGGCGAGGCGGGCGGGTTCAAGGAAGTCGTCTTCAACGTCAAGGGCGATGGCGTCTATCAACACCTGAAGTTCGAGTCTGGCGGGCATCGGGTGCAGCGGGTGCCGAAAACCGAGACGCAGGGCCGCATTCACACCTCGGCAGCCACGGTCGCGATCCTGCCGGAACCGGACGAGGTGCAGGTGAATATCGCCTCGGACGACATCGAGTGGGAGCGAATGCGAGCCGGCGGCGCCGGCGGCCAGCACGTCAACAAGACCGAATCCGCCGTCCGCATCTGGTACCGCAAGGGCACGGCGGACGAGATGGAAGTGAAGTGCCAGGACGAACGCAGCCAGGGGAAGAATTACGACCGCGCGATGCGAATCCTGCGGAGCCGCCTTTTCGAACGCCAGCAGGAACGCCTGCACCGCGAGCGTGCGGACATGCGGAAGTCGCTGATCGGCACGGGCGATCGCAATGCCCGCATCCGCACCTACAACTTCCCTCAGAACCGCGTCACGGATCACCGCATCGAACTGACGGTCTATCGCCTGGATTCCGTAATCATGGGTGAACTCGACGAGTTGGTGAAGCCGCTGTTGGAGCACGAGAAGCAGGAAAAGCTTGCCGGAATGAAGTGACCGCGACGACATTCCCTTGGCCGCGAGGATGGACCCATGGCCGCAGCTGTCTGGACGATCAAGGCTCTCCTCGACTGGACGACGGACTACCTCGCGAAGAAAGACTTTGAATCCCCCCGCCTCGAAGCCCAGCTTCTGTTGGCTCATGTCCTGAATTGTGCGAAGATCGATCTCCTTGTCCGCTACGACGAGACCCCCACCGAATCCGCGCGGACGGCGTATCGCGAGTTGATCCAGCGACGCATCGAGCACTGGCCGGTCGCTTATCTCACCGGAACGAAGGAGTTTTACAGCCTGGCGTTCGAGGTCTCGCCCGCTGTCCTGATTCCACGGCCGGACACGGAAACCCTGATCCTCGAAGCCTTGCGTCTGCTCAAGCCGATCCCGAACCCAGCGATCCTGGATCTCGGCACGGGTTCCGGCTGCATTGCCGTCACGCTCGCGAAGCATCATGCGACGGCCAGGCTCACGGCCGTCGATCTCTCGCCGGACGCGCTCGATGTGGCGAAGCGGAACGCCACAAAACACAGCGTCGCAGAGAGAATCCGGTTCCTCCAGGGCGATCTCTGGAATCCGGTCCCCGTCGGCTCAACCTTCGACATGATCGTGAGCAATCCGCCTTACGTCACTCCTGCGGAGTTCGCGTCGCTGGATGCGACCGTTCGCGATCACGAACCTCGCCTCGCTCTGGACGGCGGCCCTGACGGCCTCGCGTTTTATCGCAGGATCGCAACGGCGGGCGGGGCGTTCCTCAAACCCGGCGGGTGGGTGCTCGTCGAGATCGGTTCCACGCAGGATTCCGCGGTGAGATCGCTGTTCGCAGACGCGGGCTACGAAGTGGGGAAGACATTGAAGGACATGGCCGATCTGCCGAGGGTCGTGACGGCGAGAAGGCTCCTGAAGGATTAATCGAGACGATCAGCATGGAGCGATGGCGTAAGCCTCGCGTTCAAATCGGTTATCAAGATAAGGCCGATCCCCTCTCCACCAGGCCCATGCACTCGAGCAGGCGTACGCTGGCAGGAACGCCGGACCCCAGCGTTGATACTGGCGCACGTGGACGCGTTCATGCTTCCGAGTCCAGTCGAGCATCTCCCGGCTCTGGCCGAGCACCACGTGGCCGAGCGTCATCGCGCCGGCGTTGATCGCGAGCATTCGGCTCAGGAAGAACTGTGTGAAACCGCCGTAGATCTCGAGGACGCCCTCGACACGCTGGGCACGCCCGCCCGTCAGCATCGCAACGGGCAGGAAGCACAGCCCGATCATCGTGTTGGGCGAAGTCCAGAGATAGCCGATTGGTTGCAGCATGGGTCACTTCGGGGTGTAGTTTCGCTCAACAAGACCGACACCTGCGAGAATCTCGCTGGGGTGGCCGAGAGAATTGTCGACGATCATGTTCCCGCCGCCGCCCGACGCGATGATCGAGAACTGCTTGACGATAATATTCGGCAGCGGTCGATCGTCGCGGATCAGGCAGTCGGAAACACGCGAGTTCCGTACGTCCTTCAGCATCAGGCCGCAGTTCTCGCAGTCGAGGATGGTGAGGCCGGTGAGGTTGAAGCGTTCGCACTTCTCGAGCACGATCCCCGCCGGAGCCTGGCGAACACCGTGGACTTGCAGGCCACTGATGGTGCAGTCATGGCAATCGCGGAAGAGGATGGCATCCGCGGCGAGCTTTTCCTCGGAGTTATACCGAGGGTTGCGGTCGAAGTTATTCGGACCGACGACGATGTTGGAACTGTTCTCCACGAGCAAGGTGTGTTCCATCGCCGTCCAGCAGGTGTTGCCCATGATCGTGACGCCGCGAACGTGTTGGAGGTGGATTCCGACGCGCGTGTCGCTCATGATGTTGCCGGTGATGGTGACATGCCCATCGCGAAGTTCGGGGATGTCCTTCACAGGCGTCGACGGCCCCTTGATGCGGATATTCGCGGCACCGGCGGCCTTGCGGGAATGCTGGATCGTGCAGCCAGTGATCGCGACCTCGGCGTTGCTGCCGCCGGCGCTGTCGACGAGCACGTTCGCAGTCGGCGGCCGGCCTTCGCCCTGGTTGGCCTCGATGTCGCAGCCCGTGATGTGCAAGTTGCGAACCTGGCCCGCCTTCACCACGACGCCGCCATCGGCGTTGTAGCTGATATGGCTCCCGGTCACGTTGATCTGGTGCAGGTTGACATTGTCAAGGAACAGGCCGATGCCGCGATTGTCGTACAGGTGGCACTCGGAAACGAGAACGTTGCGGTTGCGTTCCGTGAGATGGATCGCATGCCGGCAGTGCCGCACGACAACGCGGGTGAGCGTCAACTGCATCGTTCCCGTGGCCTCAATGCCGTCGGCGGCGTCGTGATCGCCAACGATTTCCAGGCCATCCACGCTGGGTGCCCGCTGATTCTTCCAGACGTTCGGCCTCATCGTCGGCGGGTCCGCCGTGCCTCCATGGGTGCCGACGAATTTGAACGCAGGCCCTTCGCCGGCCATCAAGACACGAGCAACCATGCCCCCCGTGATGGCCGTGAAACCGACGCGATCAAGATCCACGAGAATGGTCTTCGTGATCTTGAACGTTCCACGTGGCAAGTGGATGAGCCCGCCCGCGTCGACGGCTTTCTGGATCGCAGCCGTGTCGTCGGCGACGCCATCACCTTTCGCTTCCCGTGGTGAAGCCGCGGGTGAAGCAGTGGGTTCAGGGACCAGCCAAAAGCCAAGGAGAGCAATCCCGAGGATTCCGAGTGGGAGAGATTGCCGAAGCATGGAGACCTCCGGGGTGGGATGACCAACCAAGAGTACACGATGCGATCTGAAATGCAACGAACGATGCGAGGTTCTCGCATCGTTCGTTGGAAGTTCAATGTGATTCGATCGACGAGCAGGGTAGGAACCCAATTACTTGGCAGGAACAAGGACTGTGTCGATGACGTGAATGACGCCATTCGAGGTAACGATATCCGCCTTGATAACCTTCGCGTCGCCGATCTGGACTCCATCCTTGGTGTTGATGACGAAGCCGTTGACCTTCTGTCCATCAAGCTTCAGCACATCCGCAGCCTTCACTTCTTGTCCGACGACAACGTGAGCCAGGAGGATCGATTTCAGAAGAGCTTTGTCCGCAAGGACGGCCTTGAGCTTGTCTTCGCCGAGCTTCTTGAAAGCTTCATCCGTCGGCGCGAAAACCGTGAACGGTCCCTTGCCCTTCAGTGTTTCCACCAGGCCCGCTTCCTTGACCGCTGCGACGAGAAGAGTGAACTTGCCATCGACAGCAGTGTCCACGATGTCCTTGTTGTCGGCCGCGAACGCGGAGGACGTGAAGGACAGGGCCCCCAGCAATGCCACTCCCAGGATTCTCAGGCTCATCTTGGTGCTCCCTTGTTGATTCATCCCAATCGGAAGCCGCAGGTGGTGCTCACCTTGGCGGCAGTGGCTGAACCGGCAATTCCCCAACTCACACAACCGAATCACAACGATTTCTTGGGCGCTCGCCTCGAGCAGCTTTTCCAGGGATGAGCTCGGGGGCTGTGAAAACGACGGCGCCCTTCATCACGAGCATCGCCCTGCTGAGTCGGAATGTCCTGGGAGGCACCGCCGCACCGCCTTTGACCGCCAAAGGTCCTCACGGTGAACTCTGCCTGTTCGTACAATCCCACCGCACCCCTTCACCACTTCGGAGGCTCTCATGCGACTCGTTCTCAGGCTCGTTCCGCTACTCATGCTCTTCGCGATCGCTTCACCGGGTTATGGGCAAGACGCGACGAAGCTCGTTAGCGTCAAAGCTCGCATGCAGCAGTTCGTGGAGAACAACGACCTCAGCGGTGCTGTCACCATGGTCGGCGGGAAGAACGGCATCGTGCATCTCGAAGCCGTCGGTCAGCAGAATCTTGAGACCAAGACGCCGATGGCAAAGGACAGCCTCTTTCGCATCGCGTCGATGACAAAGCCGATCACGGCGATCGCGATCATGATCCTCGCCGACGAGGGCAAGGTGAATCCGGAGGACGACGTGGCGAAGTATCTGCCCGAGTTCACCGATCAGATGCTCGTCGACAAGCCCGGCAAAGAAGCGATGACGCTGAAGAAGCCCGCCCGGCCCGTGAAGGTTCGCGACCTTCTCACGCACACCGGCGGGATCGCGCCGTACCCGACCGGCGTCAACGATGTGTACACCAAGCGCAATCGCACCCTGGCGGAGACGACGCTCGCCGCCGCACTGTCTCCGTTGATGTTCGAGCCGGGCAGCAAGTGGGCGTACTCCAACTCGGGCATCGATACGCTGGGTCGAATCGTCGAAGTCGCTTCCGGCGAGGCTTACGAGACCTTCCTGAAGGAGCGAATCTTCGCCCCCCTCGGGATGGCCGACACCACGCCTTACCCCACGCCGGAGCAACTCAAACGCCAGGCGATCACTTACGGCAAGGGGAAGGACGGCAAGCTGGCGCCGAGCCCAAACACGCTGCTCGATGTTCCCGCGGCTCCGAAGCACCCCGTGCCCGCGGGCGGCCTCTATTCCACCGCCGCGGACCTCGCCAAGCTGTATCAGATGATGCTTCACAAGGGCGAACTCGACGGCAAACGCATCCTGAGTGAGAAGGCCGTCGCCGAGATGACGAAACTCCAAACCGGCGAGATCAAGACCGGCTTCACCGAAGGAATGGGCTACGCCTTCGGCTTCGCCCACGTCCGCGAACCGCAGGGCGCCACCGCCGCACTCTCCCCTGGAAGCTATGGCCATGGCGGCGCCTTCGGCACCCAGGCGTGGATCGATCCGCAACGCAACGCCTTCTACGTGTTACTAATCCAGCGTACGGGCCTCAGCAATAGCGACGGCTCTGAGATGAGAAAGGCCTTCCAGGATCTCGCCGCGCGCGAAGTGAACAAGTGAGGCAAGCGTGATCGCCAGGGAACGCCGACCCGCGAAGCGTTCCCTGGTTCCCAGGAAATCTTAGAATGCTGATGCGCCTGTTCTGTCGAAAGCCATACAACTTTCCCAAGGGGGAAGCATCGATCTTGGGCGGAGTCCAAGAGCCTTCTCCCTCGAACTTCGGCCGAGACCGATTCATGTCATCCATCGCAGTGGCCGAGACGACCTCTCTCACACCCGCACCTCGTCAGTGGTATCGCATTCCGCGAATCGTGCTGGCCCTGACGCCGCTCATCGCGATTCACCTTGCCCTTCTCTCGATCCCGCTGATCGAATTCTCGGCGTGGTATCTCGTGCTTGTGCTGGTGCTCACACGAACCGCGGGCCTCGGCATCACAATTGGATTTCACCGCTATCTGGCTCACCACTCGTTCAAGACGTCACGAATCTTTCAGTTCTTCCTCGCGGTGCTAGGCTGCACCGCCCTTCAAAAAGGGCCGCTCTGGTGGGTCATCCACCATCGCCTGCACCATCAGCACGCGGATCAGGAGCTTGATCCTCACTCGCCCGTCGTGGATGGCTTCCTCTACGGACACTGCGGATGGCTCTTCGCCCGCGACAATAATCACCCGGAGTACCGACTGGTTCGCGATCTGACCAAGTTCCCAGAACTCGTCTGGCTCGACCGCCTCTGGATGCTGCCCGGGTTTGCTCTCGCCACCGCATGCTTTCTGATCGGCGGGTGGGGCTGGCTGATCTACGGCTACTGCCTGAGCACGGTGCTCGTGTTCCAGATCGCCTTCGCGGTGAACTCGATTGGCCACCTTTACGGAAAACGAAGGTTCGAGACCACCGACGGCAGCAGGAACAACTTCCTCCTGGGCTACATCTCCTTCGGGGATGGCTGGCACAACAACCACCATCGCTACCCGACCTCCGCCCGCCATGGCCTGGCCTGGTACGAATTCGATCAGAGCTACATGACGATTCGACTCCTCAAGCGACTGGGCCTGGTCTGGGACGTGCGCCTGCCGCAGTCAACGTCTCTGAAACCGACGGAGTGAAAGCTGGAGCCTTCGTTCACGATCAGGGCATCGCACCACTGAGCACGCGGCGAGTCTGATGCAACGGCAGCGTCTGAAGGCGATCCCAGCCTTTCCCGCCGGTGCCGCGACGGTAAACCTCGATCGTCGCGTCCGGCGGTGCCGGCACCACCGGCGCCTCGCCGATCACCGTGGGCCGTAGCACCACGACATACTCTCCTGTTCGAGACAATCGATCACCATTCGCATCGAAGAACGCAGGCGACTGATTCCGCAATCGCTCTGCCATCTGGTCCGCTCGTGACACCAGGCCATTCTTCAAGGTCAGCCCCGGTTGATCCGCGTTTGAAGAATCCCCGTTCGACGGAAACACCGCCTCGATCACCTGACGGCCAAGTTCGGTGAAGTGTAAGACATCCTCGGTGCTGTTCGGCGGCCGCAGAGCGTAGTCCGAATTCGCCTTCGTCGCGGCGGCAGCGTCCCAGCAGAACGGCTGGTTGTGGGAGAACATGACCAACGGAATCGGCAGGGACCGCACCGGCCAGGCGAACTCACTATCGCGATAGATGATGTTCATGCCGAAGCCATCGCCCGTGATGGCGACGAGTCGCTGCTCTGCGAAAGGGGCCGCTTCGCACAGGGTTCGCAGGAACCTTCGCGCGGGCGGTGAGGTTGTCGGCAGCACCAGCAGCGACCGCTCGCCCTGCGGAGGAAGGTCCGCCACGATCGCGTCAACGATCTCAGCCTCGTAGCGATTCGGGGCATAGAAACTGCCGACGCCGAAGGGCACGTCGTATTGGTGGAATCGAGGATTGAAGGGGAACTCCTCATCTTCCCTCGGCAAGAATCGCTGGCGAATCGCATCCTTGAACTGCCAACTCAGGTCGACGGAATACGGATCGTCCTGCCAGGCCGTCGAGAAGACGTGGGGAGGCGATTCGATGAGGAAGTCCGGAACACCGCCGAGGGCACTCCAGACGCCCCCCGCGGCCAGAGGCACCATCCGCAATCCGGGCCACAACACTGGCCCGGGGCGCAGCGACGGATCCGCGAAGACAAAGTCGGTCACGGCCTCGGCCATCTGGCGATTCGTGAAGCAGAAGCGGAAGGAGCGACCCTTATAAATGTCAATCATCCGCGGCACATCGATCAGACTCGAAGCAGGAGGTTGATCGTTCGCATCGGAGTAGACTGCATCCGCGGTGGCCGTGGTCAGAAGGAAGAGCGGGCGATCACCATGCCATGCCAGTTGGTGTTCGAGGGACTGGGCGAGTTCGTAAGCCCGATCGCTCGAGCCGCCCCCGATGATGGCAAGCGGTGCGGGATCACGCCCGGCAAGGCTGCGGACCCAGTGGGCCGTCGTCACTTCGCTGCTGATTTTGTACCACCGAATGTGCAGCGCCCCAGCGTGGCCGTCCTTGCGAACCACCACTTCGGGCACCGCCGTCGTCTGATCCAGGAAGGCTTCCGCGTCGTCAATGTGAACCCCGGGGAGCCGCATCTCGAGCCGCTTCAGCCCGGTCACGAAGCGTTCCCATGTGGGGCCGTTGGTCGTCGTGTTGATCCAGGCAATCTCCTGATCCCCCGCCGGCACCGATCGCGGCTCCGCAAGCACTGGCGCCGACGTGAACCACGACGGGCGCAGCCCCACCACGAGCAATAGAAGCAGCGGTGCGACCACGAGTGCCGCCAAAGCGGACCAGCGAAGGTAACGCACGAGATTCACTTTCTGCACGTCGATATCGAGTCGTCACACACTAAAACGCCCAAGAATCGCAAGGCGATTACACTCCGCTCGGCAGCTTCTCCATCACTTCCACCGCCTGGCGGCCCGCGGGAGTCTCCGCTTCCAGACGCATCCCGGGCTCCTGATGTTTCCAGCGAAGGTACCCCAACGAGATCGGCAGGCCCAGCCGGGGCGACAGGGCCGACGATGTGACGTGCCCGACTTCCTGCCCTTCACGAAAGAGTTTCGTGCCCACCGGAAGCAGACCGCCCTCGAGCACCTTCACGCCAAGGAACGATCGATTCACATGCCCGGCCCGGTCGCGAGCCATCACGATCGGCTCCTGCCCCAGGAAGCAGCCCTTGGCGTAACTCACCGATTTCAGAGCGTCGCTGATCTCCATCACGAAGCGATTCGTGTCAATATCCGGACCAAACACGGGAGTGCCCGCCTCGATGCGGAGTGTTTCGTAAACGTCCGAACTGGCCAGGGTCGCGCCGGCAGCGAGGAGGATCGCCTTCACTTCCTCGCCATGGTCGGCAAGGCTCACGAGGTCATAACCGGGCATCCCAAGCGGATCGCGACGGCGGAGGCTGACCGTGGCGACCGTGCCGAAGGTCCGATCCGTGAGCTGGTATTCCTGCAAGTCTGGCAGCGTTTCGCCGAGAGCTTTCTCGATAATCGCCTTCACCCGCGGCCCTGCGAGGTGCCACTGCGTGAAGTCCGCTGTACGGTCCGCGATCTCGACCTGTTCGGAGATGAGGTAACGATCAAGATACTTCGCAAGGTCCGCACCTCGGCCCGCGGTGGTCTCGAGCCACATGGCATGTTCGCCGTCGGAGAGTTGCACGTGAAAGACGACCGTCTGAAACTGCACCTTCGCCCGCGAGTCGCAAAAGTAGACCGGGCAGCCGCCGCCGAGGGGGAGATTTTTGATGTCGTTGGTGGAGAGATTGTGCAGGAAGGTCGGGGCATCCGGCCCCCGCAGCACCAGCTTCGCCGTGGCGGAACGATCGAACAGCCCTGCACCCGCAAGCGTGGACTGGTAGACGTCAGACATCATCGAGAATCTCCCGGGTTCCGCGGCTCTCGGCTGCGGTGCAGCCATGCCAGCATTTCTCTCTCTTACGATACGCGGTCCGTCGATCCTCGGCCTCCGATATGATGGCCAGTGGATTCCGCCTGGTTATATTACCCTTATGAACCAACTCCTCACACCGCCGAATACCAGCCGGGAAGCCTCGCCTCCCGCGGACGCCCACGCCTCACTCATCGCCCGCATGAAGGCGATCGTGGGCACGGACAACGTTCTCACCTCGACCGCGGACCTCTCCGTTTATGAGTGTGATGGCTTCACCATCGAGAAGAACAAGCCCGAGGTCGTCATCTTTCCGACCAGCACGGAACAGATCGTGGCCATCGTGAAGGTGTGCAACGATCTCGATCTGCCCTTCCTCGCTCGCGGTGCGGGCACCAGCCTCGCCGGCGGTTGCGTCCCGGTGGGCGGCGGCGTCATGATCGCACTCGCTCGCATGCGGAAGATTCACGAGATCAACATTCGCGATCGGTACGCCATCGTCGATCCCGGCGTCGTCAACGTCTGGCTCACCAACGCCCTCAAGCCCTTCGGATACCACTACGCACCGGACCCCTCCAGCCAGGGCGCCTGCACCATCGGCGGTAACGTCGCCACCAACAGCGGCGGACCGCACACCCTGAAGTACGGCGTCACCGTCAACCACATCCTCGGCGTTGAACTCGTGATGCCCAACGGCACCGTCGTCACCACCGGCGGCCCCTGCGAGGACAACCCCGGCTACGACCTCACCGGCACCATCGTCGGCTCCGAGGGCACCTTCGGCATCGTCTCGAAGGTCTGGGTTCGCATCACTCGTAATCCGGAAGCCTTCCGCACACTGTTGGGCGTCTTCGACTCCGTGGACGATGCGACGAACACCATCAGCGACATCATCGGTGCCGGCATCGTGCCCGGCGCACTCGAACTTCTGGACAACATGTTCATCGGTTCGATCGAAGCCGCGTATCGGCTGAACTTGCCGCTTGACGCGGGCGCCTTGCTCATCATGGAAGTGGACGGCCTTGAAGCTGGACTCCAGGCGGAAGCCGACCGCGTCGAAGCGATCGCCCTGCAAAACAAGGCTCGCGAGGTCCGCAAGGCCACGACGGAAGCCGAGCGGCTCGCTCTGTGGAAGGCCCGCAAAGGTGCCTTCGGCACCGTGGGGCGACTCGGTTACCCGAGTTACTGCACGCAGGACGGTGTGGTGCCGCGAACGAAGCTGCCTGACATCATGAGGCTTATTCGCAGCGTCAGTGCGAAGTACGGCGTCGCCATCGCCAACGTCTTCCATGCTGGCGACGGCAACATCCACCCCGTGCTCCTCTTCGACGAACGCGATCCAGCCCAGGTGAAAAAGGTGCTCGACGCGAGCCACGACATCCTGCAAGCCTGCATCGATCTCGGCGGCAGCGTCACCGGCGAGCACGGCATCGGCGTAGAGAAGATCGACTTCATGCCGAAGCTCTTCGCCCCGGAGGACCTGAACTTCATGATAAGGCTGCGAACCGCCTTCAATCCGGACGGCCGATGCAGCCCAGGCAAGCTCTTCCCGACCGCGGGTGGATGCGCGGAGCCCAGCGCCGTGATGCGAACGAAGCCCGGCCGACGTGCCGCCTTGTGATAGCGGCTGCTAACCCTGTTTAGACCGGCCGTTGATCCCATGGAAGCGGCATTGTCGGCGGCTTGCGGTGGCGATCCTTCCGCACGTCCTTCGGCCGATCCTTGAACCACGTCACGAGGCGAACCAACTGCTTCACCGCTTCCTCGTAGGCTTGCCGGCCCTTCTCGGGCGTGGCGAGCTCCGCCTCGCCGAGCACGCCCGTATCCGAGTAGCTGCTGGTCCACGAGACGGTCGTCGCGGGGCCGGCTGCGAAAAGATCGACCCAGTTGAACGGGCTCTCTTCCGCGTTGAAGCTGATGAGCCCGTTCTTGATCTTGTCCATCCGCACGTTGTCGCCGTCGAGGTACATGTACAGCGAGGTCTCGAGTTCGCAGGCGTGGGCACAGCCGCCGGGGAACTTGCTCTGCCGCCACTTCGGCAGGAAGGTCTTGTCCACCGTCAGCAGGTTCCACCACGCCGCCAGCATGCACTCGGCATCGGTTTCGAGGTTCGTCCGCCGGGCGACGAGGTCCAGGTTCGGCATGTTGGAGCCGTGGCCATTGAGCAGGATGATCTTCTTGAAGCCGTGGTACGCCAGCGAGCGCGTGATGTCGAGCACATGATGCATGAAGTGCTCGAAGTGCTGGTTGATGGTGCCGGGGAAGTCCATGACGTGCCCGGTGTACCCGTACGCGACGATCGGCAGGATCAAGAGCTTGTCCGCAATGAGCTTGCCCGCGCCCGTTGCGATCCCTGTGGGGCAGACGAGGTCGACATCCAGCGGCAAATGGTGACCGTGCTGCTCGACGGCGCCGCAGGGGATGATGCACACCTTCCCCAGGTCGACCGCATCCTCGATCTCGGGCCAGGTGAGCTTCTCGTAGCGGTATTCAGTGGCGGCTCGGCTCATGGAAGGCTCCCCAGGAAATTCGGAATGCGGAGTTCGGAATGCGGAATCAATACCTGCACAGTCAATCATGACCGCGTGGAGGAGTTTGCCTCGATCGGCTTGTTCGGATCGATCGCCAGCCAGCAGACCGCCCCCAACGCATACGCCCCCGCGTACATCAGGAAGGCGTTGTGAGCACCCAGCTGTGGATAGAGGAATACGGAGACCGCACCGCCCAGCCCGCCGAGCATATTCATCCAGGCCCCCGTGACGGCTGCATGCCGACGGCCGATGTCCTGGCAGGTGGCCCAGGCGCTGCCCAGAGCGAGATCGCTGCAAAAGGCGCTGAGCGAGACGCACACGAAGAACCAGTTCGCCGTCTGCGATTCCCTCGCCCCGAGCCAGAAGGCAGCACTCCCACTGAGTGCGAAGAAGCCAAGCAAGCTGCGGCCCCAGCGGCGACCGATCCTCTGCGACAGGCGGTCCGAGATGAACCCGCCGAGCAGGCAGCCAATGGCTCCCATCCAGAGCGGGCCGCCCTTGTAGAGCGCCGCTTCGAGGTTGCTGTCCGAGAGATGGAAGCGTTCATTCACGTACTTGGGCAGGTACGCGATGTGGAAGTGCCAGCCGATGTTGGTGCAGATGTACATCAGGCAGAGCACAGTCAGCGTTCGGCTCGAAAGCAGGGCCTTCCAGGGCACCGCGTGATGGCCAGCGTCATTCGCCTCGCGTTCGCCGATCAGGGTTCGCTCGGCTTCATTCACACGGGGATCGTCCGCCGGGCGGTTGCGGAACTTCCAGGCGAACCACAGGCACCAGAAGACGCCCAGCCCGCCGAGGAGTAGGAACGCCTGCCGCCAGGACATGAGCACCGTACCGGTGAGGGCGTCCGTGACGAGCAAGGCCCAGATGAACGGCGCGAGCCCGCCGACGATTCGGCCGGACATCCACACCCAGCCCTGCACCTGGGCTCGCTGCGTGGGGGGGAACCAGTTGTGCAGCGCCCGAGTGATGGTGGGATACGCCCCCGCCTGGGCCGCGCCGAAGAGGAAGCGAGCGCCCGCGAGCATGAGGACTCCGCCAAGGGCGACGCCGCCTATCGACCAGCCGACAAGGCCGGTGAGCATGGTGCAGAGCGACCAGAGCACCACGATTTGCAGGAGCGTGGAGCGCGGCCCGAAGCGATCGCCGAGCCAGCCCGCGGGGACTTCAAAGAGGGCGTACGCGATCAGGAACGCCGTGAGGGCAAGGCTGAGGTCATTGGTGCCGAGCGATTTTTCGAGAGTGGGCACCGCCGCCCCGAAGACGACGCGATGTAGGTACGTGAGCATGGACAGCACGCACACCAGGACGAGAACCTGGTAGCGGATGCGGGTCGGTCGTGCGTCGAGCAAGTGATCAGACGCCGGGGGGAGGCTCATCGGCACACTCAGCAGGTGGGAGTGTTTGACTGTGACCGACGCGAGTGCGGAAGTCAAGAGGCTGTTTGGTGGAGTTCGCGTGTTATCGGCTCGTCCAGCCGCCATCCACGGGCAGGGCCACGCCGGTCACGTAGCTGCCGGCGTCGCTGGCGAGGAAGATCGCGGCGCCCTGGATTTCCTGGATTTCGCCCCAGCGGCCCAGCGCCGTGGCTCCGAGGATGAACTGCTTGAACGAGGGATCGTCCTTCACGGCGAGATTCATGTCCGTGAGGAAGGGGCCGGGGCAGATCGCGTTCACGGTGATGCCGAAGGGAGCGAGTTCGTTCGCCAGGGCTCGCGTCATCTGCACCACGGCGCCCTTGCTCGTGCAGTAGGGCGTACGGTCCGGCATGCCCACGAGTCCCAGGGCGCTCGCCAGGTTGATGATTCGACCACTCTTCTGCGACTTCATCGCCGTGGCGACCGCCTTCGACGCGAGCCAGACGCCCTCGACGTTGATCTTCTGCACCTGCTGGAACTGCTCGAGCGTGAGCGTGTCGATCGGGCCGCGGATGTTGATGCCGGCGTTGTTGACAAGCACATCGATGCGCTGGAACTCGGCCAGCACCTTCGCGGCCATCGCTTCCACTTCCGTGGGAACGCCGACGTCCGCCTGGACGCCGATGGCTCGCTTGCCATAGTCCTTGGCCAGTTGCGAGGCGGCGGCCTTCGCCTCGTCTTCGTGCCGGCTGACGAGGGCCACATCGGCCCCCGCGGAGGCGAAGCCCGCAGCCATGGCGAGGCCGAGGCCCTTGGTTCCGCCGGTGACGACCGCGACCTTGCCGGTCATGTCGAAGAGCTTGACGCCCGGAAGCATGGAAGTGCCTTTCGGTTAGAGGTGAAAGTGTTGTATGAGTGAACGAGGTGAATCGAAGATGGGGCTTTCAACTTGCCACGGGAACGCTTCACGTCATCGCAAGGTTCGCGAGGCACAAGGCGAATGGATGACAGCGAAACGCTCAGCCACTTCATTTCAAGGCGTCTTCGGCACCGGCACCACGGGTGTCGGCGGCACAGGTTTCACAAGCGGGTCGCCGAGCGTCAATTCGATCGGCTGGAGCGCTTCGCCACGGCGGACTTCGAGGCGGATCGTCATGCCGGGGCGCGTTCGGCGGATGTACTCGTTGAACGCCTTGATGCTGATGATCGGTTCGCCATCGACGAAGCTCACCAGGTCGTCTGGTTTCAGCCCCGCCTTGGCCGCGGGCGAATCAGGCCGCACATCTTCCACATAGGCGGGCGTGCGTTCGAGGACGTTCGGCAGGAACACGATGCCGTGGTACCCGCCCGGCCCCGCGACGGGCTTCTCACGCTGGATCGGCTTGTAGGTGCCCTTCATGCCGCGGTCGAGAAAGTCCGCCATGCTGATAGTCACGGTCTTGTCCTTGTCCTGAACATCGAGCTTCGCATTCATCGGGATGGCGTAGTTCATCCAGGTGAAGGTCTGCGAGTTACGAACCTCGCGGCCCACGACGCCCAGCAGGTTCCCCTTGCGATCGGTGAGCGCACCGCCCGCGGCGCCGGGGTTGTTCGTGATCGCGTCGACGATGTAGACATCGCCGGTGTAAGGGAAGTCGAAGACGCCTCGCCGGCCGGACATCTTCGTGGTGGCGGCGACGACGCCACGCTGCATGGAGACGGGCTCGTCTCGCATCGCAATCTCGAAGCAGTTGGAGAAAGCCAGCACCCAGTCCCCCGGCTTCGCGGAAGGCTTCTTGGCCGCGGCCAGAGCGTCAAAGAAGGGTAGCTTTAAACCCGTGGGGGCTTCGATCGGCTTGTTATCGATGCGAATCTTGAGGATCGCTGCATCCAGGTCCGGCTCGACCACCACCACCGAGGCTCGCATGCGACGCCCATCAAAGAGATGCACCGTGGCGTCCGACGTGTCGATCACCTGGCTCGCGGTGGTGAGAATGTACCCATCCTCGGAGATGAGCAGCCCGGTTCCGTAATGCGAGATGCCACGATAGCCGCCGAACCCGAAGATCTTGACGAGCTTCGGGTTCGTCTCGAAAACGACATCGGTGAGCGAGTCCGCCGCGGTGACCGACGACATCACGAACACAATCCCGATCAACGACAGTCGCATCATATTAAGGACTCGGTTTTCGCCGCTCGCAGCGGAGCGCTGTACCAGGGCTTCCCATCGAAACATCGAAATTGAACCTCGCGTTATGAACGTGCCCGCATGGATCTGCGCTCAACGGCGCTCCGCTGCGAGCGGCGATTATTTCAGCGTGTACGACTTCACCGTCAGCGTGCCGTAGCGTTTGTCGCCATGGCGGATGTCGAAGCGGTGTGGCAGCGACTTTCCATCCACCGCTCGGTAGTCCGAGAGGTAGACTTCGCAAGGGTCCTCGCTCTTGGTGATGAACGTCTCGAAGCCCACGAGCTTACCGTCGGTCTTCGAGAAGTACCACTTGCCGTCGACGGACGCCTGGTTGGTGCGAATCACGTCCACATCTTCGCGCGGCCCGAAGAGCACCTTGGGGTCCGCGGGGGGCGGATAGATCGGCTCGCTTCCCGCCGCGATGAACTCCTTGAAACCCTTGGGCCCAAGGGTGAGCAGGCGATGATAGTTGTAAAGGGCGATCATCAGGCCCCCGCTGCCGAGAGGTTCCAGCGATCGACCAGCGGCTTCATCTTTAAGCGGTTGGAGTGTGTAAGGCACGTTGAAGTCCAGCTTCACGGTGGCGGAAAGTTCGTCGCCCTTGGGCTGAACGATGCGAAGCTTCATGTCGCCGCGTCGATCGCCAAGGTCAAAGGTGCCGTCGATCTGCCAGTCGCCCTGAAAGCTGGTGAAGTCGCCCTGTTTCTGGAAGCCATCGACGATCGACTTCTGCTGCTGTTCGTTGAAGTAGAAGTTCGCGAATCCCGGCTTCGCCTTGAAGAGCTTGGTGGCGGGCGAGTTCGGAGCCTTGGCCTTGGGCGCCACGACCTTCGGCATCGGCGGCTCGGCCATCGGGTCCATCGGTTCCTTCTCGGCGGCCATGTTGCCCATCAGGCGGACGAGCGACTCCTTGCGATCCCCCGCGCGCCGGTAGACCAACGGCAGTCGCCAGTCCTTCGGGAAGATGCCGAGGATATTCTTGTACTGATTCGTGCTCGTCAGCGGTCGACCTGCGAAAGAGACAAGCTGGTCCCCTTCCTGGATCTTCCGGCGGAAGACATCGCTCTCGTCGAGGATCTGGCCAACTACCATGCGGTTGAGATCGCCGTCCTCCTCGGCCGTGCGGATCTCGGCACCGAGCGTGGCGTGGTCTGTTTCAAGCCCCGCCTTCAAGTGCCCGAGGAAGTTCTTGATCTGGTTGATGGAGATCGCATAGCCGACCCCGCTGTTCACCCGGCCTCGTTTTTCAAAGGAGCCACGGCCATTGATGCCAATGAGTTCGCCCTGCATGTTGAAGAGCGGTCCGCCCGAGTTGCCCGGATTGATGGAGGTCTCGATCTGGATGCAGTCGGTGTATTCGAGGAGCCCTTTGCCCTCAGGCGGCTGATAGCGGTTGGTGCCGCTGATCACGCCATAGGTGACGGTGGGGGTGAAGTCCATCGCGAGCGAAAACGGGTTGCCCATGGCCAGCGACCAGTCGCCGGGGCGAACCTTGTCGCTGTCGCCGAGTTCCGCGTACGGGAACTTGTCACCGGGCTTCTTCGGCAGCATCTTGATGAGCGCGACGTCGCCCACTTTGTCTGTGCCGACGAGGACGGCGTCGTAAAGCACGCCGTTGGCGAGCCCGCACTGCATGACGGGCCCGGTCGGCTGAACGACGTGGAAGTTGGTGAGGGCATAGCCATCCGGGCTGATGAGCACACCCGAACCGACGCCCTGCCCGCCGTGCATGCAGACGGCGACCACAGCCGGATGCACCTTCTTGATCGCCGCGATTCGAGCCGCCTCCGCAGTGGCGACGGTCTTGTCGATGTCCGCAGCGAAGGCCACGCCAAGGGC
>Ga0105044_10001310_pt1 | contig 32926 bp, 32 predicted proteins | sample MAT01_FD_78092 | JGI IMG/M metagenome (GOLD analysis project Ga0105044, IMG submission 78092) | Freshwater microbial communities from Lake Fryxell liftoff mats and glacier meltwater in Antarctica - MAT-01 | ecosystem: Environmental > Aquatic > Freshwater > Ice > Liftoff microbial mat | place...
ACATGGTGATTCGTCGGAAAGACGACGTCCCAACCGCAATTTCCAGTAAGTGCCTTGGCGAGTAACTCGTCGGAGCTTTCAAAGATGCCATAGCGAATATGGATGCCCGTCTGCCGCTCAAACTGCGCCACCGTCTGGGGACCAATGTAATTCGACCAGTTATAGACATTCAGCCGCGGCTGCAACGAACGCGAACAGCCAGCTAGCCCCGTAAGCCCGGCGAAGAACAGCGTGCGTCGGTTCATGTCTTCGTCTGCAACCTTTCGGAAACCAGAATCAGCAGACCCAGGCCCACGACGATGATGGTGGAAACAGCATTCAACACCGGACTGACGCCACGTCGGGCGGTAGCGTACATCACCATCGGCAAAGTTTCGGAGTCTACGCCGGCCACCATCGACGTGATTACAAAGTCATCGAAGGAGATGGTGAAGGCCAGCAAAGCGGCGCTCACGATGGCGGGGAGTAACTGCGGCAAAGTTACTAAGTAAAAAGCTTCGAATTCGTTTGCGCCGAGGTCCAAAGCGGCCTCCTCCAATGTCGCGTCCATGGTACGAAGCCTGGCCATCACCACAATGACGACGTAGGCCAGGCAGAAACTCACGTGGGCCAGGATCACGGTCATCATCCCCAAGTGTAAATTCAAAAAGTGAAAGAGCCATTGGTAGAAAGCGAGTAGCGCCACGCCGGTAACGATCTCCGGCGTCATCAGTGACAGATACAGCATGCCCGTCAGGCGCGGCGCTTTCTTCTTCCATAGGCCATAGGCGCACAGGGTTCCGAGCGCCGTGGCCAGCAGCGTTGCCGCGCCGCCAATCAATAGCGAGTTCACCGTGGCTTCCCGCAGTGCGGAGTCGGCTAGGGCCTGCGTGTACCAGCGCAGCGAAAAGCCTTCCCATTGTGTAAAGCGCGATTGATTGAAGCTGAAGACTGTCAGCACCAGTAGCGGCAAATGCAGAAAAGCATAGGCGCAGACAGCGTAGAGCGATAGAAGACGCACTTAGAGTAAGTCCTCTCCGCTAGAGCGTTTCGAAGCGAGATACAGCAGGCCCAGCGTCAGCGCCATCAGAAACAACGACAGCGCCGCGCCAAAGGGCCAATCCCGCGCCGTCGTGAATTGATTCTGCACCAAGGTCCCGATCATGATGCTCTTGCCACCGCCCATCAGGTCCGGCGTCAGGTAGGCGCCTAGGCATGGGATAAATACTAAGATGCTACCTGCCAAGATTCCCGGCCGGCAGAGCGGCAACGTGACGCGGGCCAAAGCGGTGAGTGGCCGGGCGCCTAAGTCCGCAGCGGCCTCGAGCAAGGCCGGGTCCAGCTTTTCGAGATTGGTATACAGCGGCAGCACCATAAAGGGCAGGAAACCATAGACGAGGCCGAGAATCACGGCGAAGTCGTTATACAGCAGCGGCAGCGGATCCCGCAGCAGGCCCGTCGCGAGTAGCGCGGTGTTAATGAGGCCCGTATCGCGCAGCAGAAACATCCAAGCGTAAGTGCGAATCAGAAAACTAGTCCAGAAGGGCAGCATCACGAGTTGTAAGCAGAGGCCCCGACGCGCGCCGGCTCGCGAGATGAACAGCGCCAGCGGAAAACCCAGGATCAGGCAGATGAGCGTGGACAGCCCTGCCACCCAAAACGATCGCCACAGGATCTTCAAATACAGGGGGTCAAAAATACGAACATAGTTCTCGGCCGTAAATGGCGGCGTCACCCCACCGTAAGCTCCTCGGCTTAAGACGCTATACATCGCGACGATCAGCAAAGGAATCAGAAACAGCGCGAACAGGATCACCGCGCTGGGGGCCAGAAAGAAAAGCCGCAGCCGTTTCATCGCGGCAGATGTAACTCGTCGGCTGGCTGCCACCAGACGTGCACTTGGTCTCCCGGATGATACCCGTTCTGGGACCGCGGCACGCGCGCCATAATTTGCCGGCCATCGGCAATCTCGGCCACCACGTGGTAACAATCGCCCAGAAACGTCGAATCCGTCACCCGCCCGCGATGGGCCCGCGCGCCATCGCCCGGCGCTTCGTGGCCCGGCGCATCATGACTCAGCTGTGTGGACTCTGGCCGCACCCCGATCTCATCCAACCAATTCACCGCTCCCAGAAAGCCGGCCGTGAAGCGATTCGCAGGCTGTAAGTAGATCTCCTGCGGCGTGCCCACCTGCTCCACCCGCCCGCGATTCAACAGCGTTATCCGATCGGCCATCGACAATGCCTCTTCCTGATCGTGTGTCACCATCAGGAACGTAATGCCGACGCGGCGCTGCAGGGCCTTCAACTCGCCGCGCACTTGCTGCCTGAGATTCGGATCGAGCGCGGAGAGTGGCTCATCGAGCAGGAGTAAGTCCGGCTCTAGAACCAGTGAACGCGCCAGGGCCGCACGCTGCTTTTCACCACCCGACATCTGCGCCGGCTTGCGATCGGCCTTGGCCTGAAGCTGCACGAGTTCGAGCGCCTCATTCACCTTTCGCGCGACCTCCTTTTCGCCGCGCTGCCGCAAGCCGAAAGCGACGTTATCAAAGACATTGAGGTGCGGAAAGAGGGCGTAGCTTTGGAACACGGTGGAGACATTGCGCTCATAGGGCTTCAGTGGCGCAATGTTGTCGCCGTTGAGCAGGATCTGGCCCGCGTCCGGCGTCTCAAAGCCCGCCACCATGCGCAGGCAGGTCGTCTTGCCGCAGCCGGAAGGACCCAGCAGCGCATGCAACTCGCCGCGCTGCAACGCGAGCGACACGTCGTCCACCGCCTTGTGCGACGGGAACGCCTTGGTGACGTTGCGGAGTTCGAGAATCGGATCAGTGGCCACGGTTGTACTGATGAGGGTAACGCAAAAAAAGAAGGGGGCGCGCCGACCCCGGCATGCCCCCTTCCGCCACCAACGGAAAAACTATCCGTTAAAGTTGGCTTCGGCCCCATCCCAATTCACCACCTGCCACCAATTGGCCAGGTAAGTGGGGCGCAGGTTCTGATACTTCAGGTAGTAGGCGTGCTCCCAAACGTCGCAGCCGAGGATGGCGGTTTTGCCTTCCATCAGCGGGTTGTCCTGATTCGGCGTCGACATGATATCGATGCCGTCGGCGGTCTTCACGAGCCAAGCCCAGCCCGAGCCAAAGCGGCCCACACCGGCGGCGTTGAACTTTTCCTTGAAGGCATCGAAGGAGCCGAACTTGGCCTCGATGGCCGTGGCCAAGTGGCCATGCGGCGCGTTGCCTTCCTTCGGCGCGCGCATGATGTTCCAGAAGAAAGTGTGGTTCCAAACGCCGCCGCCGTTGTTACGCACGGGTCCTTTAATCGCATCGGGAACCGCGGCCAGGTTGCCGGCCAGCAATTCCTCAATCGTCTTGCCGGCCAGTTCCGGCGCGGACTCCAGCGCCTTATTCAAGTTGGTGACGTAAGCATTGTGGTGCTTGCCGTGGTGGATCTCCATGGTCATCTTGTCGATAACCGGTTCCAGAGCGTCGTGAGCATAGGGCAGATTGGGCAGGGTGAATGGCATAAGTGTCTCCTTTAGTATGAACGGAAATCAGGCGCGGCTGGTTTGATAAGCGTGCGCCAGACGGAACATCGTGTTCTCGTCAAAGTGTTTGGTTAAGATCTGCAGTCCCACCGGCAGGCCTTCTTGGGTATTGCCGCAAGGTACGGACAGGCACGGAATGCCCGCCAAGCTACCGGTAATCGTGTAGATATCGCTTAAATACATCTGCAGCGGATCGGCCATCTTCTCGCCTAACTTAAAGGCCGGGAAGGGCGACACGGGCGCGACGATCGCGTCCACTTGTTCGAACGCCCGCGCAAAGTCCCGCGCGATTAGCGTCCGCACTTTTTGTGCCTGTAAGTAGTAAGCATCGTAGTAGCCTTCGCTCAGCACGTAAGTGCCCAGCATGATGCGCCTCTTACACTCACGGCCGAAGCCTTCGCCGCGCGTATTTTTGTACATGTCGGTGAGAGTGCCCGAATTCGGCGACCGCATCGTGTAGCGCACGCCATCGTAGCGGGCTAAGTTACTGCTCGCCTCCGCGGTGCAGATGATGTAATAACAAGCGATCGCCTGCTCCGTGGTCGGCAGGCTGATATCCACCACCTCGCAGCCGAGTTTCGTCAATTGTTGGACGGCCTGGGTGATCAGCGCGCCCGATTCGCTCTCGAGCCCCGCGAAATACTCCTTCGGCAAGCCAATGCGCAAACCCTTCACTTGCCCATCGAGCAGGGCGCCATAATCCGGTACCGGTGCCGCGGCGCTGGTTGCGTCGAACTCATCATGACCCGCCATCGCCTTCAGCACCGTGGCCGCATCCTCCACAATGCGCGCAAAGGGGCCAATGTGGTCGAGCGAACTGGCGAAGGCCACCAGGCCATAACGCGAGACGCGGCCATAGGTGGGCGTTACGCCGACAATGCCGCAGAAGCTGGCCGGCTGCCGAATCGATCCGCCGGTATCGGAGCCCAGCGATACCACCGCCGTGCCTTGTGCCACCACCGCCGCCGAACCGCCGCTTGAGCCGCCGGGTACGCGATCGAGCGCTACCGGATTGCGTACCGGCCCAAAGGCCGAGTTCTCATTCGAAGAGCCCATGGCGAACTCATCGCAGTTGGTCTTGCCGATGATCACCGCGCCTTCGTTTTCCAGGCGCGTAATCGCCGTCGCGTCATAGGGCGGCAGATAGTTTTCGAGCATCCGCGAGCCGCAAGTGGTCCGCAAGCCTTTGGTGACGATCACGTCCTTGACGGCGATCGGCACGCCGGCTAACAAGCCAGCCGCTTCGCCGCGCCCGAGCTTCTCATCGACGGCACGGGCCGCCGCCAGTGCGCGTTCGGGCGAAAAGTGCAGATAGGCGTTGGTCTTCGGATTTTCGGCCGCGGCGAAGTTGAGCGCCGCTTGTGCCAACTCCGCGGCGGAATATTTCCTGGCCGCTAAGTCGGCTTGAATTTGCGAAATGGTCAGCGTCGAAATATTCATGCTAAGCGCGTTCAATCACCTTGGGGACCTTAAAATAACCTTGCCCGGCTTGCGGCGCCTGGGACGTAGCGACAGCCGAGGTGAACCGGCGTTCCGGCCGCTCCACGTCGTTGCGTAGGGTGGCCGTTTCGTCGGCCGCAAACAGCACCTGCGCCATCGGTTCGACGCCGGTCGTATCCACCTCGCCCAGCTTCTCCATATAGACCAGAATCTCATCCAAATCGTGCCGCATGGCCCCGACCTCCTCGTCAGTCAAACGCAGGTTGGCAAGCTCCGCCACGTCGCGCACTTTCTCCTCGGTAATCTTCATTCAATGACAGCTTAGCAGGATGGCTACGCTTTCCAGAGCGGGAACGGCTGCGCGATGCCAGTGCGGCTGAGTTCAAGCAGTGCCGGCAGCTTCCGCCGCCGCAGTAACAGCAGATGCAAAATCTCATCGAGCCGTTCCTCTTCGCCCTCCACCCATTGCGGTGGCAGCGAATGGCGTGCCGCTTCGAGCACGGTCTCCGGAAAGTGCATCACTTGCTCGAGCCACGGCTCAAACGACTCAGGGCCCGTCACCGACGCGTACACCGCCTTGCGATGGTAGAGCCCATAGCCAGAGGCGTCCGCGAATTGCCAATGCGGCCCGCCGAAGGTATAGCCGTGGTCGATCATCATCCCCACAAAGCCCACCTTCGCCCCGTGCACCGGCACCGATGGCGCCCACTGCTTGATCTTGGCGCGGAAGAAGACGGCCTGGCGCGCGTCGGCGTTCGCCAACCAGCGATCCACCACCAAGGCGCCGAGGAAGTCCGATAGGTTCACCACGTCGCGGAGTAACTGGTCGGGGACGAAGTCGTAGAATCCGACGCGGTTGGGGTCATCGGCCAGGCGGGAGCCGAAGTGCCAACCCGGCTGCGGTGCGACCAGCTCGGAGCCCCGTTGCAGGTTCACCTCAGGATGGGCGGCCAGAAAGTCGGCCGTCACTTCGATCGCCGCCACCTTGGCCGAGGCAATGCGAAGCTGTTCGAAGATCGCCTGCGCCATCCATTCGTTCACCAGCACGCGCCGCCCCTGCGGATTGTTCTGGAACTTCACCGCATAGAAATTGCCGTCCTCGGCTTTCATCAAATGGGCTTGCGCGCCACCCCGGAGTTTGCGAACGAATTCGATGGCACGAATCGGCATGCGATACTTGATGGATTATGGCAGAAGCGAGCCTCTAGAGTCAGGAAATTCGAGGAGAAAAACGAAAACATGAGCGAAGAAGAAACAAAGACGAACGAAGAGAAGCAAGCCGCCGAGGCGACGGGCAAGAACCAGGTCGCCCTGGAGATGATGAAGTTTATCGCGGTGAATACCGGATACGGAAAGGGTGTGGCCGCGACAGGCTTCGCCGGAAAGAGCACCCTGCGTTCGGCCGAAGATCATGCCGAGGCGCTGCTGGAGCTGTTCAAACGTTGCCGGGATGTGGTGAATAGCTAAACCCGGATCGAGTTCCCAAAAGCAAAAGGCGGCGCCGAAGCGCCGCCTTTTTTGTTAGTAAATACGGAAGAGCGAAAAGAAGTAATTACTTCTTCGCGGCCTTCTTGGCAGCCTTCTTGGCCGGAGCCGGAGCAGCAGCTTTCTTCGCCGGAGCCGGAGCAGCAGCTTTCTTCGCCGGTGCAGCAGCCTTCTTCACGGGGGCGGCGGCCTTCTTGGCCGGAGCCTTCTTCGCAGCCTTCTTCGTTGCAAATTTCATTTTAGAAATCGATCTCCCTAGATTTGGTTCGGCGGCGGCCTTCTTCGCCGCTACTACTTTCGCCGGAACATTTCCTGCCGATTTCGTTTTAGCCTTCGGAGCCACAACCGTTTTGGTAGACGAGGTCTTCGTCACCGATGCTATTACTGTAGCTTGGCTCGAGGTCAAATTTCCACTCTTAGTACTAGTCTTAATGGAATGGGCTTTTCGCGCGGGCGTCGTCGCGTTCGATTTCTTTGCGCCCGATGGCCTCGCAGTCAATGCTGACGGGCCTTTGGGCTCCATCGGCGGCGCGATCATGATCGCCGGCGGCGTGGGCGACGAAGGCGGGTTCCACGCTTGCAGCGCCACCGGCGGAGACATGGAACGCGCCGGCGGCACGTCTTCATCCTCGTCATCATCGTCATCGTAAGAGCTGATTTCGCTCTCCAGATCCAGATGTTCTTCTTCGTAGTCGAAGTCGTCTAGCTCGTCATCGATCGGCATGGAGGAAAACTCCCTAAGAACTGTTTCAAGTGGCACCGGGGTCGCGGCGAGGAACAAGGCGGTTCCCCCACTCCCAGCGAAGACAAGGATAGAATATCGCGATTCGGCCAAAACACAAGCGCAGCTTGGCTAAAGGCTCGCTTTTGCCGAAATTTGCCGCGCCCGCCGCGCCGGAAAATAGCTGGCGGCCAGGGCCGCCACCATCATCGCCACCGCCGCGGCGGTAAATATCCGCGGATCGGTCGGACTCACTTCGAATAAGAGACTTTGCAACATCCGCGTCAACCCCCACGCCGCGGCCAACTCCAACGCCACACCGGCGAAGGCCAAACCAAGCCCTTCGCCCAGCACCAGCCGCAGGATATCGCTGCCTTGCGCCCCCAGCGCCCGCCAAATGCTCAACTCTCGCCCGCGGCGCGACACCGAGTAAGCCATCACGCCGTAAATTCCCATCATCACCAGCATCGAGCCCGCACCCGCGAACAGCTCCAGGCACAGCAGGATGCTTCCACGCTGCCCTTCCGACGCTTCCAGCACCGCTTCCATGCTTAGCACGGCGGCAATGGCCTGATGCGGGTCCATGGCCATTAACTCGCGCCGAATCGCGCTCACGACGCTGCCCGGCTAGTCCACTGTCCGCACGGCGAACATGGCCGGCATCTCCGGCGTCTGCATAGGCGGCCGATAGAGCCCTGGCCCTGCTGGCTCGCCCAGCCCCTCTTGCCGCACATCGGCCACTACCCCCGTGACGCGAACTCGGCCGCCCGTGACGTCGTCCGCGCCAGCATGAGGCTCGCGACGCTCACGCAGACCATCAGCAGCAACAAGCTCATCGCCCCCAGGAGCATCCACAGAATCGACTTCCCATCGCGCACCAGAAACCCACCCAACGGCATCACCGTTTCGCTTTGCGTCGACGGCCGAGCGTCCAGTGCCCCTCGATGCTCCGCCGCATACTGACGATTGATCACCGCCAGTTCGGCGATTTCGCCGCGCGAATCGCCTGGAACCGCGCATCGGTCGCCCCACCCGTAATCTGCACCAGTTCCTGCGGCTCCCGGAACGGCAACGGCTTCAGCAATACCGCGCGCACCCTAGTGAAGATTGCTGTGTTCGCCCCAATGCCGAGCGCCAGCGTGAAAATCACCGTCAGCGCGAAGGTCGGCGGGCGGCGAAGGGTCCGCCACGGATAGGCGAAATCCTGTCCCATCGATCACCTCAAAAGCTAAAGGCTGTCTGTTCCTGGCCGGCCACCCGCGAAATGGCTCGCACCAGTTTCCGGTACGGCAATTCGCCCCGGTGGGCAAACCCGAGCCACTCACCATCGCGCCAACTCGAGTAGTACCAGCGCGCCAGCAGGGCCAGATGATCCTGCCGCCGCGCCAAGGTCATACGGCTCTCCGGCTCCAGCGACGCGGCCAACTCCCGCAGCCGCCTATCCATCGACATACCCGCGCCGTCCAGCCGAAAGTTCCGGCCCGGCAGCCATTGGCCGTCCAGCAGGAAGCGCAGTTCTACCGCGCCCGCCTGCGTGCTCTTCGTCACCGCCACGCCGCACAACTGGGACGCGTCCCGCACCATTTCGTCCCGCAATCGGAGCACTTGCTGCACCTTTTCGAGCCGCCGGTGCTGGCGTGCGGCCTCCTCGAAGTCCATGTCCTCGCTCGCGCGATCCCGGGCCCGCTCCACGGTCACGGTGAGGCTCTGGCCGTCGCTGGTCAAGAACTCCCGCACCCGGGCCACTTCGCCGGCGTACTCGGCCTCGCCTACCAGCTCCTGGCATGGCCGCAGGCACATGTTCATCTCGCCATAAATGCATCCCGGATGGTCTGGCGAAGGCGCCAGCTCTTCCTGGCAGCGCCGGATCTGGAAGAGGTCGAGAAACTGGCCCTCGAGTTCCTCGGCCGCTGCGCGCGACCGGAAGGGGCCGTAGAACAGCGAGTCCGCACCGGTGAAGCGCGTGGTCACGGTCGTGCGCGGGAAGCGGTTACTGTTCACCAGTCGCACATACGCCGGGTAACGCAGCTTGATGCGCTGCGCGTAGCTATCGGGAAAGTACTCGCGCACCAAGGTGTAGTGCATTAGGTTCGCACTCAGGCGCGATCCGGTCGGCCAGTACTCCACTCGCTGGGCCACCCCGCGCAAGCTCGCCCAACGCGAATCACCCAGCAGCCGTCGCAAGCGGCGGCGCAGGAAGTTCGTCTTGGCCAGATACGGCTCACCCTCCGCGGCCCACAAGGCAAAAACCGCCGGGCGATCGTCCACCCATTCGAGCTCGTCGTGCGGATAGATGATACAGGCGGGGGGAATCGTCATGCGCGGCCACTTTATTTTAGCCGGTCGCGTGACGTGGCGACCGATGCCGTTAGAAGAAGAGAATATCGGCTCCCGATTTCATCCCGCGCTCGTAAGTGTAACAAAATAAGTCATTTAACCATAAATGGGGCCATCCACGCGCATCCCCGGTTTTCCTTTTAACCCATTGAATCAAAGGAACTTAACTGCAAACCTCACTCCCCGGCCTCCAAAAGAGACTGACCAAAGGGAGCAACCGCGCCCTTCGCGACGCGTTTCCTCCCGCCCCCTCCCGGCAGTATTAAATTAGGAAGAGTGGAACTCAACGGGGTCATCGTCCTGGATAAGCCATCCGGCTGGACATCGCACGACGCGGTGAACAAGGTGCGGCGCCTTTCGGGCTCCACCAAAGTCGGCCACCTTGGCACCCTGGACCCCATGGCCACCGGCGTCCTGCCCCTGGTCGTCGGCAAAGCCACCCGCCTCGCGCAGTTCGTCGCCGTCGGTCGCAAAGTCTACGAGACCGTCGTTCGCTTTGGCTTCGCTACTGACACTTACGACCGAGAGGGCGAGCGAACCAGCGACGCCGCGCCTATCTCGCTCGATCCCGCTCAACTCCGCCACTGGCTTGACCTCCAAGTCGGCACCCATCCTCAGATGCCGCCGCCCATTTCCGCCAAGAAGATCAACGGCGTGCCCGCTTACAAGCTCGCCCGCAAGAATCTGCCCGTTGACCTGAAACCGGTCGAGGTCACCATCGAGTCCCTCGACCTGCTTGCCTGCGACGATGACCAGGCTCGCCTCCGCGTCGTCTGCTCCTCCGGTACCTACGTCCGCGCCATTGCCCATGAGCTCGGCCGCGTCGCCGGCTGCGGCGCCCACCTCACCGAACTCCGCCGTACCGAGTCCTGCGGTTTCACGGTCGACCAATCCCACACCATGGACCAACTCATCCACTTAGCCACCGCCGGTAACCTGGCCCATGCCCTCCTGCCCGCTGCCACTCTTCTGCCCCAATTCCCCACCATTCGCGTTGACCTCGACACCATTGCCCACATCCGCCAAGGCCGGATCTTCCGCATGTCCCCGTTCCGCGAAAGCCATTCCGCTAGGCAAGTAAAGGCCGTCGCCGCTGACGGGGAATTAATTGCGATCGGCGAAGCACTAATGCCTTGCGTCTATCACCCCATTGTTGTCCTTTAGTTTGCATGTGAATCAACTTTAATCTATTAATCGTCTTTGTTTCATCTTAGCGCGGTAGGCTTGCAATTGAAGGCTCCCGATGCTTCATTTGGTCAATCTCATTTTTGTCGGCTGCGTAGTGATTGGGGTGACCCACACTCCACTCGCTGCGGTTGTCACCCAGGACGCCGAGGGCCAGGAAGCCGAGAGCTTGCCAAGTGAATTCTTCTCCGGTTCCGTCCAGGATCTCTCCGAAACTTCGGTTTCCGTCACCCGCTCCTTAGCCGGCAAAACCCCCGAAACCCGCATGTTTCAACTCAGCAACGACACCATCGTCGAAGGACACTTGAAAAAGCAGGCCCGTGTAACGGTGGGCTTTCGTACACATGACGGCCAGGATCATGCCTGGCGCATCATCGTCCGTGAAAATCCTGAGTAACTAGGTCTTTTTCGGCCGGCGCTGCCAATCCGTCTTCACCACTTGTCTGGCCCGGCCCAAGGCCAGCGTCTCCGGTGGCACGCCATCCGTAATTACTGACCCGGCTCCCACATAGGCGCCCGCCCCGATCTCCACCGGTGCCACCAGCGTGGAGTTACTCCCCACAAAGGCGCCCCGGCCGATCACCGTAGCATGTTTGTTTACGCCGTCGTAATTACAAGTAATTGTCCCGGCCCCGATATTCACCTTCTCGCCAATTTGCGAGTCTCCCAGATAGGCCAAGTGCATCGCCTTGGCGCCGGCGCCTAAGTGCGTCTTCTTTAGCTCGACGAAGTTCCCCACCTGCGCGTTCTCGCCGACCGTGGCCTGCATCCGCAGCCGCGCGAATGGCCCCACCTGTGCTCTGCTCTCGAGCACCGAGTCGACAATGATGCAATAAGGGTGAATCCAGACGTCGTCCCCGATCACCGCGTTTTGCAACACCGATCCCGTGCCAATGGCGCAATCGCGGCCGATCCGGGTTCTGCCCCGCAGATGCACGAAGGCCTCCACCACCGTATCCGGCCCGATCTCGACAAACTTATCGATTGTCACCGTCTCTGGCCGCTCAATCGTCACTCCGTCCAGCATCAGTTGTTTCGCCTTGCGGTCGCGCAGGTAGCGGTCGGCCTGCGCCAGTTCCACGCGCGTGTTGATCCCCAGAATCTCGGCCGCGTCCGGCACGCGCAGCGTCTTCACGCGATGGCCATGTCCCCGCAGGATCTCCACCATATCGGTAAGGTAGATTTCGCCCGAGGCTGCGTTCGGCGTGATCTCCGCCAGATGCCGCCATAAGAGCGCCGCATCGAAGCAGTAAATGCCGGAGTTGATTTCGCGGATCGCCAGTTGCTCGGGCGTTGCGGCCTTCTGCTCGACAATCGCCAGGCAATTGCCACCTTTGTCGAGGATCATGCGCCCGTACCCTGTCGGATCGTCGAGCACCGCCGTGATCACCGTCGCAGCCGTCCCGCTCGCCGCATGTTGCTCCAGCAACCGGCCAATCGTCTCCGCCGATAGCAAAGGACAATCGCCGTACAGCACCACCAGTAGCCCTTCCTTTCCCGGAACCTGCTCGCCCGCCACCATCAGCGCGTGGCCCGTGCCATTCTGCTCCGTCTGCCGGACAAACCGCACCGGATACTGCGCCAGATGTTCTTCCACTTGGGCCGCCCCGTGCCCCGTCACCACCACCACCTTTTCGAACGGCGCCTTCTCGCCCGCCGATTGCACCACGTGCTCCACAATCGGCATGCCCCCCGCCTCATGCAGCACCTTCGGCAAGGCGCTCTTCATCCGCGTGCCCATCCCGGCCGCCAGAATCACCACTGTCAAATCATTCTGCATTGCTCAATCCTTCTGCCGCGCCAGGTTCTGTTGCCGCGCCCGTAGCGCAAGCTCCAGCACCACCGCCGCGGTCTGCACCGGGTCATGCCGTACCTGCTCACCCTTGGTGAGCAACAAATCCCGTTCAATCACTTCCATGCCTTGCTCCACCAGGCGGAACGTGTCGTTCTGCACCGCGAACACCTTCTGGGCCGCATAGGCGCGCCGCAGGGCTCCGGCGATGGGCCGCTTGTTCAAAATCACAAAGTCCAGCAGTTTCCCGCCCGCGTGCCGATGAATCGCGTCCACATGGTCAAAGGCGCTGTAATTCATCGTCTCCCACGGCTGCCACATCAGGTTCACAAAGTAAGCCTTCCGCGCCCGCGACTTCCGGATCGCCTGCGGAATCCCCTCCACCAGCAGATTCGGGATCACGCTCGTGTACAAGGACCCTGGGCCCATGGTGATCAGATCCGCCTCTTCGATCGCCTGCAGCGTCTCCGGCAGCGGCGGACACACCCGCGGCACTAAGTGAATCGTCTTAATCGCAATCCGGGCCCGGCTGATTTTCGTCTCGCCCAGCACGCGCTTGCCATTCACCAGTTCCGCTTCCAGGCTCACATTGCAATCAGTAGAAGGGAAGATTCGCCCGCCGGTGGAAAGAATCTCAGACGACAGCTTTACGGCGTGCGCAAAGTCCCCGGTGAGGTGCGTCAGTGCCGTCAGAAACAGATTGCCGAAGCTATGGCCGGTTAGCCCCTTGCCGGCGGTGAAGCGGTACTGGAAGAGTTTGGTGAGCAGGTCACCGTCCTCCGACAGCGCCACCAGGCAATTACGAATGTCCCCCGGTGGCAGCACGTCGAGTTCCCGCCGCAACCGTCCCGAGGAGCCGCCATCGTCCGTCACTGTCACCACGGCCGCGATCTCGATCGGCGGCAAGCCGTCAATCGGGGCGACATAGCGCTTTAGACCCCGCAACAAGGACGAAAGCCCGGTGCCGCCGCCAATGGCTACCACACGCAGCGCGTCCGTCCCGCGATTCAGGCGCCGATTTGGCATTCGCCGGCTAAATGCCCATCAGCACTTCGCGAATCGGCTGGAACTTCGCCAGCTCGAGAAAATCCGGATCGCTCATCGCCATGGCCCGGTTCCGCGGTTGCATCTGGATGGCCCGTCGCAGGTGACTCACGGCCCGGTCCAATTCGCCCAGATTTCCCAGCGCCACCGCCGCCGCGTAGTGGCTATAGTCCGTCTCCTGCTGCTTCAACGCAAACTCCAGTAGTCCGGCCGCTTCAGCGTAGGCCCGCAGATTCATCCGCGCCACCGCATACGCATAGTTCTCTTCCGCGCTCCGCTTTTCGGGCTCCGGCCGGGCCAGCCGGCTTTCGCACATCCGCAGATGGGTACGCGCCGAATACGCCATCTCGCGCACCGGCCCTTGCGCCGCTTGCACAAAAAGCGGCATCGCCCGGGCAAAGTCGCGTTGGTGGAATACAGCCATCGCTTGGTTAAACGTCTCCGCTTGCATTGCTGCAGGACTCTCAGTTGTCTTGTGGTTTTTTGTTGCCAATTTGGTCTTATCGATGCCCTCGGCCCCTTGGCCCGAATCGCATCGGCCTCCGTCGGAGCTTTTCCAGCTCCTTAAACATTTGATTATGCCAGATTGAGCAGCCCTCCAGTGGACCGCCCCCAATCCCGGAAGCTACCATGAAGCGTGCTGCCGAAACTCGTTCTCCTAGTCTTGCCCTTCCTGGCCTTCGCCGCGAAAAAGCCGGTGACGCTCGAAGCCGTCTCTTCCTCCTCGCCCAGTCCTTCCCCGCGCGTCCTGTGGGCCCCGGATGGCGCCTCCTACGTCGCCCGCGCCCGCGATAAAGTCGTGCTCCATCGCCTGGAACCCAAGAGTGAGACCGAACTGGCCGACCTGAAGCAGCTCGAAGGCCAAGCCAAAACCGTGCCCAGCCACGGCCCCTTCGATTGGGAGAATCGCCGCGTGACGGAACGGCCCATCCAGTGGTCCCCCGACGGGCGCTCGCTCCTCATCATCGCCGGCGGCGATCTTTTCCTCCTCGACATCGCCCAAAAGAAGGTCCGCCAAGTCACCGCCACCAACTTCGCCGAGCGCGACGCTAAGCTCTCCCCGGACTCGAAACACGTCTCCTACCGCCAGGACCATGACCTCTACTCCCTCAACCTCGCCTCCGGTAAAATCACCCGCCTCACCTCCGACGGCTCGCCCACGCGCATGAACGCCAAGCTCGATTGGGTCTACCCCGAAGAGCTCGAAATCGGCACCGCCCATTGGTGGAGCCCCGACAGCAAATGGCTCGCCTACCTGCAATTCGAGGTCAGCGCCGTCAATGTCTATTCCCACGTCGACTATTCCAAAGTGGAAGGCCAAAGCGAACCCGAACGCTATCCCAAGGCCGGCAGCAAGAACTCCACTGTCCGCTTCGGCATCGTCCCCGCCGGCGGCGGCAAAACCCGCTGGATCGACGTCGGCAGTTCCGATGACTACTTATTCGGCCGCGTCAATTGGACCCCTACCCGCGTCCTCGTCACCCGTCTTACCCGCATCCAAAATCGCCTCGACTTACTCAGCATCGAGCCCAAAAAAGGCAAGATCGAAACCGTACTTACCGAAGAAGACCCCTACTGGATCAACCTTTCCGAAGAATTCCACTTACTCGCCGACGGTAAGACGTTTCTGTGGTCCAGCGAAAGCACCGGCTTCCGGCACCTATACTTACGCAGCTTGGCCGGCACCCCGGCCCAGCAACTCACCACCGGTGATTGGGAAGTAACTGACGTCGCCTGCGTCGACGAAAAAGCCCGGCAGATTTACTACACCTCCACCGAAGCCTCGCCCCTCGAACGCCAATTCCATGCCGTCAGTTTCGACGGTGGCCCGCGCCGTCGCATCAGTCAAGCCGCCGGTACCCATAGCGTCTCCATGGCCCCCGGCTGCGCCGTTTACTTCGATAACTACTCCAGCCTCACCTCACCGCCCCAGCGCACTTTCCATCGCGCCGACGGCACCCCAGTCGAAGTCGTCCGCCCCGCTAATACCAAAGTCCTCGAAGACTACGAAATCCTGCCCACCGAGTTACACCAGGTCACCGGACCCGACGGCACACTCTTCTACGCCCGCCTCATCAAGCCCGCCGGCTTTAGCCCGGCCAAGAAGTACCCTGCCATCGTCATGGTCTACGGCGGTCCCCACGCCCAAACGGTCCGCAACCAATGGACCGGCCTCACCTGGGATCAAGCCCTCGCCCACCAGGGCTTCGTCATCTGGCAACTTGACAATCGCGGCTCCGCCGGCCGCGGCCATCTCTGGGAAAGCAAAGTCTTCCGCCAATTCGGCAGGCAGGAATTAGCTGACCAACTTACTGGCCTCGACTATCTCGCCAAGCAAGGCTTTGTCGATCCCATGCGTGTCGGCATCTACGGCTGGTCCTTCGGCGGCTACATGACCCTTTATAGCCTCCTAAATGCCCCCGACCGTTTCGCCGCCGGCGTCTCCGGCGCCCCCGTCACTGACTGGCGCTTATACGACACCATTTACACCGAACGTTACATGGGCCTGCCCCAACGGAATGAGTTAGGTTACAAAGCCAGCTCTCCCGTGCACGCCGCCGCTAACTTAAAGGGTAAGTTACTCTTAGTCCACAATATCGGCGACGACAACGTTCTCTTCCAGAACGGCATGATGATGATGAATGCCTTGCAATTAGCCGGGAAGCCCTTCGAAACGATGCTCTATCCTCAAAAGGCCCACGGCGTCTCCGGCCCCGCCCGCCGCCACTTACTCGAAACCACGACCAGTTTCTTTATTCGGGCGCTGAAGCCGTAAGTTTTGCCGGCCGCGCGTCGCTGCCTTGCTGTACACTCAGAGCGTCCCAACGCTGCTCATCGGTCAGCCGGCCCTGCCGCACCAGATACTCGCCTAGGGGCACGCCTTCGGGCTTCACCTGCAAGGCCCGCCGCACCTGATCGCGACTCACGTAACCTAAGTCCGCCAGAATTTCGCCCAACAGCCGCTTCTGGGTCATCAACGCCGACCGCTTCGGATAAGCATGCGCCGTCTTCACCCAGCGCAGCGGTTCACCCCGCCATTTGGCCCGCGCGAATTGATGCACCGCCCGCGCCGTCGAAAGTAAGTTGATCGCATTGCCCCACAGCATGCGCACCGGTGCGCCCAGAGCGAACCAGGGGCCATAGATCCGCGCTGAATACCCCATCCTTACGAGCATCCGGTAGATCTGGAACCCATAGGCCACGTCGATCAGCCCTTGGCTCGAAAACGGCATCTTTCCAATTGGCGCTTGCCAGCCCAAGGCCCCGGCCACAAACAGAGCATTACACACCGCTGTCAGCGGATATCCAATTAGCCCCTTCCGGTCCCGCCACCACCAATACCGCCGGATCCAATTGCCCCGCCAGCCGTTCATTTCCCAGCTTTGGAGCGAGATGCCCGTGATCCAGCGTGTCCGCTGCTTCACCGCCGGCCAAAACTCTCGCGGAAAATACTCCCTTGTCGCCACCAGCTTTCCGCGCTGCCACACCAGCGGCAACATCCGCTGCCGCCCGCCCAGTTCCTGCACCCGCCGGCCCAACTCATAATCCTCCGTCAACGACCCCGGCTGGAAGATCTGGTTATTCCCCGTCTCCGCAATCCGCTCGATCATCGCCCGCGTCACCCCCGTCCCCACGCCGCAGGAAGGGAGAAAGCCGCCTAGGTACGTCCGCGCTCGCAGATCCTTGCCCTGAGATTCGGCGAATTCATCGCAGTAGACGCCATGCGTCAGGTCCAGTAACGGCGTGGGAAGCGCAATCACCGGCACCTGCACCATCTCGGCGTCTTGCATCTCCGCCGCCAGCCAGCGCAATTCGCTCGGGTGGATCATGTCCTCGGCGTCGTGAATCAGCACGATATCGAACCGCTTGCCGCACTGCTCCTCATGGAGCATCAGGTGCTGCATCGTCCAGTTCAGGCAATCGGCCTTGTTCGTCGGCCCATCATGCGGGCAAACCGCCAGATGCACCCGCGACCGCCGCGCCTGCACCGACTGCACGGCGAACATCGTCGCCGGATCATTCGGATAGGCGCCCACGAAGAAATCGAAGTGCGAGTAGTCAAGCACCGACAGATTGTGTTCAAGCATCTGTTCGATCACGTCGCTTTCGTGCCAACAAGGCACCAGAATCGCCATCCGGGGCGGGGGATTCTGCAGCAGCAGCGCCGACCGCGCGGAACGTCGCGAACGGCGGGTTATCCAGCGATGCAGCACCGCCAGATCGAGGACGAGATCATCGAGACCGCTGACCGCGATCCAGAGTCCGAGAACGAGAAAGGCCCAACCAGCCAGGTTTTCAAGAGAATGCACCCGCTAATAAGTGGGTTTCGCGAGCCATTATTCTCACATATTTTTTCTCCCCAGAAAATTCTTCTGATCTCATAAAATCTACTCGGAGCAAGCTGCATCTGCTACATAATAAGGGAGATGTTCGCTTTATAAGAAATCGTTCTCAAGAAGAGGTGTGGACTAATGCAACGACTTGGCGGCGTCGAATTCCACCCGAAACTCGGACAGCAAGGCCTCTGCCTGCCCCTCCAGGCCAATTCGGCCCAGCGCGGTGCTGCAAATGTCCACATCTGTTCCTTCCGGCGGCTCGGCCAGCGTTACGATCCCCAAGCCCAACCGGTTGACACACTCATCCGCGACGGACACTGCCAGGCTGAGGGAGCTCACCACTGGCGCGTGGTGATTCCGGACCGCATCCTGCAGCGAAACCGGCAGCTTCCAAATCCGCAGCGCCTCGGCCGAAAGCGCCGCGTGGTCGGTCTCCAGCACAAACCGCTCCGCCTCCAGCATCGCGCAGCCCGTCTTCGCCGCATAGGCCTCAATATCCAGGTGATCAGCCGGCGACGCCATCACAATCAGCAACTTGCCCAGGTCATGCAGCAGGCCCGCCAGAAATGCCCCCTCTGGAAACTCCACCTTCATCCTCTGCGCCAGCGTGTCGCACAGGATTGCCGTAGCCAGCTCATGCCTGTTAAACCGCTCAAGCGACCAATGATTCGCCGTCTTCACGCTCCGCCACATGTTGGCCACCGACAGCGTCAACACCAGGTTTCGCAGCTTGTTGATCCCCAGGATTGCCACCGCGTTCGAGATGGCCATCACTTCCGTCCGCCGCCCGTACGCCGCCGAGTTCACCATCCGCAACACATTACCCGTCAGCACCGTGTCCTGCTCAATCAACGCCCCCATCTGCCGATAGGAAAATGAATCGTCGCCCAACGAAGCCAATAGCTTGTTCAGCACCGGCGAAAACGGCGGCAAATCGTTCAGCCGGGCCAGGATCGCCATTTGGTTCGGGGGCAGGGTAGCAGGGTCGGCGGTCGAGCTCGTCAGCAAACTCATGGTATCTCTGCATATCGGCCGGCGAAACCCCGATAATAGAAAGTAGCGAATGCCCAATTTGCCCCCAGACCTGCCGCTCCCCAACGCCCCGCCCGCCATCGCCGTGCGTAACCTCTTCAAAACCTACGGGCAGAAGCACGCCGTCGACGGCCTCAACCTCGTCGTCCCCCGCGGCTGCTTTTATGGCTTCCTCGGGCCCAACGGCGCCGGCAAAACCACCACCATCCGCATGCTGATGGGCCTCATCCCGCCCACCTCCGGCGAAATCGAAATCCTCGGCTTCCAAATGTCCCGCCAGTCGCTCGACATTCGCCGCCTCCTTGGTCTTGTCCCGGATGACACCCTGCTCTTTGACCACCTCACCGGCGGCGAATTTATCGAATTTGTCGGCCGCCTCTACGGCCTCCCCCTCCGCGAAGCCCACGAGCGCAGTCTCGAGTTGCTCGCCCTCTTTGAGCTTGACGGCAACGCCCGCAAGCTGATCGCCGAGTATTCGAAAGGGATGCGAAAACGCTGTGCCATGGCCGCCGCGCTCATCCACCGGCCGCAACTCTTCCTCATGGACGAGCCCTTCGAAGGCGTCGATGCCGTTGGCGCCCGCCTCATGAAGAACATCCTCATCGAGCAAGTCCGCCGCGGCGCCACCATCTTTCTCACCAGCCACGTGCTCGACGTCGTCGAACGTCTTTGCGACCGTATCGCCATCATCCATGAAGGCCAACTCGTGGTCGAAGGCTCCATGGACGATCTCCGCCAAGGGCCAGATTCCGGGCGCGAGACGCTCGAAGAGCTCTTCGTCCGCACCGTCGGCGGCGCCCCCTCTACCGAAAAGCTCGAATGGCTAGCCTAGCGCCAATGACCGCCCCCCTCCGCGCTATCCTCTGGGCTCAGTTCCGCATCCTGCGCAACTTCTATCCGCGCACCGGCCCCATCGCCTCGCTCTTCGCCGCCCTCCTCACTCTCTTCTGGTACGGCCTCTGGACCGCCCTGGCCGTCTTCATCGCCGGCGTCCTCCGCCACCCCGAACAACTCCGCTCCGTCCCCTCGCTCAATCTCCCCAGCCTGTTCTCCAATGGACTGCTGCTCATCTTTGCTTACTGGCAACTCGTTCCCCTGATCCTGGTCTCCAGCGGCATGTCGCTCGACCTCCGCCGCCTCGCCGTCTATCCCATCTCCGACACCCAACTCTTCTGGATGGAGGTCCTGCTCCGCATCACCACCAGCCTCGAGATGCTGATCCTCCTTGCCGGGCTGGCTATTGGCTTGGCCGGCAACCCGGGCGCGTCTTCGTGGGCCTGGCTCGCCTTGCCCATCTACATCCTGTTGAATCTCCTCGTCGGCGTCGCCGTCAAGGACCTTCTCACGCGCCTCCTCGCCCAACGCGGTTGGCGAGAACTCGTCGTCATCCTCTTCGTCTCCCTGGCCGCCCTTCCGCAGTACGTCAGCGTCTTCGGGATGCCCGCCTGGGTGAAGAGTCTGCTCAAAATCGCCCCGCCCGTCTGGCTTCCCTGGGCCGCCACCGCTCACCTCCTCCTCCCCTCACGCGCCGTTTGGCCCGCAATCCTCATCCTCCTCACCTGGCTCGTTGCCGTCTACGGCTTCTCCCGCTGGCAATTCGCCCGCAGCCTCCGCTTTGATCGCGAAGAGGTTAAGGCTGCGGAAAACTCCACCACCCGCGCCGGCCTCATCGAACACTTCTACTGCCTCCCCCGTCGATTCTTCCCGGACCCGCTCGCCGCCTTGCTCGAAAAAGAACTTCGCTTCTTGAGCCGCGCCCCGCGCTTCCGCCTCGTCTTCCTGATGGGCTTCTCCTTCGGCCTGATGATCTGGCTCCCCATCGCCCTCGGCAACCTCGGCCCCACTTCGCGCTCCAGCTTCCTGGCCAACAATTTCCTTACCGTCGTTTGCATCTACGCCCTCACCCTGCTGGCCGAAGTCGCCTTCTGGAACCACCTCGGCTTCGACCGCGCCGCCGCCCAGCTTTACTTCCTCGCCCCCATCTCCTACCGCACCGTCATCCTGGCCAAGAACCTCGCCGGATTCGCCTTCCTCCTGCTGGAGTTGTTCGCCATCTTTCTGGTGATGCTCGGGCTCCGGCTCCCGCTTCAGCCTCAACAATTTCTGGAAGCCATGGCCGTCACCTTCGTTCTGGGCCTGTTTCTCGTCTCCATTGGCAATGCCGGATCCACGCTCTATCCCCGCCCGGTTGACCCCAGCCAAAGTTGGCGTTCGAGCTCCGCCGGTCGTTTCCACACCCTGTTGCTGCTCTTCTATCCGCTCGCTTCCATCCCCATCCTGGTCGCCTACGGAGCCCGCTACGTCCTTTCGGCAAACCAACCGTCTCTCGCGCCTTTTGCCTTCTATGCCGTCCTCCTGCTGGGCGTCGGCGTCGGCTACGCCCTCTACCAGGCGGTGCTCGACTTCGCCGCCACCCGCGCCGAACGCGACCGCGAAAAGATCGTCGCCGCTCTGTCGGCCAGCGCCGGCCCCGTTGCCGCCTGAGGTCGCTACCGCAGGGGCGGGGAAGCTGGCAGCCGACGCTTTTGAGGCACACTAAGAAGAGAAGGAGATCTCATGGACGCAGGTAAAAAGTTTCTTGAAGAGAACGCGAAGAAGGAAGGCATTCAGACCACCGCGTCTGGCCTGCAGTATGAGGTGGTGCGCGAAGGCACCGGCCCCAAACCGGGTGCGGTGAGCACGGTGGAGGTCCACTATGAAGGCCGCTTGATCGACGGCAAAGTCTTCGACTCCAGCTATCAGCGCAAGCAGACGATTTCCTTCCCTCTGAACCGCGTGATTCCGGGTTGGACGGAGGGGCTACAACTGATGTCCACCGGCTCAAAATATCGCCTCTACATCCCCTCCGAACTCGGCTACGGCGCCGGCGGCGCCGGCGGCGACATCCCGCCCCATGCCGCTCTCATCTTCGACGTCGAACTGATCTCGATTCGCTAGCCCGAACCGCAGTTTGGTGACCGTGCCCAACGGCACCCATCTCAGATCACGGTCGTACTCACTCAGAGATGCAGTGGGCATGTGGGACGAATAACTATTAGTGACGCTTCGCAATCAATAATTAATTGACTCTTTTAGCCGCAGTCTAGAGTCTCCCTAACTGGGTCGAAACTTGGCCCAATTCGTAAGAAAGAGTATTTATCGCCATGCATGACATTGTTGATACCGCGGTAGCGGCTGGATCGTTCAAGACGTTAGCCGCCGCCTTGGGCGCAGCGGGATTGGTGGAGACTTTGAAGGGCGCAGGCCCTTTTACGGTTTTTGCTCCCACGGATGAAGCGTTCGCCAAGTTGCCGGAAGGCACGGTGGCGACATTGCTGCAGCCGGAAAATTTAGAGAAGTTGAAGGCGATTCTGACTTATCACGTGGTGGCTGGCAAGGTCCATGCCGCCGACGTGATGAAGATGACTTCGGCCATGACGTTGAACGGCAGCGCCGTCAAGGTTGCGGTGGATGGTGGCCATGTGCACATCAACACCGCGGTAGTGAAGACGGCTGATGTGGATTGCACGAATGGTGTCATTCATATCATTGATGCGGTTTTGTTGCCCGCTTAAGTTAAATCTACGGTAGAACTTTGGAAGCCGGGGCCGCCCCCGGCTTCTTTTTCGTTTTACGAGAGATCCCGAACGAAGCGCGCCGCTGGAAGCACCTCCCTCGCGAGAAAACGTCACGCGTATTTCCCCGTAGTCAATGGTGAGTCGAAGTCAAACAAGATCATGGCTGGACGGCGGATGCTTCCGACATCGTTACGTCCGTCTGCGATGTAGCCCCGCCAGCAGTCAGCGACAAAGCAACTGCCGCGCCGGGTTCAACGCCTTCAAGGATACGGACCCTGAGGGTGACTACGCCCGGTAACTGCTTGGCCGGCACGCGGGCGCTAACCACCTCGGCCGTCACGCTGCCTACCGTCACCTCAATCGGCCTGCGTGGGGCGCACTTCGCCGTCTTCGCCTACCGTCTGGCCGTCTTCGAGTGCCGGGTCCACCAGACCTATCCCCGTCACGTTGAACGCGATCCCAGACCCAATGGGCACCGCACCGGGCTCGTCATTCGGGCTGCCATCTTCGTTCACCGCCGCCGCCTGCGTCTTTCCCTCGCGCACAAAGATGCCGGGCACGGCCAGCCCTCCCATCAGAGTCACTTCAATCGTTAGCCGGCCCTGAAACTCAACGCGAAGTGTTCAACGCCGAGATCGCGTCGCCCACCCGCAGACTCTTCCGATGCCTCACCACGGGTCAGGGTGCCCGCTACCACGACTCCAGACAAGCTCCGCGGCGGCGGCAGAAGTGGCGTCACCCGCTCATCGATCGGTAAGGCCAGGATGCCAAGCTTCGTGATCGTGTTGGCCACTCCGGTCGCCTAAGACAAGAGCCAATCGGGATCCCGGGGACGCTCCATCACGGCGCTCCTTACCAGATCCTTCCCCTGTTCGCGCACCACTTCGAGTTCGATGGTTTCTCCCGCAAGCTGGTAGATGATCGCGCCCAGTTGACGAGCGCTCTCCACCGGGTTTCGGTTGGCCGCGCTGACGATATCATCACCTTCAGTCCCGCCGCCTCGGCCGTACTCTTCGCCACGAAGTCGGCCAACACCACACCCCAATCCTGTGCGAGCCCCAGCGTGCTGGCGAGAAGGGGCATGATCGAATTGAGGCATCGGTTTGGAGGTACACCGTTGGGTTCCCGCGCCTAATCTCCCGGGTGACGGAACTGACCACCCCCAGTGAGACCGAATACGGCTTGGGTTATGTTTTCGAGCGAAGGCAACTGCGCCTTCGCGTTTATCGTACCCAAAGCCATCCAAGCGAGGAGCCCTGCTGGTACACCTCGTCGGGCGGTCTTTGATCGAAAGAAAAACCTAATAGTCCATATGATGAAAGTAATTTAATCAAAGTTTCCAATTTTACAGCGTCACTAAAAAGACCACTATGGGCTCAGGCCCTTCCTGCAAAACTGCTCGGAGCATAGCGCAACTTGCACATTCTGGTGTAGTTACGGGAATATCTGCGGGTGGAAGGGTGCTCAGAGGCGGTCCCGTATGCCAAGAAAATTCAAAAATAAATGAGAATTTTCTTTCACGAAACCCACTTATTAGTGTGAAGACCAAAAATCGGCAAAATCCCAACCCTCGGCTCCGCAATTGGCAATGCGGCGAGGTCTACCATGTCTACCAGCGCGGCAACTACAAGCAGGACGTCTTCCACACCCACGACCAGCTCATCACCTACCTGAACCGCGTCGACATCCTCGCCAAACGCTACCGTGTCCGCCTCCACGCCTTTTGTTTGATGTCGAACCACGTCCACTTCCTGGTCGAAACCACCCGCAAAGACGGCATTTCCCGCTTCATGCAGCAACTGCAGTCCTACCACGCCCGCTGGATCCACTCCACCCAAGGACGCGACGGCCACCTGTGGAAAAACCGCTTCGGCGCCAAACAGATCCGCTCCTCACGCCACTACCACAAGGCGATGATCTACATCGAACGCAACCCCGTCGAGGCCCACCTCGCCAAAACTGCCGCCGATTACCCCTATTCCAGCGCCGCCGCCCACGTCGCCAACTGCCCCGTCGCCACCTTCGGACAAGAACCCCACCAAGCCACCGTCCACCTCTACCTCGACCGCTGGCGCGCCGAATGCGACCCCGCTACCTGGGCCGAAGCCCTCTCTGACCCCAGGCAAACCGCCTCCTACCCCGACCTCCCCCACATCCTCCGCGTCCTCGGACCCGACCGCCACCGTCCGCTCCTCCCCAACCCCATCCCTCCACTCACGCGAACCGCAGGCTAACTCCCCTGAAACGCCCGAAACACCTCACAATTCGTCGCCGGACCCCGCCGCGCCGATCGCCCCACCATTCCCTTCAATTCCTCCCGCAACTCCACCAGCGCCGCAATCCGCGCGTCAATCTCGCGCACCTTCGCATCCACCTTCGCGCACATCGCCTGGCATGACGACTCGCTCGACGCCGTCATCGCATATAGCTCCGCAATCTCCCGCAGTGAAAAGCCAAAATCCTGCGCCCGCTTAATCGACCTCACCCGCGCAATCGTAGCCTCGGGATAATGGCGATACCCCCCATACGAAACAGGGCGGGGAATCAGGCCGAGCCGCTCGTAGTAGCGAATCGTCTCGACATGCACCCCCGCCCCGCGCGCCGCCAGCGCGATCGTCTTACCCTTCGCAGCAGGCGCAGCCACAGCCGCATTTGCAGCCGCACTTGCCTTTGCTCGCGTCACATTTACAAGCGGCGCCATGGCACTCCGCGCACGTACATTTGTCACAGCATTTCTTGGGAGCATCGGTTGTTGGGGTCATCGTTAGGACCCTCCTTTCACCATAACTCTAAACTCCGTACCGTGGTACGGAGTCAAGAGCCACGGTAGAATTTAACTCAGTGTTCGCGATCCTCACGCTGATCTTCCTCGCCGAGGCCCGCCTCACCCATCCGGCTGACCAGCAGGCCTTCCGCCTCTGGTTCACCTTCCTCGCCGAATCGCAGTACCACCTGCGCGACAACCAGCGCGCCAAGGACGTCATCGACTGCGCCGCCCTCCTCCGCTTCGCCTACCGCGAAAGCCTCCGCAAGCACGACGCCCCTTGGCTCAAATCCATCACCCTGCCCGCACTGCCGACTTTGCCCCCCATCCAAGGCTTCCCAAATCCCGGCGCCGCCCTCTTTCGCACCGGCCCCAATGAGACCCGCCAATTTGCCGACGCCCGCACGCTCCTCCAATGGAACACCACCCTCATCAGCCGCCGCCTCGAAGACGCCGCCCCCGGCGACATCCTCTTCTTCGAACAAGTTGGGCAACGCATGCCCTTCCATGCGATGATCTATCTCGGTAAGAGTCATTTCACTTCGAGTCCAGAACCCTGGATCGTCTACCACACCGGACCGATTTTAGGCCAGGGGGGCGCAGGCCGGCCCGGCGAAGTGCGGCGGCTCTCCCGTGCAGAATTGTTGGCGCATCCGCAACCCCGGTGGCGGCCGCTCGCGTCCAACCCTACGTTTTTGGGCATCTATCGCTGGAGGATTCTGAGTGCCGCGCAATAAGCAACTCCTGTGCGCCATCCTGGCGATCGTCGCTTGCCCCACCGCAGCGCAGGACGACGACCAGTCCCGTTACTTCTCCCTCGTCTCCAATCGCACCTTCGGCGTTGGCGAAAAGCCCTCTGTCACCGTCTCCAGTTCCGGCATGGGTTCGCTCGAGTTCCGCGTCTACCGCGTCAACGATCCCCGCAAGTTCTTCGAGCAACTCGAAGACCCCCATCAATTCGGCGGCCATAGCCCCCGCCCCGAACGCGAACTCACCTGGCTCGAGCGTTTCGAGAACTGGAAACAAGACCATCGCGCCAGCATTCGCGACGCCTTCCGCGCTCAGTTCACCCAGGAAGCCCGCGCCCGCATTCACCAAGTCACCACGCCCAAGCCCGTTCCCCGCGGCCCTGCCAGCTTCGCTCTCGTCCCGCTCCTCAATCAGCAGCAACTCGTCACCAAGTTCCGCCAGTCCCTCACCAAGCAAAATCCCTGGGACTCGGTCACCGTCGCCCTGAACCTCCCCAAGGCCGGCGTCTACCTTGTCGAAGCCACCAACGGCACCCTCCGCGCCTACACCATCGTCTCGGTCTCGAATTACGCCCTCGTCACCAAGTCCTCGCCCGGCCGCCTCGTCACCATGGTGGTCGACCGCCAAACCGGCGCCCCCGTTGCCGATTGTCCCGTCCGCGTCATCTCCCAACGCACCATGATCGCCGAAGGCAAAACCAATCCCCTCGGTGTCTCCTCCCTCAAGCTCCCCGCCTTCAAAGGCGACGACGTCCTCGTCATGGCCAGCCCGAAAAACGACTTCGCCATCAACGCCCTCCCCGGCTACTCCTTCCATCGCGGCGAACGCGACTCCCTCACCGGCTACGTCTATACTGACCGCCCCGTCTACCGCCCCGGCCACAAGCTCGGCTACCGCGCCATCGTCCGCACCTCCACCGCCAAAGGCTATGACCTGCCTTCTGAATCCAAGGCCACCGTCGAAATCACCGACCCCGAAGGCAAATCCGTCTTCCGCGAAGTCCGCAATGTCTCCACGTACGGCACCATCAACGGCGACTACGCCGTGCCTGCCGCCGCCGCCCTCGGCATGTACTCCGTCGAAATGAAGCTGGGTGACGCCAAAGTCTCCGGCAACTTCGAGGTCGAAGAATACAAGAAGCCCGAGTACGAAGTGAAGGTCACGCCCGCCAAAAAGCGCTTCCTGCAAGGCACCGCGATTGAGGCTGAAATCGAAGCCAAATACTACTTCGGCGAGCCCGTCGCCGGTGCCACCGTCAAGTACGTCGTCTATCGCTCACGCTACTGGGCCCCCTGGGGCGACGCCGATGACGAAGAGGACCCCGGCACCTGGGGGCAGCAGGAGATCGCCCAGTTCGACGGCAAAACCGACTCGGGTGGCAAGCTCAAAGTCACCGTCGACAACCCCGTCGCCGAGAATGAGAATGAGCGCTACGGCTGGGTCTACCGCATCGAAGCCCGCGTCACTGACGCTGCCCGCCGCGAGATCAGCGGCTCCGGCTATGTCGTCGCCCCCTACGCCAGCTATGTCGTCACCGCCCAGCCCAACGGCTACGTCTACGCTCCCGGCGAAACCGTCAAGCTCAAGGTCGAAATTCGCGACTACGACGCCGCGCCCCAAGCCGCCGCCTATCGCGTGGAACTCCTCACGTCCGATTGGCGCGAGAAGACCCCGAGCATTATCGCCACTTATCCAGGCCGCACCTTCGAAGGCGTCGGCACCACCGAATTCCCCGCGCCCGCCGCCGGCAGTTTCCGGATTCGCGTCGTCGCCCGCACGCCCGAAGCCCGTGATGCCGTGGGCCAAGCCTACCTTTGGGTAGAAGGCGGCGGAGAAGGCTCGCGCGATAACGCCATCGAAATCGTCCCCGACAAGAAGTCCTACATGCCCGGCGACACCGCCCGCGTCCTCATCGTCACCGGCGTCCCCAACGCCCACGTGCTCCTCAGCATCGAAGGGCGAGACCTCCATCATCACGAAGCCCGCACCTCAAAGGCCACCTCCTTCGTCCTCGAAGTCCCCATCCGCAACGACTACGCGCCCAACTTCTACGTCTCCGCCGCCTTCATCCAAAAGGGCCAGCTCTACCAAGGCACCAAGAGCCTCAAGGTCCCGCCCGATGAGCGCAAGCTCAGCGTCAAGGTCACTCCTTCCAAGCCCCAGTTCAAGCCCGGTGAAGCGGCCAGTTACTCGGTCGAAGCTAAGGACTGGCAAGGCAAACCCGTCTCCGCCGAGTTCTCCCTCGGCGTGGTTGACGAAGCCATCTACGCCATCCGCCCCGAGACGATGCCCGACCCCCTGCGCCACTTCTATGGCCGCGTCTACAGCGTCGTTGCCACCGAGAGTTCGCTCTCTTACTACTTCTCCGGCGAAGCCGGCGAGCGCGCCATGCAACTCGCCCAAGTCAACCGGTCGCTCGCCCAGTTGAAGCCCGACCGTGTCCCCGAGCCCCGCATCCGCAAAGCCTTCCCCGATACCGTCTACTGGGCCCCCGCCGTCGTCACCGGCCCCGATGGCCGCGCCAACGCTAAGCTAGAATTCCCCGATTCGCTCACCACCTGGCGCGCCACCGCCCGCGGCGTCACCCGCGATACCCGTGTCGGTCAGGCCGTCGACAAAGTCATCGTCCGCAAGAATCTCATCCTGCGCCCCGCCGTCCCCCGCTTCTTTACCGAAGAGGACGAAGTCACCTTGTCGATGGTCGTCCAGAACTACCTCGAGGGCGAGAAGGCCGTCAAAGTCACCCTCGAAGCTACGGGGCTCGAACTCCTCGATGGCGCAACCCGCGACCTCACCGTCGCCTCCAAAGGCACCGCCCGCGCCGACTTCCGCGTCCGCGCCAAACCCGCCCGCGAAGCCGTCATCCTCGCCAAAGCCCTCAACAAGGACGAGAGTGACGCCGTCGAACTCAAGCTGCCCATCAAGCCTTTCGGAGTGCCCCAAAGCGTTTCCAAATCCGGTGCCCTCTCGACTGACTCCGCCGCCATCACCCTCGACATTCCCGCCACCTCCGTCCCCAATTCCCGCGAGCTCGAGATTCGCATCTCCCCCTCCATCGGTGGCGCCATCTTCGGCGCCCTCGACTACCTCACCACCTTCCCCTACGGCTGCACCGAGCAGACCATGTCCAGCGTCCTGCCCAACCTCATCGTCTCCCAAGCCTTCGCCGAACTGAAGCTCAAGCCCATGCAGACGCCCGCCGTCCTTAGAGCCAAAGTCAACGACGGCCTCGACCGCCTCCTCGACTTCCAGCATCCCGATGGCGGCTGGGGCTGGTGGCAAACCGACGACTCCTCCGTCTACATGACCGCCCTCGTCGTCGAAGGCTTCTCCCGCGCCCTCAGCGCCGGCTACACCCGCCCCAACCTCACCGAAGCCCGTGAGAAGGGTGTTCAATGGCTCACCAAAGAGTTCGAACGCGAAGAGCGCGCCGTCCCTGACGCCCGCGCCTACATGGTCTACGCCCTCGGCCTCGCCGATAAATCCACCCCCCAACAAATCGACAGCGTCTGGGCCGCCCGCGATCGCCTCTCGCCCCAAGCTCTCGCCCAACTCGGCCTCGAGCTCGATCGCCGCAAAGACCCTCGCCTAAACGAAGCCATCGCCAAGCTCGAAAAGCTCGCCCAGCAAAATGCCCAAGAAGCCTGGTGGCGTTGGGACCGCGACGATGTCCTCGGCTTCGTCTACGACACCTCCACCGAAGCCACCGCCATGAGCCTCAAGCTCCTTTCCCGCACCAAGCCCGATAGCCCCCTCGTCCCCAAAGCTGCCCTCTGGCTTGCCGCCAACCGCAACGAAGGTTACTGGTGGTCCTCCACCAAACAGACTGCTCTCGCTGTCGACGGACTCACCGAATACCTCAAGCGCAGCGGCGAACTTAACCCGGACTTCACCGTCAACGTCGAAGTCAACGGCAAGCGCATCCTCTCCCGCCGCTTCACCCAAGAAGACGTCATGGGCATCCGCTCCGAAATCCTCAAAATTCCCGCCGAACTCTCCAGCAAAATCCGCATCACCCGCACCGGCAGCGGCACTGGCCGCGCCTACTGGAGCGCCCGCGCCGGTTACTACTCCACCGAGGACAAGCTCCAGAAGTCGGGCACCATTGCCCTCAACCTCCTGCGCGACTATTTCCGCCTCGTGCCCAGCAAGCGCGCCGGCCGCATCGTCTACCAACTTGAACGCGCCACCGGCGACCTCAAAAGCGGCGACATCATCGCCAGCCGCCTCACTCTCACCGGCGGCGATTGGCGCTATCTCCTCCTCGAAGATCCCTTACCCGCCGGCGTCGAACTCATCGAACGCGACGACCTTTACGAACTCGCCGAAAAGCCCGACTGGTGGTCGAGCTATGCCACCCGCCGCGAACTCCGCGACGACCGCTCCGCCCTCTTCAAAACCTACTTCAGCGCCGGCCAGGGCCAGTTCTTCTCGCTCTTCAAAGTCGTCAACCCCGGCAAATTCCGCGCCAGCCCCGCACGCGTCATGCCCATGTATCAACCCGAGTATCTGTCGACCACGGAGCCCAAATCGGTCGAGGTAAAACCGTGATCCGCCTCTTCCTGCTCGACGCCGTGGGCAACCTCGCGCTCTTCGCCCTCGCCTACTACTGGCTCGGCCTGCGCACCTCCTCCACCGGCAACGTGATCCTCTCCGTCGTCCTCGTCGTCCTGATGACCGCCCTCGTCGCCTACCTCATCGCCCTCGCCTTCAACCGCGACGCCCGCGCCTCGGTCGGCCGTATCCCCGCACTCCTCATCTGGCTAGGCATCGTGGGCCTAGTCGCCGATCTCTTCTTCTATTTGTCGAGCTTCGTCCCCGCCATCGAGAATTGGCTCAACTCCGCCCTCACCCTCGCCACCCGCACGCCTGTCCAACTCAAGTGGATCCCCCTCGGTCTGCTCCTCATCGCCCTCGGCACCATCAGCCTCCGCCAGTTGATCCCCGTCGCCGTCCGCACCGCGAACCAAGGCGTCGACGGCCTCCGCGACTGGCGCGCCGTCCCCCTCAGCCTCGGCTACGTCGCCGCCGCCCTCGCCTGGTTTCTCATCGGCCTCTGGATTCCCTGGCAGCTCTTCTGGTGGATTCCCAAGCTCGTCTCCTTCGAAGCCCAAATGGCCAGCTTCCTCATCCGGGTGAGCGTAGCCTTGGCCCTTTATGTCGGTGCCTGGCTACTGTTCGCCAGCTACTGCCGCACCAAGACCCTGCCGCCAGAACGTTAGCACCCGGTCAAGCCCATATTCGCCCACCAACCGCCGCACCCGCTGCAAAGCCTGCACATACCGCGCATCTGTCGGCTTGTCGCCCGTCAGCTCCAGCGTCAACCCCTCCCGGAACCACCACGGCTGCCCCGCTTGCCCCTGGCTCTCCAGCACCACATGCAGCAACTCATGCAGCAACACGCTTTCCAAAACATTCTTGGCCTGCAATGTCTTCGCTGGCTGCAACCGCACCACCCGCCCCCGCGTCGACGCCGCCACCGTCCCGCTCTCGCCCGTCGCATTCCGGAACGTCGCCACCGTCGGAAACAGCTTCAACTGCACCCGCCCCGCAAAGTTGAAATGCGTCCGCGCTTCGGCCTCCCGCAAAGCCTTCTCCGCCGCCGTCAACACAAACTCTTCCTGCCCCGGATCCGTCGACAGCAACTCCATCCGTTCGCTCCGGCTCGACACCCAATCGAGCCCCTGCGCCGTCAAGCCGATCTTCGCCCCAGGATAATAATGCTCCAGAATCTCCCGCCCCGTATGACCGCTCGCCCCCATCTGGATCGCCCCCATCTGGCACATCCCCACGCCGTGCCCCCGCCCGCGCCCCGCAAAGACAAACCGATCGCCCACCCGTGTGACATCGAACAGCAAGCTCTTCACCTGCCACCCAAAGCGATTCCCCAACGCCGACTGAAACTGATTCGCCCCCACCCGGCGCCCATTCACCACCAGATAATTGGCCCGCCCCGAAGCCGACCGATCCGTCACCTCCACCTTCATCGCCGGCACCTTCAGCGACAACGCATCGGCCAATTGCTCCCCCGTATACGAAGCTCGCCAATGCTCATTGCCCCGACTCACGCAATGCACATCCGCTCTCGCGGGTAAATACGCCCCCATCGGCGACGCCTCACTCATGCCTCCGCAATGCGCATGATAGTAGGTCGCGGCCGGTTCACCCTTCCACCACAGCATCAAACCCTCGGTTGACTCTGCCGCATCCTGATGGATTCTGCCACGCTGACTCCAGTAGACATTCTGGCAATGGGTCGTATCGCACAGGTCATATCCTTCGCGCGCGTGGGCATGCCGATGACGAATCGCATAAGTGCGGATCGCAATCGCCATCGCCTTCAAGGTCTCTGGCTTGGTCACCCCGTTCACCTCCCCCGCCATCACGCTCGCCACGTATTGTTCAAGTGGAATATGAGCCACCAATATCAAGTGGCCGTTTCGGGTCGAAACATTCAAATGGCTTAAAGACAAAGGCTTAGTGCCCTTAACCTCCAGCGTCACCTGACCTTGATAAAGCCCAGTATGCGGTGCCCGAATCCGTACTCCATTCACCCGCGCCTCAGAAACGGCAGTCCGCGAAAACAGCCGGATCTCCAGTGCCGACTCAGGCGCAGGCACCCGCGCCGCGCTCAACCAGGAGCAGCCAAGGAAGACGATGCTAAAGAGCCGCGTTGCCATAATTCATAAATCCGCCGAGCGGCCGGCGCGGCATCCATCGCACCGCGCCCCACCGGCAAAAACACGACCATAACATGTTCTGGCGACGAACGGGGCGTCCATCCGGCGAACCACGCCTGTAAAGAAATCCGATTCTCGCTCGCCGCCGTCCCCGTCTTCCCCGCAAACGCAGGCCCCGCCAACCGCGCCGTCCCCGCCGTCGCCGCCAACTCCAGCCCTTCCTGAATCACCCGATTCTTGCCCAACGCCAACAGCCGGTACGCCCGCGCCATCTCCA
>Ga0105044_10001312_pt1 | contig 32922 bp, 25 predicted proteins | sample MAT01_FD_78092 | JGI IMG/M metagenome (GOLD analysis project Ga0105044, IMG submission 78092) | Freshwater microbial communities from Lake Fryxell liftoff mats and glacier meltwater in Antarctica - MAT-01 | ecosystem: Environmental > Aquatic > Freshwater > Ice > Liftoff microbial mat | place...
ATCATTTATGGCTGGTTCTAGCACAATCTGCTCCCTTGGCATTCCCTCAAACGCCCGCTCGAAAATGGCATTCGTGGCATACACGATGTCGGGCCTGCTGCGCCAGGATTTTTTAAGTATGTTTTCGTCTTTGACCCCGCCCGTGGCGCGGATGATGGCTTTCATAAGGGCAGGTTCAGCACCTCGGAAGCCGTAAATGCTCTGCTTTGGATCGCCAACCCAGATGGAATGCCTGGCTAGTTGGCTGATTTGCAGGAAGATGTCGAGTTGAATGGGCGAGGTGTCCTGGAACTCGTCCACGAGCAGGAGGTCAAGTTCTTCGCGGAGGGTTTCGCGCACGGTTTCTACACGCAGCAGGCTGCTGACGTAGGTTTCCATGTCGGTATAATCAATGAGGCCGCGCTTTTTTTTGTATTGCGCGTACTCGTGGAGCGCATCGGAGGCAATGTCGAATACTAGGTAGATATATCCTCGCAGGTCATCGCGGAATTGCGGGTGCTGGTCGTGGCTCAGGGCGATTTGCCTAAGATCTTCCATAAGATCGCGGCTTTTCGCCCCAGGATTGGTTTTGGCAATTTTTACCCATTCATGCCAGTACAATTCGCCACGATATTTGAGTTGGTTTTGGAATTGGCGCAGCACTTCGGCAGCATCGCGGGTGACCTTGGTGGTGTCGGCCTCATTCGCATCGAGGGCGGCCACGGTTTGATCAATGGCAGAAAGGAGGCGGTTGTTCCAGACTATTGGATCGGTGTTTTGGACGGGCGGGAGCAGTCGTTCAAAGCTAGACCAAGAGCGCAGCTTGCTCGTTTCCAAAATTGTTTTGTCAAAATTGTTGGCCCTGGCCACATCAGTTAGGTTGCGAATATCGCGCCGCCAGTCGTAGGCTTCGCCAATGCTTTTTTTTGTCAAACCCAAGCGATCGGCGAGCAGGGTCATGTGTTCGATACGTTGTTCGGTCAGGACCTGGGAAAGGGATTCGTTGAACAAGCGTTGCTCGTCGCCGTCGGCTATGATTTCTACCAGTGGCGACACCCCCGCTTCAAAAGCGAAACGTTGCAATAGCCGTGTACCAATGCTGTGAACTGTGCCGATTAGCGCTTCGCCGAGTTCGTTGGCGGCTTCGGTCATGCCTTCTTTGAGGAGACTGACGCGTACACGTTCCTGGAGTTCGGCAGCGGCTTTTTTGGTGAAAGTGGTGGCCATGATACCTGCTGGGCGCACGCCGTTTTGCAACAGCGCAACCATGCGCTGGGTGAGCGTATAGGTTTTCCCAGAGCCGGCTCCGGCGGAGAGGACCTCGATGTTTAGTTGTTTACCCGCTGAAGCCTTGCTGCCCTCCAAGTCTGGGTAGGCGGGGGCGATGGCGGATTGTTCACTGATTTGGGTATTCGACACGGATTTGCTTTTGTATCGGGCGAAGGTCGAAAAACGCCGGGAGTATTTTGGGCCGTGACAAAAAGTTGTAGGTTCGCACTGCAAAAAAGTTCCAACAATTAGAATGCTGGAAATGAACTCGCCTACGATAATGCTAAAAACCTTCGCCCTATTTGTCTTGCTTTCCCTGTTTTCATGTAATTCTCCCGAAGCCAGACTTGAGCGTTTGCAACACGATTTTTGGGAAAAATTTGCGCGGCAAGATTTTTTTGAAATCAAGTTGAAAAACGAAGTGCTGCATCTGCCGCTCCCGCCTTCAAATGCACCCTCCGAACAACAAAGATTATTGGCTAAAAGCCTTCAAAAAGAAGCATATTCTATTGAAGAACAACAACTTAGCACAGAAAAGCAAAAGCAGTTGTTACAACTCCGTGCAGCTTTGGACGATTGTGTGGCACACGCTGGGAGTCCATTTTTTGACCCAAATCGCTGCGTTGTTTTAAGGTATTTAAAGCAGTTTTCAGATCACCCTGAGCTTTCACTGGTACTCGAAAATATCCCAGACTATTATGCCCAAATTGAGCAGCGTTGGCAAACACCCGACGCCCGGTTTATTTCAAAAGCAGTAATAGAATCACAAACCACGCTGGATTTGTTGAGTCGGATGGAAAAAGAATCGAGTATGAAAATCGCTGCCCAAACAGGAGCAGCAAGGGCGGCTGTGAAGGACTTTATTGGTCTTTGTCAGAGTGCGATCTTGCAGTAGCGCGAAATTTATTTCGTACCTAATCATTGGCGAAATAAATTTCGCCCTACTATATGGACTTTGCCTGATTCTTGTCGGCAATAATCTCTTTGAGCTCCTTCAAAAAGGCATACTGCTGCGGGAGCACCCGCTTGAAAGCTTCCTTCACGGCGACATAAGTGCCTTTTTCAAAATCAACCACCAAGTGTTTGATGTGGAGCCTGGCCTTTTCTTTTGCCACACGGAAGTCCTCATACACCAGGGCACGAAGGGACGGAATCTCGTGCCAATCCGCTTCAATCGCGATGGCTTTGCGGGTATCGCCGTTGGCATCGGCCACAGGATCTAGTTCAATATAACGGGCCGCAAACCGTTCCGGTTCAGTCTCGTCACCAAAAGGGGCGGAAAGCGAACCCTCACTTTCCTGGTTCGGGAAAAACACTTCAAGGCCGTTTTCACGCACCCTGTAAATGATCACATCCACTTGTTCTGTCGTTTGCACCATGAAAAATTTAGACTGGAACGCTCTGCAATGAAAAAGGTTGGCAAATTTGGGTAGGCAAAGGACGGAAATATTTTTCACTTCCAAAGGAGCCGAGAAAGCTAGGGCGGAACCCGCCCGTCGCACTGACTTATTTACAGTGAGTTTTGGAGAAGGTTCGTATCGTGGTTTCAATAAAAACCGCGTAGCGGTGACATTTTGGTAGCCCGCAAGGGCGTTTGGGGAATAGGAACCGCGTAGCGGTGCCATTGTATCGCCGGAATAATGCCACCGCTACGCGGTTCCGAAAAACATTGAACGCTGGCGCTACCATAATGTCGCCGCGATGCGGCTTTTCTGAAACCTATCCAAAACTCAAGTTATTTAAGTTCGAGTTAGGCGAAACAGCTAGGGCGCACAAAGAAAAAGCCGCCAGAACGCTTGCGCGACTGACGGCTAATAAACCCCAAAAAACCAAATGAAAACTGATGCAAAGGCCGGAAAAATTTTTGAGACTGTCAAGTGTTTTTTAAAAAAAATTCTCAAACAGCTCCTTTTTTTTTCAACAGTTGGGAAAGGCCCTTGGAATCGGCCTCTACATAATCCGCACCGGCCTCCCATAGTTTTTGACCATGACCATCATGGATGTGGGAAGCGCCTAGAAATCCAATCGTTTGAATACCAGCACTTTTAGCGGCTAAAACACCCGTTACGCTATCCTCTATTACCAGCGTTTCGTGGGGCAAAAGCCCCAGTTTTTCTAGTGCAAAAAGGTAGACATCGGGCCATGGTTTTGGTTTCGCCACCTGCTCGGCAGAAAAAATAAAACCATCGAGATTTTTAAACAAACGCAGCTTTCTCAAGCATTTTTCCACACCAAGGAGGCTGGCGTTAGAAACCATGCTTTTGGGCACCTTTAGGCTTCTGAACAGCGTGGGCATCCCTCGTACCGCACGAAGCGATTGATAAAAGCCCTTATCGTGTTCATCGCGAATTTGTTGAATAAAACCTTCGGGGGCATTGAAACCCTCCTCCTGCTGAAGCACAGTCAAGATGTCGCGGGTTAATAGGCCCGGGAAACGCATGTTGTAGGCACGCTCCTCTAAATGAAGGCCATGCCGCGCAAGAAGCTTCAACATGATTCGGGCGCCAACAATCTCAGAATCTACGATCGTGCCGTCATTGTCGAAAAAGACGTGTTTGATGGACATAGCTCAAAAACGAAAAAACCGCAACAGTGCCTACGCCTCTTGCGGTTTTTGTTTAAAATCTTACGCTGGGTGGCGATATTACCGCCCGAAATCTAACACGGAGCTGCGATTGTAAAGCATAAGCAACACTGCCGTGAGAAAAAACAGGCCCATAAGGATATAGAGAATGCAGTATCCCTTGCCACGCGAGTTTTTGATGTCTTCCATATTGTCCTGCAAAATTTTGTGGTGCGAAAAATGTGGGGCAAAAGTAGGAAAGCCCAAATCACATTCTGATAGAACTGCGTTTTTTTTCGCAATTTCAGAATGGTTTTAAAAAAGGAGCTAGGCTTCCAAAAAAATAATTTTAGGTAAAATTGATTTTTTTCAAAGTCTAATCCCTTGATTTCCAAAAAGTTTAGAAATTTGTCTGGCGAAAAGCGGCATGTTTTATGCTAATGTGTCGCCAACGCAAGCGTTTTACAATGAGTTTCTTTCTAGATGATCCGGTTCTTTTTTGGTTGGTGTGGGGCATCTTCACACTGGCCGGCACCATTATCGGGTGGTCGTTGCGCGCCAACACCTCCGAAAAAGAGGTGCGTGGAGCACTGAACCGAATAGAACAGGAAAAGAATACTTTGGCAAGACTCTATACCCATGTAAAACACCAGCACGATTTGCGCGAAGCCGATTTTCGCCGGGCCTCTTTGGATGTTGAAAAACTCCGCGCCATCGTACAACTTCTTGAGGATGAACGTGCTACGCTTTTGCCAGATGCGCCTTTCAATGCCGCACGCATCGCCAACGCAGAATCTGCTGCGGCACAATATGCGCAAAAAGTAGCAGCACTTGAGGTGCTGGCAAAAAGCCTTCGCAACCAAAATACTGAAATCAGCGAACAACTTTCCGCCACCCAAAAAGAGATGGGCGATTGGGATACGCTTTACCGCGGTTTTAAAGCCACGCAAGAGCGCTTGGCCGCCTTCGAGCAAAAATCCCTAGTGCTCGAATCGGAGCGTGATAAACTCCGTCAACAACTTGGCCAAGCTCTTTCAGAGGTGGAAATACTTCAAATTGAGCTACAGCAAAAGCCTGAAACTCAATTTCAAAAAATAAAAACCTCCCGAAAGGGAAGTGTAGCGGCGCCTCAAATGGATGATTTGAAAAGCATCAAAGGAATGGCGGCATTTGTAGCACCCCTGGCAGGAATGGGTATTTCGAGTTTCGCCCAGATAAGCCGCTGGGACGATGATGCGGTGATTGCCGTGGCCAAAACGCTGGACATAAGCCCAGGTAAAATCTATCGCGACGACTGGGTAGGTCAAGCGCAGCGCTTGGCAGGGGAGCGTAGGTGAGCTGGAGATATTTTGATATTACGTTGAGCTAAAACATTTGCAATCCGTCCTTGAATGCGATTATTGCCTCAAAAACTTCCCCCATTTCCACAATATGGACCATTCGTGGCGAACCCGAAAATACGGTCGTTGCTGGGCCCCAAAGTCGCGTCGGCCTTGTTCGACGCCCTTCAACATACTACCTTCAAAGTCGAATATCGGGACACCCAGTATGTTTTTTGCATATTTGATGGCCGTCCATTTAAGCAAAACTGCAGCGCCTGATGAGCGCAGTGCAGGGTCGTCTCCGCTCATCAGGTAATAGGCCGAACTGCTGTCCCAGACGAGGAGCGCGGCAGAATGCACTTGTCCTGTGCTTGGGTCGGCGGCAAAAAACAGTTTACCGCAGCCATGATCTGAAAGTGTGGCGTAAATCCGCTGCAAAAAAGCAAAACCAATGGGTAGTTCCAGCCCCTGCCGTCCGAAACTGTAGCTTACCAATCGGTGTAATTCAGACAAAGGCAAATCGTGGCGGATCGTCAATCGAGCCTCTGCTGTGCGGATTTTCTGGCGATAGTTTTTTTCTATATTCTTGAAAATCAACTCCTCCGAAGCTTGAAGTGGCAGCACATAAGAGTAGAGCGTAGTTTGCTTGAAACCCTGCCAATAGAACGGCAACCAGTTCGTGACCGTGTAATTGAAGTTTTGCTCAAATGCTGCAAGCCCATTGGGGAGTTGTGATATCAAGTCTTCATAAAGCCGCATTTCCCATTTCAGGGAACGGTATTCCGGCAAGAGATAAGGCCCCATTTGTTTGCAAAATAGGTGCATGGTCACATAGCTCCAACCTAGTTTTTGCTTCAAAAAATAGGGTAATGCGGCTACGATGCGATCGCCTTTCTGCACCAGGGCAGCATCCCATGATCCTCCCTCGCACACCACATCGAGATACCAAGGCTGCATGAACAGCGGCAAGTCGGGCGCATTGGCGGCAAAAGATTGGTAAGCTTCGCGGTGTTGTGCGTTCATTTTGAATACGAATTTACTACAGATGTCCTGGATAGTCCGGATGCGTAGGTATTCACCATTTCAGATAGAATTATAGTCCTGTGTTTATCCGCAGAAAAAAGCCTCCCTCGCCCAAGTGGTTCCAAGTCCATTCGCAGCGGATAGATTTGTCGTAGTAAAGCACAAAATCAAGTCCGGGTCCAAAGCCATAGAGCACACGATTGCTGAGTGGGTTGGTGGCAGTGTAATAGGGGTCGTTGGCCCAACCAAGGTCGTTATTAAGCGCAAAATAGATTTTTAGGGGCATCTTCCGGTACGCCTTGATCGGCATAAAACGCCCCAAATAAAACACATCTTCTAATACACGAAAGTGCCATGAAGTACGCAATAAACCAAAATCCAATCCGTCCACCACATAATAATCATACCCGCGCACCAGATTGCCGCCGTATCCGAGTGCTTGGTTGTTGCTCTGCGGGGGTTGGCGGCGCGGAAGGCTGGCGCGGACTTTTCCAACGAGTTCGAGACTCAGCCATTTATTGAAGGAAAAATATTGGTTCCATTCCGCAAAGGCCCGGAAGAGTTGAAGGTCGTCCGAAGGTAACAGACCGTTTTTTCTGATTTCAATAAATGCACGCCATCCCTTCAGAGGGTAGGGCCGAATGTCGCGATAGTCGAACGAGAGCGAATATACCGCACTGAAATGGCGCTGGCGGGTTGCACCTTTTAAAAAATAATCTGGGTTTAGCACCTGGGCCACCGTATCGTCTATCTGGTTGTCGCGATATTCGAGTGTAAAGGATTGGCTTTGGAACAGTTTGGGGCGCGAGATCAAGGTGACAGAAGCCAAAATCTGCTCCAACTGCCAGGTTTCGCGCACTTTCAAGAATTCTAGTTTATTGGCCGTGGTCTTGTACGACAGTTCGTGGGCTCGGCTGTATGAAAGGCTGGCTTCCAAGCCAAGTGTGCGGTTGCGGTTGAGGCCAGGGCTTCGGTAAGCGAGTTCGTAGCGATTGGTAAAACCGAATTGGGCCTTGGCCTTCAGTGCATCTGCCCGGCCGGTGAGGTTGAGTTGACTCCAATCAAGGCCGTAGTTCACCCGATTAAAAGAACGATTGAACTCGTTCCACCAAACGTTGAAATTGCGGTCTGAGAGCGAAAGAATCGGCACGGGGAATACATACCATCCTTCCGAGATCCGGATTCGCAGAACCACGCGCCCTTCGCTGCCCCATTCCGCTACACTGATGCTGGCTTCTGAAAAAATGCCAAGGTTCATGAGGCGGAGGCGGTTGCGCTCCAAAACGGCAGGAAGTCCTCTGGTGGGAAGGGAATCGCCCACAGCGAATTCCAATTCCCTTAGAATGGTGCCCACTTTTGTCTTTTTATTTCCCTCGATATTGATTTTTTCTATTACAATAATAGATTCAGAAAGCGAGTCCGACTGCGCCGCAAGCACAATTGGACAAAAGAAAAACAGGATTAAAATCTTGAAATTCAGGTAACTAGAAATGAATCGGCTAAGGGGCATCGTGTTTTGTGTTCTTTTGACAGGATTTGCAGGATTCTACAAGATTGACCGAATTTAGAGTCCTTGATTGTTTCTGCACAGAATCCTGCCAGTCTTGTAAACCCTGTCTAAGCGCGCACACACTTTTCAAGGGCAGAACAGTTGTCGAGTAAAATATTGCCTTTGTATTTGAAAAAGACCCCTGGCGCATAATCCACCTCGAAGAGCAACTGGGTTGCATTGGCTGAAGGGCTAAGATCAAACTTGTATTGCCGCCAATCTGCATGGTCAATCAATGGGGATGTGGCCAAAAGTTCACTTTTCCCACCATTCTCCAAGAAGCCAAAGATTCGTAATCTAGTGGGTTTGTTGTAGCCTACATATTTGGGCGCGTGGGCAAGATAGAGGGTGAATGTGTAGCACTTCCCGTTGAGGAGTGGCTCAGACAATGTTTGTGTAATATCCTCTCGGGTGCCGTCCTCCCGAATTACAAGACCGACGCAGGTTTTGCCTTCTTGGGCCGGGAACATGATTTCCCAAGCCCCGGGTAGAATGTCCGGCGTGCTTCCTTTATAGGTAAAGTGCCAACCTTTTGGACATTTACCAGCACCCGGAGCATCTTCAAAGGAAGGGTTACGGAAGTATATTTTCCCCTGAGGTTGCCATAAACTTGCAATCAGAGGGAAAAGAAACAAGAGCAATTTTTGCATCAAAAAATGGGTTCGAAGTTTGGAGAAGGTGGATTTGGGAGCTTTATGAGGGTTTATGAAGTTGATAAGGGTTGATAATATCTGCTCAAAAAATAAACCCTTATCAACTTCAAAAACCTTTCAAATTTTTCTCTTTCAAACCCATTTGTTACCAGAACACTATATACAGTGCTGCCAAAATACCTACAATGAGTAGTGCGCCAATGGCAAACGTTTGAGAGGTCTTAAACATCGAAACGTCCACTTCCATTGCCTTTGGGTTGTTTTTGCTTTTAGGATCTACCAGGCTGATGATGACCATGAGCGCAACAAGAATCAAGAAGGCATAGCCCATTTGATTTAGGAAGGGGACTTCGGGCATATAGGTTTTAAAGGCAATTCCCAAAGGAATGGTGGCTAGTGCTGCCACTAATGCTGCATTAGCGGTGGCGCGTTTCCAGAAAAAGCCCAGCAGGAAAATAGCCACCACTCCAGGGGAAATTAGCCCTGTAAATTCTTGGATGAACTGGAAGCCCTGTTCGAGCTTTTGCAATTGAGGTGCTACCAAAACTGCAATAGCCATTGAAATCAGGATAGTCCAACGGCCCACTCTTACTTGTTTTTCCTCGCTCGCTCCTTTTTCCACATACTTATTGTAAAGATCGAGCGTGAAAATCGTAGCAATTGAATTTGCTTTGCCTGCCAAGGAGGCCACAATGGCTGCGGTAAGGGCTGCAAACGAAAGACCTTTAAGGCCAGGGCCAAGCAAATTAAGCAGCACTGGGTAAGCCTTGTCGGGCTTCACTTCGCCTGCCGCGTTCACCATCTCTTGTTGAAACATGCCTTTTTGGTAAAGAACGTACGCCGCAATGCCCGGCAACACCACAATGACTGGCATCAGCAATTTCAGGAACGCCGCAAAGAGAAGACCGCTGCGTGCTGTTTGGATATTGGCACCCAAGGCCCGTTGTGTAATGTACTGGTTGCAGCCCCAATAGTTCAGATTGGCAATCCACATAGCGCCAAACAAGACCGTAAGGCCCGGAAGATCCTTATAATATTTGTTCGATTCGTCAAATATCATGTGGAAATGGTCCGGGGCCTGCTCTTTGATGAGGCTAAGACCAGCGATTGCCCCTTGTGTTCCAAACTGTTGCGCCACTAGATCAAGCGCGAGATAGGTCGTGAAGAGTCCGCCCAATACTAGAATTGCCACTTGAATAACATCGGTGTACCCAATCACTTTCATCCCGCCCAGTGTGATGAAAATGGCAAAAATTGCCAAAAAAAGCGCACACACAGTAAAGCCATTGACGTGCAACCAGGGGATTCCAAACAGGTTAAAATCAATATTGAAATTGGTGATCGAATCAATGGCCAGTGCGCCGAGGTATAGTATAGCTGTGAGGTTTACAAACACATACACTAACAGCCAGAATACCGCCATCATGGTGGCTACCAATGGACTGTACCGCTTTTCGAGGAACTGCGGCATAGTGAATATCCTGTTTTTGATATAGCCTGGCATAAAAAATACCGCCACCACAATCAGTGTGGCAGCAGCCATCCATTCGTAGGAGGCAATTGCCAAGCCCATGGCAAAGCCAGAGCCACTCATTCCGATAAACTGTTCCGCACTGATGTTAGAAGCAATGAGTGATGCCCCTATGGCCCACCATGTGAGCGCACCTTCAGCAAGGAAAAAATCGGTCGCGGTGTTTTCGCCGGATTTCTTTTTAAGATAAATCCAGTAACCATATCCCGAAACGATGAAAAAGTACAGGATGAAAACGGCATAATCCAAAGATTGTAAAGCAGAACCCATGAGTGTCCAGTTGAAAAAAGTGAATTAAGAAAGGGTGTGGCAAAAAATTTGGGTATGGTTAAGGCAGCCCAAATGTAGGAAGGGTCGGGAAAATCAAGGGATTAGGAAGATATTTCTTTGTCCGAAATGGAAATAGCCACGAATTGCATCAATTTTCATCAATAATCTCGGGTATAAGTCCTGAGGGCCATTCGTGAAAATTGGTGCAATTCGTGGCTATTTCCAGAATTGAGGACTAAATTTACAGAAAAATAAAAATCATCGGGCGGGAGACTTGTGGGTTTCGAGGAAAAACCCGTTTCTTTGCACCCGCTATAAAAAATAAGGTTTCCTGGCCGAGCGGTTAGGCACAGCTCTGCAAAAGCTGCTACAGCGGTTCGAATCCGCTGGAAACCTCAAATTACAGACGGCTAATTTTCTGACATTCAGAAAGTTAGCCGTTTTCTTTTGAAAACCGCACCCTCGGATCGGCCCAAGCATACAGCACATCAGCAAGTAGATTTCCCAATATCGTAAGCGTTGCTGCAATCATCATAATTGCCGAAAGCAGCGGGAGGTCGTTTCCGTGAAATGCCTCGAAAGTTTTGTTGCCCATGCCTGGAAAGTTAAATAGTGCCTCTATCACCAGCGAACCGGTAAACACGGCGGGCAGTATGCTCGCAAATATGGTGATGATCGGGAAAAGAGCGTTTCGGAAAGCGTGACTCCAGTACACTTCCTCTGCTCCCACTCCCTTGGCTTTTGCTGTGCGGATATAATCTTCTCCCAGGGTGCCAAGCATTCCTCCACGCATTTGCAAGGCCAATATCGCCACGGCATGAAGGGCTAAAATGATGATCGGAAGCACACATTTGGAAGCATTGGCACTCCACCAGCCACCAAAAGTAGTTTTGCCAGGCTGCCAGGCATCTTGTACATCAAAGTAAATGGAGGGTAGTATGTTATGTCCCCATTCCGTATTCGTAAAAATCATAAGGAGCAGTCCACCCAGCCAAAAGACGGGCATCGAAAAAAGAAAAAATAAAGTCCGTTTTCCCCAGCGATCTAGCCAGCGGCCTTTGTGCCGAGCCATTTCTACTCCAAGTGGTACGGCAATCAGGTAGGCCAATAATAAAGCCAGAGAACTGATTGTCAAGGTAGAAAGCAGGCTTGATTGCAAATCAACCCAGACATCCACCCTCCGTCTGGTTAGGCCCAAATCGCCTGTCAGGAATCCTTTGATCCATTGGTGATATTGATTCTCAATCCCGTGCCAATGGAGTGCGGGTCTTCGAAGTTTGTCTGGAAATTTTTGGGTGCGTAAGATATAGGCCGAAGAATCGAGCCGTAAAAGCGCATTGGTTAACCTGGGATATGGGGTCTCCGGCTTTCGGAATTCAGTGGATGCTAGATTGGGCGATGATTCGGAAAATCCTGGCCCAGAGATTTTGTCGGCTAACAAGTTCAGACGGTTCACCGCAGAATCCAGCAAGGCTAACCTGTCGGCTCTGACCAAAAAAGGCAGTTCGCTCAAAAGCTGAGCGCTTTGCGGGAGGTTTTGAGGAAGGGCTTCAATTGCGCGGACTACTTCGGACACCGCTTTGTCCAAATCTTTTACGGCGGGCCAATTGCCTGTTTGGCCAATCATTTTTTCCAATCGTTCACGTCGTTCGATCGGAAAAATGCGCCAAAGTGTATCTGGGTAAGCAGTCGTGGTAAGGGTGAGATAAAAAGTTGGCCCATCAAGTCCAAGCCGAACTGCGTTGGGGTGGTATTTTTCAGCTTGTTGTTCCGGGTCGAGCGTGTTGTAGGTATCCTCGCCAAAAACATTCACTACTGGATCGCCCGGCGCGCATTTGCCCAACCCAAACGCCAAAAATGAAATGACCAACAAGGTGGGCAGGGCCAAAAGTATTCGACGCAGGAGATATTTTAGCATAAGCTGTACCTTGGATTATTGGACAATGGACAAATATCTCAAACAACTTCTTAGTCTTCGTCGTAAGGCTTTACTTGCCGACTTTTGCTTTCGGAGGCTACAAGCGCTTTTTCACGGTTGCGTTGTACCCTAGCCACGACTAAAATACTTGCCTCATAAAGACCAAAAAGTGGAATAGACACCAGTGTTTGCGACACCACATCGGGTGGGGTGATAATGGCTGCAACGATGAGTATGACCACAATGGCCTGCCGGCGGTGACTTCGCAAAAAAGCAGGGCCTATCAATCCAATTTTCGCTAAAAAATAAGCCAAAATCGGCATCTCAAAAATCAATCCGGTAGGCAAGGTGAACATTGTCATGTAAGTCACGTATGAATCCAGCGTGGGCGACACCTCAAGCCCTTGCAGTGTATAACCCGCCAAAAAACTAATAGAAAATGGGGCGATAATAAAATAGCCAAAACTTACCCCCAACAGAAAAAGGAGCGTGCAAATGGCGACAATACCACGCACCGCTTTTCGCTCTTCGGCAAGCAGACCGGGGCGCACAAACTTCCAGAATTCCCAAAAAATAAACGGGAAAGCGCCAATGATTCCCAGCCAAAAAGACACATACAAATGTTGCATCAGCACTTCACCCAATTGCCGAGTGATCAGGTTGAACACGGGTGGATTTAAACACATTGCCTCGCCTGCACCTGCCCAGTGAGAAAATTTACAGATTGCTCTGTAAGTAATAAAATCAGGGTTTCGCGGTCCAAAAATGAGTGTATTGAAAACAAAGTCTTTATTCAAAAAGCAGATCACGCCCACCACCGCTATAGCGAGCGCAGAGCGGAGTAGGTGAATTCTCAGCTCGGTAATATGGTCGAAAAAAGACATCTCATTTCGGTCGTGTTCGTGCTGCTGATCGAGAGCCATCGTTGTTGGATTTGAAAATCATTGGGCGGTGTTGGAGCCTCTTAGACCCGGCAAATGTAAAAAGTTAAGTCCCTAAGTGCTGGGAAACGGCAAAACTTAATCTCTTTCTACCCTATAAAAAGGTGCTAACTTGATTTTCCCTATCTTTTATGATAGAACTTTGCACCTTCTTCATTTTTAAATCAGCCGTTGGATTATGAAATATTTGTGTTTTTCGCTGTTTTTCTTTTCTGCACTTAGTTTGTTTGCCCAGACAAAAGACAAATCCAACCCACGGTATTGGGAGACCGGGGTGATTTTGGGATGTGTCAATTATTCTGGCGATATAGCCGAAAAGGACATCCAACTTTCTGAAACACGCTTGGGCTATGGAGCCATTGCACGATATTTTTTCTCTAAAAAAATGTCGCTGAGGGCAAATCTTTATGCTGGTTCAATCTCTGGCGACGATGCGAATGCAAAAGACCCATTCGTACTCCGACGCAGCTTCAGTTTTCGCACTGACTTGCTTGAATTGGGGTTTGGCAGCGAATGGCATATTTTGGGTAAAAATCGTTTTTCAAACACGGGCATTCACCAACATTTTCTCTCACCATACCTCTACTTGGGGGTGGGTGGCCTACTCACGGGTGTAAAGGTCAAGTACAATGGTGCACCAGAAGACCAAAATAGATATGTAGTACACCCCCTTCCAGAGAAAAAGTCGCGCCAGCTGTTCCTCATCCCCACGATGGGTATCGGAGTTCGTGCAGATATCAACGAATGGTTCGTGATCGGGGCAGAAGTGGGCATCAGACCAATGTTTTCGGATTATTTGGATGGCGTAAGCCTTAATGGAAATCCAGAACGAAAAGACTGGTATTATTTTGGCGGTGCCACCCTTTCCTACATTTTAAATAAGCGCGACAACCTGTGATCGAAGTGGCTTTAAAACCAGAGGGTATCCATACACACATTTATACCTTTGGCGCAAAAATCACAATCCTGTTTGGGGACAGGCCGATCAAGAGGAAGGAATTGCATTACAGGATTAGATTGATTTTCAGCTCAACACGAGTCATTCAAATTAAAAAAACACCATGAACAAATCTAACACCTTGAAAATCATGCTCGAACTGGTCTGGTGGGTCATCACGGCCATCGCTGTTTGGGTTGTACTGCGCCCTATTCACAAAGCGATGTATGTGTGGCCGTTTGAATTTACCAACGTATTGTTCGTCGTGGTGCTCATTACACTGACGCGCTATATTTTTCTGCTGAAACACACCTTTATCAGCAAGCAACAAATACTTAAAATCGTGCTGATGATGTTCATGTTCCCGCTTACCTTTTTATTGATTGAAAGGGTCAACGAGTTTTTGGGGTTCATAGAGGAGCAAACTTGGGAGCCGCTCACAGGGCACCTTCCTGTTGCGCAACAGCCCGCCATTGAGGAATATATTTGGGGTGAAATGTTGTTTTTTGGCGTTGGAAGCGCCCTTGCTGCACCTGCTTTCGCCATTCGTATGATGCTTTCTATTTGGCGAACGAGAAATCGAGGAACGGTTTAGTTCATTGATTGGACACTGAGGTTGTTATTTCATCGGTACTTAAGGATCGCATCCGTGTCTAATCTGCGTTATCCGTGTTCCTATGAGCACAAGCCCAAATAATTTTAAAAAAATTCTGATATTGCGGGAACTCGGTGCCTAACCCCTTGCGTTGTATGCGCCTATCGGCGACCTTTGCAGTTCCGATTCACCAAACCAAAAACTCTATGGCTACCTTAACCTACAAGGCAAACTGTGCGCAAAGCCAAGTATTCGAGCAGGAATTTGTTCCATTGCTCGATGCCGTCTATGCGTTCTCCTATCGTCTTACGGGCGACAAGACACAGGCTGAAGACCTTGCTCAAGAGACATTTATGAAGGCGTGGCGTTTCATCGAGCGCTATACTGCCGAGACGAACGCCAAAGCATGGCTGTTCCGAATCTGCCGCAATGCTTTCATCAACGATTGGCGCAGCAAAAAGACGCAGCCACGTACCCGCGATATTGAAGATCCAACGGTGCGCCTCTTGCCCGTGGCCGAAAACCCGCGCCACGAACGCATGGGCGATGAAGTGATGTTCGCCATCAATGCCCTTTCGGCCAACTTCCGCACCGTGGTACTCCTCGATCTGGAAGATTTTACTTATGAGGAAGTCGCGGCCATCTTGGACATCCCGATTGGCACCGTCCGTTCGCGTCTACACCGCGCCCGAAACGTTTTGGCAAAAAAACTCGAAATTTACGGGCGTTCAAAAGGCTACAACGTGCAGGACAATGAAGGCAGTGTAGGAGCAGACGAAGATACACCCAGCGCAGCATAAATAAAAGGGTTTGCCCGACAGTCGTTTTTTGAACGGCCCGCGGCAAACCCTTTTTTCGCTCAACAACCTCAACTAAATTAAAAAAATCATCACCATGTTATTCACACGTCAGCATTCTTCCGCAGGCAAGCAGGCATCCGATGCCCGCTCCCTCCCTTGCTTAGCCATCGTCTCAGCGTCCGTGATAAATTGGTGGCCCGTATCAATATGTCTTAGCTCGGTTGGCAGCCGCAGTGGGCAATATGGGTTACCCGGCTTTGTAGACCATGGCAGCTATGGAGGCAGCAATCCCAGCGACAGAATGCCGGCAAAAATTCACGTCAGCATGAAAAACGCACGCAAAGAAACGGGCATACCCGCCAGCGACAAGCTCCGGGCTCTTGGCCCAATTACCGCCAGCGGCCCGGAAGACCAGGCCATTTTTGAACAACAAGTCTTTTCAGACAAGCCGGCCCCCCGACAAGCCGAATCTCCCGATGTGGAATCACTGCGCTCCCTGCTCAAAGCAAACCTGTCGCGCGAAAAAGCCTCCCCGGCACTCATACAGCGTATCCGAAGTAGGATGCATGAAAATAAAGAGTGATTCCACCAATATTTTTCCCACCTAAACTCATTTCCAACTTTTCCACGCACTGCGTGATTGCTTCGCCGGAGAGATGCCCACATCGCTCTGGCGATTTTTTTACCTTCAATCCCGAATCTTCATCCGCCATTTTGCCCCTTTTATCCAAGTCTTATTGTTATCCGCGAATCAAAATTGACCTTCGCATGCGAAATCAGTTTTTCTCTACCAAAGGCATCATCACAACATGGCAAGTATTCAGCCCAAACGAAAAAACAGAACCCTTCTTTACGTCCTTATTGGCGTGTTTGCGCTGCTCATTGGGGCAGCCATCTTCAAATCCCGCCAAAAGCCAAAGGGTGAGGAGGTTACCGTCGAAAAGGCAGAAAAGCGCACTATCAAAGAAACGGTGAGCGCAAGCGGCAAAATCTTCCCAGAAACGGAGGTTAAGATCAGCTCCGACGTTTCGGGCGAAATCATCGAACTTTATATAAAAGAGGGTGACTCTGTCACGATAGGTCAGGTATTGGCCAAAATAAGACCCGACGAGTATCAAAGCGCACTGGAACAAGGCCAAGCCTCTGTGGGAACAGCCCGCTCTCAACGCGATATCTCCAGCTCCAATGTGCAAGGAAGCAGCGCTCAAATAGAGCAATTGAAAGCAGATCGGCAGCGCGTGGTGGCGCAACTCGAAGTGGCGCGAAATACACACCAGCGAAATGAAAAGCTGTACAAAGACGGTGTGATTTCTACCGCCGAATTTGAAACTTCGCAGAGCAACTTGAAGTCCGCCGAAAGCGCAGTAGCGGGATCTGAAGCCAGTTTAAAATCGGCACAGAGTAGCCTATCCAGTGCCCAGGCGGGTGTCAGGGCATCTGACTACGGCATAAACAGTGCCAATGCCCGTCTTAAAGAACTTCGCACCAGCCTCCAGAAAACCATCGTGACTGCCCCGGTGAGCGGTATCATCAGCATGCTTAACGTGGAAAAAGGCGAGCGCGTAGTAGGTACACTCCAAATGGCTGGCACCGAAATGATGCGCGTGGCAAACCTCCGCACCATGGAGGTGCAGGTGGATGTGAGCGAAAACGACATCCTAAAGGTGTCCCTCAACGACGATGCCGATATTGAGGTGGATGCTTATTTGGGCCGAAAATTCAAAGGCAAGGTCACAGAAATTGCCAATAGTGCGAGCAATGTGGGCGGCATAGGAGGCGCAAGCCTCAATACGGACCAAGTGACCAACTTTGTGGTAAAAATTCGGGTAGATGCTGCTTCGTATACCGATCTACTCAAAGATGGTCGCCGCTACCCTTTCCGCCCAGGGATGTCTGCATCGGTGGATATTTTTACCCACACTGCTGAAGGGCTTTCTGTGCCGATCATCGCCGTCACCGCTCGCGACGATGATAAAAAGGACGAGAAAGACAAAGTTAAGGAGGACGAGGATGAACCCAAGCCCAAAGTGATGGAGAACAATGACATTATCAAAGAAATTGTGTTCGTAGTGTCGGGTGATACCGTTGGGGTTCGGGAGGTGAAGACCGGTATTCAGGACAATGATTATATCGAAATCGTATCAGGTTTGCAAGAAGGTGAAATGGTGGTTACTGGCCCTTATTCGGCCATTGCCCGAAAACTTGAAGGGGGTAGCCGTATCAAGATTGCAGATAAGAAGAAAGGAGAAGGGGAGGAGAAAAAAAGTGGGATAAGTGTGGAAACTGATTGATTTTTTGTTAAAAACAAGGCTTTTTCAAGAAAATATGATCCCCTCTGTGGCTTTTGGCTACAGAGGGGATCCTGTTTTTTGTGATGAATTTGACTTCTTTTTAATTGCTGGTTAAGTGAGAATGGAGTTTGGGTGTTATCACAATTGCAATCTCAAGCGAGCGTGTTCACGGTGTTATCTCAAAAGACATTCATTTGCACACCCTCAAACACCCTGATTTTCCTTCTAACATTTTCACTTAAATATTTCCAACTATGAAGAAACCACTCAAATATTCGAAAGTCATTCTGCTTGCATTCGTAGCCTTTTTTGGCTTCGCAGGCTTTGCCAAGATCAATGCCCAAGGCAGCTCTACAGCAAAGTACGACAAGATAACAAAAGTGCTCTCACTAGATGAGAAAGCTGCATTTGGCTATCTTTATCAATTGGACATTGCTTCCATGGGTTTTGCCTCAAAGGAAAAGGCAGACGAATTTTTCAGCAACTTGACCACTGAACTGGTGTCGTTTCAGGTAAATTTTGAGAAACGGACAACAAGTGTTTTACTTAAGCTCCGCTCTAAACCCACATGGAATGTCAAAGAATGGAACAATTACTTGGCTCAACTGCCCAAACAATAAGATCTTTCTCCGCTTTCCAAATTGCAAATTTTACAAACAAAAAAATCATGATGAACAAACTTCTTTTGAAATACAGCCTGTTCGCACTGGCTTTCATCTTTTCATTTAATGCGTCTGCCCAGTTGACCCCCGTGAGCAATGGTAATGCCGTAGATCTTGCCAACAAATTAGTTGGGGCGGGTGTGACAATCACCAACGCCACGATAAAATGTCCGTTAGGAGCGTCCGGCACTTTTAGCACAGGTGCTATTGACGATGTAGGCATTGACGAAGGCATTTTGTTGACCTCTGGCCAAGTCAGCATAGCCTCGAGCATTCCACACATTGACAATGCTACCGCAAACAATGGTGCGCTCGGCAACCTTGACCTTAATAAATTGCTCCCACCATCTCCAACCCCGATTCAAACCTTTGATGCTTGTATGCTGGAATTCGACCTCGAGTCAATCGGCAACCAAGTCTCCTTCGAATACGTTTTCGCCTCGGAAGAATACGAAGAATTCTACTGTAGCGAGTTCAACGATGTCTTTGGGTTTTTGGTGTCAGGCCCTAACCCTGGAGGCGGGGCGCCTTATAACGACTTAAACATCGCGCTGATTCCAGGTACTTCTAACCCGGTTTCCATTAATACAATAGGTCCAATGACATGTGGGATAAATGCTTTTCCCCCCAGTGTTCCAGGCGGGCCAGGAACAGGTGATCCTGCTTTTTATCGAAGCACGGCAGCAGCTGTCACCCTCCAATACGATGGGAAAACTGTGCTGTTGACAGCAAAAGTCGCTTTGAAGGCCTGCCAAAAATATCACTTTAAACTTGGGATACAGGATGTCAGCGACGATAATCTCGATTCCGGAGTTTTCATCAAAGAAGGCAGTTTTAAATCAACGCCTCCTGAGATTACCTGCCCGGCTTCTAAAACTGTCAACAACGACCCAGGATTGTGCGCTGCAAAGGTCACTTTCCCTGCACCAACAACGCTCAGTGATTGTCCTGTAACAACGGCCTGCTCCCCCCCATCTGGCAGTATATTCCCGGTAGGCACTAGCAGCGTTACTTGTACAGCTACTGACAAATTGGGCAACAAAGGCAATTGTAATTTTACGATCATCGTAAAAGATGCTGAAAAACCTTCCATCACTTGCCCAGCCAACCTCACCATTAGTTGTGAAACTTCCTCATTGCCGGCCGCGGTAGGTTTCCCTGTTACAGCTGATAATTGTGGCGTACAGCCATCCACTTTTGTAGACGCAACGGTACCGGGTTCTTGCCCCAACGAATTCACAGTCAACAGAACCTGGACAGTAAAAGATGCTGCCGGAAATGCAAATACTTGCCTCCATGTCATAAAAGTGGAAGACAAAAAATCGCCTGTTATCACTTGTCCAGCCAATATCACGGTCACTTGTGACACCTCGGCTGCCAAAACAGGTTTCGCTACCGCTACGGACAATTGCGATCCCAGCGTGAGTATCAGTCGGCGTGACATTCATATTCTGGGTGATTGTGAATGGTTCTGTATCACCGAACGCCACTGGACAGCAACCGATGATTGCCGCAATACGAGTAAGTGCGTTCAGACTATCACCAAAGACGTTACGCCCTTGATTGAACAAGCTTTGGCTGCCGGTCCGCTCGTCTGGGGCCAAACTGCCGCCACCGTCACACTTCCTCCAGGCAAGGGTGGGTGTGTGATTCAATGGCTTCCATATTCAGGCACCGTGCCAAAAGCCTTGAAATTTGACGATGCTGTTGCAGGGGTGGATTGCAGCCTAATGACCAACCCAATTGACCCATCAGGTCATATTATAAACCCATTGCTCGGTGAAGCCATGAAATTGAAAATTTTGGTGCGCCTGAACCCTTCACTTGGCACGAGAAAGGTGAAACAAATACTTGATGCGCAAAGCCCCCCTTGCACAATGCACTTCATCGTGCGGCAAGCCCTGGGTGGTGGTGATAATGCCACGGTGAATGAACTGCTGCGCGTCACAGACTTAACCCTGGGCAATGTCAACGTTAACCTCTTAGTGCCAGAGCATGCCATGCACTTGCTGAATGTATTGAAATGCGTAAATGCTGGCCGATCTGTTTGTAACAACCCTTGAGGAAAAAAGACCGCCCTGTGATCGAACGATGTACTTTTGTGCCGCGTCTCGCCATTGCGAGACGCGGCACAATTTTTTATGGAAAATCAAAATCATTTACCCCACGAGTCTGATTCCGAAAATCAACAGCAGACCGCGGCAGATAACACCGAATGCCTATCCACCAATTCCACTTTGTACTGGCGGGTATTCGTGCCCATCTTTGGCACTGTATTCTTAGGTGGCTTGCTACTCAGTTTCTTGCTCATTCCAGAAGAAGATTTATACCTCCCCTTTCCGCTCCTTTGGGGACAATTATCTCTGCTTGTTCTGTGGCTTGGTTGGCTGTTTCTCGTAAGTCGCACCCTTTGGCGCTTGAAACGTGTGGACGCCAGCGCGACCCATTTTTTTGTTACAAATTATTGGATCACCGTGCGTTATCCTTGGGGCGATTTGGAAAAAACAGAGCAAAAAAGACGCTTAGGCCGACGAATTGTGAATCTGTACCTACGAGCACCTGGGCGTTTTGGGCAGATAATCTCCTTTCTGCCGGGCGATCGTTTTGAGGAATGGAAAAAAGAAAATCCTGGAATATTTCTCGGTACCTAAAAACTGTTTTGAGTTTTCTCCGTTGCCCCACAAAGGCCTCCTAGCCAGCACTAGAAAAACTCTCTTAAATTCGTGCCGATGCCCAAGTGTGCCACACCGCCCGCAAGGTGGTAAGCGCCATAACCAAAATCTACCCGGAATCTACTGATTTTGATTCCCACGCCTCCAGAGAAGCCTGCCAAGCTGCGGTAGTTACTTACGGTCAGTTCGCGTTTCAACAGGTGGTTGTAGCCTAGTCGGAGCCGGAACCCTTCTTTTTTCCCGAGCAGGAACTCTCCGTTAAAAATCAAGTGACGGAAAAAATTGTCAATGCCAGCCGTAACCTTGTTCTCTTTCGGCTGTTCGTCCCCAAACAACAGCACTTGATCGTCCTGCAAATTTGGGTCATTGTACCGAATCTCCCACTGGTGCAAATGATGCGCTATGACACTGAAGCGGAATGGCAGGTGCTTCAACCGTTTGCTCACACCCAGTTGAATATCAAAGGGCAGGGTTTCTTTAATGTCGGCATAGTTCGAGAGTTGCGTACCTGCATTGCGGAGCACCAGACCCGCCGTAAAACGACTGGCTGAGTCGGCATACATAAGCCCCACATCGGCCAACAATGCGGATGATTTGTAAGTATCAAGTCTGGAAAACGCCATGCGAGCATTCAATCCCAGGGATAGTTTATCGGACAAGGGCCGCGCCGCGCCCAACGTGAAGGCCGTTTCGCCGGCCTTCACCATGCCTTGCACATCGCCGTACTCATCGGCGCGTTTCATCTCTCCGTAGTTCATATATTGGATGCCTCCGTGCATGGTAAAGCCCCATTTGGGCAGTTGTTGCGCGTAAGAAACATATCCATGCTGGATGCCGCCTAGGAAAAAATTGTGGTTGAAAGCAAGATGTCCCGACATAGCTGGGTTGAGTGCACCGGGATTGGTAATCGCGAATATAGGATCATCATCACGCACGGCAATTTGTGCCCCGCCCATTCCGGTCACGCGTGCGGATTGCGGCAGCGAGAGAAAAGAGAAAACGTGTCGCCCGCCGATGACCTGGGCAGAGGCTGAGACCGTAGGCAATAGAAGAAGCAGCAGCAGGCTTTGCCGCAGAAGCTTCAAGGAAGGCGCAAGGCCGTAGGGGGCCGTGGCGAGGCTAATTTTTCGTAGTAAAGTGCTCATGGTCAATTATTTAAAATTTTATTTCTTCCAACGAGTAAGGCACACCCCGTTTTTGCAATCTGCAATTCTGATGAGTTGGCCCGTTTCGTCGTACTCTTTTATTTCACCTTCTTCGAGGCCATCGCCTTCTTCATTGGGCGCGTAGGTGCCTTCGGTTTTCAGGTTTCCGTTTTCGTGATATTCTGAAAAAGGTCCATTTTCCACGTTGTCTTTCAGTATTACTTTCTCCTGGATTTTGCCGTTGGGATGGTATCGTATGCTCAGTCCAGTTAGCGCACCCTGAACGAAATCCTGTTCGATTTTCAATTGCCCATCCTCGTAAAACGCTTGAAATTTGCCGTGAATTTGGTTGTTTTGATAGCGTTCAACACTTTCCACCTTGCCATTGGGGAAAAAATATTTGCGCTCGCCCTCCAAGGAATCGGCAAGGTAGTGTGCCTCTTCGATCAGTGCGCCTGCTGGCGAAAATCGTTGGTAAAGCCCGTCTTTGGCAAAATTGTCTTTGCGCCGCTGCCAGCGTTCGAGTTGGCCTCGGTCGTTTTTAGCTTCGGTGGTTTCGATGGGGTTTGGGGTGCAAAAGGCTTGAGAGACAAGCAGAAGCATGATGCTTCGGCGTAACAGGAAACGGATGGATTGCATGAAAAAGAGATTTTGTCTGAGCACCCTCGACTTTGTAGGGCGACACAAGAACGATTGTCTTGACGACAAAAGTCTGAAACAGGCTGCCTGTGGGGAGAAAAATCACCAAGCGTTTAACAACTCCGTCTGTTCCAGGTAAAAATCCTTGACCGCAGCTACGAGCCAATCTCCACCAAAAGTGATGGTATAGTGGTGAGAAAAGTAGATAACCCAGTCAAAACTCGCGTCGAAGACCATGCCCTCGTGCGAACCACCAAAAATCTGATCGGTGTCAATTTCAAAAAGTCCGGTTTCGCAGTCCAGCAGATAAAGCGGCTCGTGAAGTTTTTGGCTGAGCAGCTCGGCAATGGCTTGTTTTTTATCCTCTGCCACGCCGTTGAGAAAAACCACTTCGGAGGGCGCCGCTTGAGTGAGCGGGTCCCAGAAGTTGGAATCGAAATTCCATTTTTCTTTGAGCATACTGCGGAGGCGGGCGGCGTCCTCTCCGACGATGCGTTTGTTGGCCGACCCATTGGGCGCAAATTCTGGATGGAGCGGGTCGGTAGGAAACAACACGGGCAGTTCATGCGCGATGGTACGCGCAGATTTTTCCACCACACGGAACAAGGAACGCAGGTATTCCGGCACATTCGGGTCAATAGGGATATGCACCTGTTTTTCGCGACTGGCGATATGGATATCAAGCAGGAATTTGACGGGCGCGGCGGCAGCGATTTTTTCTACGGCCTCTTGTGCTAAATCGGTGTTGAAAATCGTGTAGTAGTGCAGGTAATTCCCCGAAAAACGCTCATTACCACGCGGGATGCCATTGCAAGTTTCGTCGAGAACACGATGAATTGGATCGAGGTAGCCGGAAGTCCAGTCGTCGTACCAGGGGGCGCCCGCCGGGTAGCCCGTCCAACGGCGCATTTGAAAATGCAGGGTCATCACTTGCAGGCTGTGTGGATGGGGTTTTGAATAGCCTCGCTCTATCCATTTTTCGCCTTCTTGGCGTAGCGCTGCTAGGGGATCAATATTGGTGGGGATTCCATTTTTTTCGGTGCTCTCGGGCTTTTGGCCGCAGGAACCCGTTTCAATACTGAGCTCAGTCTGGGGCATGGCCGTCAAGCGGACGTAATGCCATCGGTTGCTGATCTGTTTATAGAGGATTATGCGCTGCATGGTCTGGGATGGTGAGGGGTTGAGGGGGTTGAACGATCTTTACTCAACCCCTCAACTTTATAACCCTCTACAAAGAAAAGTTCGTGCCACAATCTGATTTTGACTGGCTTTTGGGAAGTTTTTAAAAAAAAAATTGCAGAAAATGTGACGAAAAGGCGGCCAAAAGGTCTAAAAGCGACCAATTTTAAGAGTAAGCGGGTTTTTTTTGAACCACCCCTTGCAAAAGTTGTTAAAAGTACCTTAATTTTGTGGCAGCTATTGAGGCAACTCAATCATCCATGAACATTCGCGGACGGCCTTTCATAATCCACGCCGTCGTTGTTTTAATCAAAGTTCCTATTTTACTGTGTAATCCAGGTTGTAAACGCTTTGGCCCTATTCCCCTTTTTGAAAGCAGTGCTTTGACAACCAGATTCTGTAACAAAAATTTGCGAATGAACGACTTGAACACGAATCTCACATTTCCGTCCGACCCCCAAAATGTAGCCAAAGTAGAACCTTTCGTCCATGACGTAGCCACTCGCTACAATCTTTCTCCCGACACACATGGTAATATTCTGGTCAGCCTCACCGAGGCTGTCACCAACGCGGTGCTTCATGGGAATCAAAGCGATTGTCGTAAAAACGTATCCATTTGCCTAAGTCGCAAACAAGATGCGTTGGCTATTAGTGTAACGGACGAAGGTCCGGGTTTCGACCCAAACAAAGTGCCAGACCCAACTGCAATGGATCACCTTGAATGTTGTGGTGGTCGTGGACTTTTCCTGATGCGTCATTTGAGCGACGAATGCCTCTTCGAACGGGGTGGCAGAACGGTCGAAATGCGGTTTAAACTTTGATTTTTAAACATTTCCTTTAAACGAGAACGGGGTTCTCAGCTATTTGCTGAGAACCCCGTTTTCATTATAGTCCAAAAAGGGAAGCTCCACCTATAAAAAATACAAAGACGCTTAATTCCCCCCGTCCTGATTGTCTTCTTTTTTGTCCGATTTTTGTCCGAAAATACGGCGAAAAATGCTCTTTTTCTTTTCGCCATCAGGCTTGTCTTTGTCTTCCTCCCCCGTTCCTTTATCCACAGGGACCTCCCCGCCGGGTGTTTCGCCGGGTTTGAGTCGCTTCGTATATACCTGAAGCAAGGAATCGCGCAGGGTAGAATCCTGCCCAATTTCCTGTAAGAATAGCTGAAAGGTATCGGGCGAGATACTGATCCAAGGCTGACAACCCAGCACGTTCAATACCTCTGGCTTAGGCGTTGGGAATTTCTCCAGGAGGAGTTTGCTGAGTTTTTTATCCCCCGCAATTTTGTTCCAAAAACCTCCTACAATAGGCAAAGCCATGGCTGAACCCTGCCCTTGCGCCATATTGCGAAAACGCACCGCAGGGCTTTCGCCACCCACCCAGGCACCCGTGACAAGTTGAGGATTATAGCACATAAACCAGCCGTCAGAATGGTTTTGGGTGGTGCCGGTTTTGCCCGCAAAATCGCCGCGCACATAGGATCGAAGCCGGGCCCCGGTACCATAATCCACTACATTTTGGAGCATTTTGGTCATGGTGGCGGCTTGATTTACAGTCAAAGCCACCTCATGCGGGCCAAGATTGGGATTGATTTCGAGTTCTTTTTTGTAGTTGTAAATGTCCTTGCCGCGGCGGTCGGTCACACGCAGTACGGTAACAGGTTCTGGGCGTTTGCCTTCATTCGCCATCGTGCCATAAACTTTCATCATTTCGAAGAGTGAAGTATTGGCAGCACCCAAGCTGATGCCAAATTCACGAGGCAAGGTGGAGGTAATACCCATTTTTTGGGCTAGGTCAATGGTTTTTTGAATACCGACTTTTTCGATAATCTGTGCCGTGACGACATTGACGGAGCGGGTAAGCGCGCCAGCCAAGGAGTACCACCCCCCGTAGGTCTCATCTGCATTGTGCGGCTCCCAATCCAGTATTTTTTTGATTTGGTTGGGGAAATAGGTGCAGGGTTTAATTGTGTCTTGAAGCGCAGCGGCATACACAATGGGCTTGAACGTGGAGCCAACCTGACGCTTGGTGAGCGTATGATCCACCTTAAAATTCTTGAAGTTTATGCCTCCCACCCAAGCCCTAACGTAGCCATTGCGGTGATCCATGGCCATAAATCCGCAGTTGAGCATACAGAAATAGTATCGCACCGAGTCGAGCGGGGTCATGGTGGTATCCATTTCCGAACCGCCGTTTTTCCATGTGAAAATAGTCATGCGCGCTGGGGTTTCAAAAGATTTACGCGCATCTTCGTTACTCAAGCCGGCTTCTTTCAGCGTTTCCCATCGAGCGCTGTTTTCGATTTGTTTGTCAATCCACTTGTCGTCGCCCCATGCTTTTTCCAGCTTATAGTTTTTCCAATGGGTATCAAATTGTTTTTGCAGTTTTTCCATGTGGGTTAGCACGGATTCCTCTGCAAATTGCTGCATTTTAGAGTTGAGCGTGGTGTATATCTTGAGTCCGTCGGTATAGAGGTTATAGGGTTTTCCGTCCGGGTTCCGCAGGTCTTTCAGGATTTTAGGCATCACATCGGTACGGAGGTGCTCCCGGAAGTAAGTGCCTGTGCCTTCGTTGTTGCTGTCTACGTTGTAGCGTTTTGCGCCCACCGGTTTTTTGCTTAGCTCGTCATATTCCGCTTGGGTAAGGTGGCCGTTGTTGACCATTTGACGCAGCACTACATTCCGTCGGTTCTGGGCATTTTTGGGGTTTCGGAGCGGATTGTAAAGGGTGGTGCCTTTGAGCATTCCAACCAGCGTGGAGGCTTGGTCTACCGTGAGGTTGTTGGGCTTTTTGCCAAAGAATTGACGTGCTGCTACATTGATGCCAAAAGCGTTTTCGCCGAAGGGCACCGTGTTCAGATAGAGGCTCAGCAATTGGGGTTTAGTGTAGACCTTTTCAAGCCGAACGGATATAAAATTCTCTCGTATCTTATTGATTATCATACTCAGCCCTGGAACGTAATAGTTCTTTCGAGGGTAAAGGTTTTTTGCTAATTGTTGGCTGAGGGTAGAACCACCACCGCGTTGGCGCTGTCCTGTGACAAGGCCATAACCTACCCGCAAATAACTCATAATGTCAATGCCGCTATGCTCTAAAAAACGCTTGTCTTCTGTCGCTATGAGGGCATTTATGATATAGGGCGAAACGTTTTCGAGCGAAATAGAGGTGCGGTTTTCGAAAAAATACTTCCCGATCAACACACTGTCAGCGGTGTATATCTCTGTAGAGTTGGCCGTTTCGATTTCAAGGAGTTCGGAGGTAGAGGGCAGCCGCCCGAAAAAGCCAAGCCACACGCCCAATATTAGTAACAGAAGGAAGTTGAGGCCCCAACGGGCAAAAGTGCCAAGCCAGCCCAAAGTGAACCCCGTCTTTGGGTAACGCTCCCGGAAAGCCGCCCAGCGTGTGCGCACAGGTGCCGTAAGCTGGGCCCAAGCATTGGTGACGGGCTGCAAAAAAGCCCAAACAGGTGCCGTAAGCTGGGCCCAAGCCGTACGAATAGGGCTGAGCTTAACGAAGACCCAAGAGAAAGCGTTTTGGATTATTTTGATCAAGGTCTGAATGAATTCGAGCATGGTATTGTCCCAAAAAGTGCGCGAAGGTAAGAAAGGTCGTGGAAACGATTTTCAAGAACAAGTAGTGTGCCCAGTGCTTCGCTTATTTTGTTCGTTTTATTGCTTTTTAATTACATTTTTACTGAGTTTTTACCCCTGTTTTTGATTGTTTTTTGTGTTGAGGCGTAATTTTGAGGCAAAATCAAACAGCATTCTCCATGAAACTAAAACCCCTGGTAATCGCCCTGTGCTGTACTGCGCTGCTTCCTCCTTGCGCTACCGCTCAATTATTTCGAGACGGCGAAAAATTCAATCTTGGTCTGGCAGTAAAATTGAACCTCGGGATTGGCGGAAAGCGCTCGTCCTTTTACAACCTAAGCGTTGCTGCCGGCCTGTCCAGAAATATTCAAAACGAAAAATTGAATATTCTGCCAGGCGGCCAAATAACCGTCAACTACTATTCGAAAGGTCCAGGCACTTCGGTTATTGACCATTTCAACCGATATGGTCAATTGGATGTCGTGTCCTCGTTTTATGTGGTGGGGGGCTACAATTGGAGCGGATATGGCCGCGAGAAATACGTCCGCACCTTCAATCAAATGAGTGCGACCACCATTCGGCACAATTTCGACGGCGCTGTTTCTTACGGCACCAGTTTTTTGGTCAACAATCACGGGCGAAACCAGCAATTGGGACATCTTGGATTCAACATTGACCAGTTTTTGGTGGGTTATTACAACGACGGTTTTTGGCCATTTGACTTGTTTGCCGGCGATGCTTTCGACCGATATTGGACAGGCGGGGGCTATCTGGCCTATGGTTTTGATGCTTTTGGAAACAAGTTGTCTCGCAAAAACCCCTGGTTTGAAGGCCAGTTTGTCGAGTATGCCTACGACCGATTTACGGGTAATGTGCAGGAGGGTTACAAACTTTCGAAAGAACTTTTATTCAGTGGCATCCCACAGCAAAACATGGGACAGGCTTTCTACAACCGCGCCTTTACCTCCATTTCCTTGCGCAATATCAACGGTTCCAATATTGGGGTTGGTCTCTTAGGCCAATGTCCTAACTGTGATGTCCAAGACCTTTTGCACCGCATGCTTGGATATTCGAGACACGTTTCGCTGTCGAAATGCCTGCCTGTTGTGTTTGGCAGTTTTCAGTACAACCAATTCCACAAACTCCTCAACAACGACCCTCAATGAAAAACCTCCCAGTCTTCCTCCTCCTTTGCACGGCCCTTTATCTAGTTGGATGTAAAAGCGAACGCTCGTTTTTCGGCATTTCAGGGGTGATCTACGGCAGTTTAAACCAACCCATCAAACCGTCACCCAAGCTAAAATTGGCTTCAGAAGGCATCTATCGCTTCGATATTTGTGCTCAGGATTCACTGTTCTACAATACCAATGTGCAATGGTTTTGCGATTGCTCAGACCCAAAAAGTGAGGGTAGTGTAGACAGTTTTGCGATGGCGTTTGTGGATGAAATCCGGGTTGTATTCTTCAAAAGGCCGAAGAGCGACCGTGAGATTAACCTTGGAAATCCGGGGAAAGAAACCAAAGTGGGTGTGTATTATTGGGATTTTCAAAACGCGGATGGCGAGCACCAAAGCCGCCCAGTGCTCGTAATCCGAATCAAATCCCCCAAATCGAGCAATAAACAAAACGACTATACGGATTTGTTTTTCGTGACCAGAGGAGAAGACTTGGAGTTGGTTGAAATGACCTATTTTGACAAAGACAATTCACTCATTAATTTGAGCCGAAACGTCAAAAAAAACAAAAAGACAGGCCCATTGGCTGAGAGCTCGAAAGAGGGTTTGAGGACCATTCGCCCAAAGGATGTTTTTGCGCTGTCTGAGATGTTGTATTGCTATGTTCCAGAGCCCATTGTGCTGAAACTTAAGGGCGAAAAAGTGGAGACTATCAAATATGTTGCTGAGGGAACCCAAGAGTTTGTTCGCACCACTACTTTGAAAAAAGGAGAGCCTGTACAAGAGTTTTCCAATAAACAAAAATCAATTTCAACTTGGTAACGAAAAAGGAAAGCGGTAAACATTACTCGCACAGGTCGCCAGGAGTTGACCCGCATTCTGAAAGCGCTCACGATTGAAATTGAAAGCGCAAACGGATCAAGGGAAAATCGTATTGGCAGGGTACATTTGCGCACTAAACTTTTCGTTTTGCGCATGAAACACTTGGCTTTTTTACCCTGTTTACTCGCCGTAGCCCTCTGCCCCGCCAAGTTTTGGCGGGCCAGAGCGAAAGCGGGCCTTTTTATTCTCCTCCTACCCACCCTCCTTTTTTCCCAACAAAAGCCCTCCCTTCCCTACGTTGTCCCCGATGCGCCTATATGGATGCAAATGTTGGTGGAAGAGAACCCTAACGTCTTTAAAATTGAAAAGACGTACACTGAATACTATGAAAATCAAGCCTTTGAAAAAAATTCCTACACCCAGTACTTCAAGCACTGGATGCACTGGGCAAGGCCCTTCGTGCAGCCGGATGGTTCGGTGAAAGAACCGAAGGTAAAAGAAACCGAAGCGAAAGAAAACGCCATGCTGGTGCAGCGTTCCAATGAACTGCAACGGGGCGGTCCTTCTGCCTGGACCTTCCTCGGCCCCAAACAAACCTTCGATACCGACGGACTCACCGAAGTCACCTGGCAGACGAATGTCTATTCCATTGACATTTCACTTTCCAACCCAAATGTGCTGTATGCAGGAGGGGAAAGTGGCGGCGTTTGGAAAACGACTGACCAAGGTTTGCACTGGCAACTACTCACAGTCAATGTGTTGCATGGCGCTTTTGGTGCCGTGAAGATCCATCCAACCGACCCCAACACCGTGTACGCGACAACGGGTGGAAAAATCATCAAAACGACCAATGGAGGCTTGAATTGGGCAACGGTTTACAGCGAAAACGGCCTTTGGGTCAATGACATCGCCATTAAATCCGACCAACCCGATGTGGTATTGGCTGCCAGCGACCAAGGCTTGTTGCGCACCACTAATGCGGGCACAAACTGGACTAAACTCCACGCCCAACAGACCTGGGCGGTAGAGTTCAAACCCAACGATCCACTCACCGTTTTTGCAATCCGAAAGAGCGGCACCAGTTCTGATTTTCGGGTTTCAACAGACGGGGGGGCCAGCTTCGCAAACTCCAATGCGGGCTGGTGGACGCCGGCTGCGGGAATGTCTGTCACGGGTGGGATGATCGCTGTTTGTCCTTCCAATCCCTCCAAAGTGTACGCTTATCTCTGCGGAGAAGGGGGGAATTTGGGGGGCTATGTCGGGGTTTTCAGGAGCAATAACAGCGGGGGCACCTGGGCGAACACCCACCCCAGCAACGCCATAGGACAACCCTACACCATCCCTTCGCACACCAATTTGATGGATGCCAATGGGGTAGACTGGTTTACACAAGGCTTTTACGATATGGCCATTGTTGTGAACCCAAACAACGACAATCAATTGATTGCGGGTGGTTGTTCCTGGTTCAGAAGCAACAATGGTGGCCAAACTTGGGAACCACTCGGCGGCTACGTCGGTGGGCTTTCCTGGAGTCACCCCGACATTCAGGCGCTCACCGCATCGGGCAATGACCTTTGGATTGCAAGTGATGGAGGTCTCAATTATTCCAACAATTTCGGTCAAAACATGGAAGCCCGTATGAACGGGATTTCCGGCTCGGATATGTGGGGCTTTGATTCAGGTTGGAATGAAGACATGCTGGTAGGAGGTCGTTACCACAACGGCAATATGGCTTGGCACGAGAGTTTCCCTGAAGGCAAATTTTACCGAATGGGCGGCGCAGAATCGCCCACAGGTTATGTGAATCCTGGTGAAAACCGCAAAATGTACCACTCAGATATTGGAGGGCATGAACTGCGGGGTGGTTTTCTAAATGGCGCAAAATCTTTCCCGGTCGGGCTGTTTCCCAACGAAAGCTACGCCTATTATGCCAACTCGGAAATGGCCTGGGACCCGCGTTGCTGGAACATCGTTTATCTCGGCAAGGAAAATAAAATCTGGAAAAGCATGGATGGCGGCAGCTCCTACACCGCGTTGTACACTTTCCCCGGAACCATTGATAATACGGTTTATGACATCGAAGTAAGCCGCAGCAACCCTGATGTGATCTATTGCTCCCAATGGGACGGAACGGACGACTCCATGTGGAAAACAACGAATGGTGGGCTAAACTGGACAAAATTAACCAGCCTTCCCCTGCCCAACAACAACGATCGTGTGAAACTCGCCCTAAGCGCCGAGAACGAAAACATACTCTGGGCCGGAGTCACTTATGGCTCCAACGGCAAAAAAATCTACAAAACCATCAACGGTGGCCAAAGCTGGATCAATCTGACCACAGCGATTTTGGACAATATTCGCATCACTAACATAATGGCGCAATACGGCACCGACGGCGGGATTTACCTCGGTACCAATAGCGGTGTCTTTTACCGAAACAACAGCCATGCAGACTGGCAATCAAATAGCATGGATTTGCCGCTTTCAGCAGAGACAAACCGATTGAAACCATTTTACAAAACCGGAAAAATCAGAAACGGATGCTGGGGTTTTGGTGTGTGGGAAGCCGATTTGTTTGAACCTTCGACCGTGGTGGCACAACCAATGGCCAGCGCACTATCGGCAAATTGCGCCCGAGACACGATTTATTTCGATGATTATTCGGTGCTGAATCACTCCGGCGCCAGCTGGGAATGGACCTTCAACCCCGCCCCAATCTGGTCGAGTGCTACCAATATCCGCAATCCCAAAGCGGTTTTTGGTGGAACAGGCGCCTACACCGCCACGCTTACCGTGAACGGACAATTTTCCAAATCGCTCGATATAACCATTGGCGATGGCTGCCGTGCCGACACCATTCCCGGTTCGGCGGTAAACATCGGTGGGAATGATTCAGGAGATTACATCGCGACCCCTGCGCTCAACCTGAATACCAATACCTTGACCGTGTCGGCTTGGATAAAACCCGATGGCATCCAACCCGAATACAGCGCGATTTTTATGCACGATGGCGAGACGGCAGGATTTAATTTCCGTCCCGGCGACAACTCCCTGAGCTATCACTGGCCGGGTGGACAATGGTGGTGGAATAGCGGTCTAATCGCTCCGTCCGGTGCGTGGAGCCATGTGGCGATGGTGGTTGAACCAACAGGAATCACGCTCTATTTGAATGGCAGAGGATCCAAACAGAGTTTCAACGTTGTGCCAGTCAATTTTGACTCCGGCAACCGATTTGGCAATTATAAAGGATGGGGTGGCCGATATGTAAAAGGCTCCATGGATGAGATTTGTGTCTTCGATAAATCGCTGACGCAGGAGGAGATCCGAGAACTTATGCACCTGACCAAAGCCCCCGAAGAATTCCCCAACCTCATCAGTTATTACCAATTCAATGAACC
>Ga0105044_10001313_pt1 | contig 32909 bp, 31 predicted proteins | sample MAT01_FD_78092 | JGI IMG/M metagenome (GOLD analysis project Ga0105044, IMG submission 78092) | Freshwater microbial communities from Lake Fryxell liftoff mats and glacier meltwater in Antarctica - MAT-01 | ecosystem: Environmental > Aquatic > Freshwater > Ice > Liftoff microbial mat | place...
ATAGCAATCCCCTAACGTTCCCATGCTGCTCTCAAGCCCATGCTTCTTCAACAGTAGCTTGAAATTCTTTACGTTGTACTGACCTCCTTGATCTGAATGAAATATGATAGGCCTTTTGGCTTTGTACCCGAGGAGCTTTCGTGTTCGCAGTGCATCGTACAGTGCACAGATCAACGTTCCTTTGCATCGCTACCACATAGATCTTGTTGCCCAACGAAGGAAACTCAGAGAAGTCGCTGAGCCACAAACTGTCCAGTTCCTCTCGATAGAACTTTCTCTTCACAAGATCCGGTGATGGTTGATACGTCTTGGATGAATTCGTCATGCCCATTACCATCCACGCATTCTTGCATTGCACCTTCACATCCATTGCACGCATCAATCGGCGCATGCGCTCTTTTCCTACCCTCCGACCTCTCTTGTTAACCTCCTTTGCAATCCACTCTGCGCCATACGTATGGCCGGTCTCTTCATGAATCTTGAGAATAAGCGGCATCCATTCGAGGTCTTCCTTCTTGCGTTTGCCAGCGATGCCATGAAGCCATGCATAGTACCCGTTGCGAGATACCTCCAGCACTCGACATTGCAGTGTCACCTCCCATTCCGAGCTGTGTTGCAAGATGAACTCGTACCTCATCTCGGCCGTTGAGAGAAGATTCCGATTACGTTTTTTAGGATGTCCCTCTCCTGCGTGACCAGCTTTACCTCGCGCCGCAATACAACGACTTCTTCTGTTGGATTTCCTTGGCCCGGGAAGACCCTTTCGTTGTGGAGCTTCGCTTCCTTGATCCACGTATACAATGCCTTCGGATCAATACCCAGTTTGCGGGCAATGCTGACCTTCGATCGTGTTGGGTTTTCTGCTACTAGCCGTATTGCCTCCCGCTTGAAATCCGGCACCACAGTCCTGCGTTGCCTCTTCGTTCCCATGGTCTGTACTCCTTCAATTGTTGGTTGAATGTACCCGTAACTTTCTGTGCCTCACATCAAGGCGGGTTCATGTGCTGCTTCACCTGTGTTATGAGACGAAGAGTATGCGTACCCATCAAGCGGGATCGGATCATTTAGGTGAAAGCAACCGTTGCCGCACACCTCCCTCCATACTCGTAGGAGTTCACACATGGCGCATCCAGACGCGCCACAACGTAGGGGGCGAAGATGTGGGTCTGTTGGCGCAGATGAAGTTTTTTGAGTAGGTTCGAATTCAACAACGCAGGATCTGTGATAATGCAACAGAATGATGATGCAGAACTTACTTCTCTCTACAGAGAGTCTATGGATGTGCGCAACAGACTAGTTGCGGCACTGAAGTCGCGAGCGGTAACGCTCAACACACCGTATGCGTTCACAGAGGGAGAGAGTAGTCCGGTGTTGTTGGACGAGTTGTTTGGCGACAAACACGACTTGATCGTGATCCATAACATGGGTCGGTCTTGCAACTACTGCTCTCTCTGGGCAGATGGATTGAATGGCGTACTGGATCATTTGCTCACGCGCACAAGCGTTGTGCTGATGAATGCAGACTCCGCCGCGGCGCAGCGCGAGATCGCGCAGGAACGTGGGTGGAGGTTCCGCATGATCCGCGATTCCGAATGCGCGTTCACCGACGCTATGGGCTTCCGAACAGAGCACGATGGCAAAAAGTATATGCAGCCGGGCTATTCCGTCTTTCATCGAAATGACGTCGGCAGCATTACACGAACTGGCTTCGATACATTTGGTCCGGGCGACGTCTACATGGGCGTCTTCCACATGTTCGACATGCTCGCAGATGGCGGCGAGGGTTGGCAGCCGAGGAAGTCATGAGCGCGTTGCCAAAAGAGTTCTGGACGTTCTTCCGACAACTCTCCAAGAACAATAACCGCGAGTGGTTTCACGAACACAAAGCGCAATACGATTCATTCGTAAAGAAGCCCTTTGCAGATCTTACCGATGCACTGATCGACGCCATCCGCGATGTAGATCCACGGATACAGATCACGTCAAAAGAAGCGCTGTTTCGCATCTATCGCGACGTGCGGTTTGCGAAAGACAAAACGCCCTATACATTGCATGCATCTGCCATTATCTCTCCGTTTGGACGGAAGAGTGAAGGCTATCCCGGCTTTTACATTCACGCATCTCCGGGGAAGAGCATGGTTGGTGGAGGCGCGTGGATGCCGGACAAAGAGCAACTCGCCACGATCCGATCGATGATTGCGGATGACCCTGCCGCCCTTCATTCCCTCCTCAAAGCCAAGCCATTCGTGAAGTTCTTTGGTGCACTGCAAGGCGAGAAGAATAAGGTGATGCCGGCTGAGTTTAAGGAAGCGGCAAAGGTGGAGCCGCTTGTCTTGAACAAGCAGTTTTACTATATGACAGACGTGCCGGACGATGTGTTTTCATCGCCCGACACGATCAAACGTCTGATGCAGTATTATATGGCGGCAACTCCGCTGAACACGTATTTCCAACAAGCGTTCTAACAGCGTTCTTTCTTAGAAGTTCACCGTTGCCGCGAGTGATGCCTGTCTGCGAAGAATGTTGCCACCGAAGATCTCGTAGTGTGCACGGTCCAGTGCGTTGAACACATTTCCACTCACGCGAATTGCATCCGTAACATACACACCGGCAGAGATGTTTAGCACTGCATAGGATGGCACATAGCCGTCAAACAGTCCTGCAATCCAACGGAAGCCTTCTACATAGCGAAGCGAAACGCTGGCGTCCCACGAGTTTGGTTGGATGTATTCAAGACCAGCGTTGATGCGATGCGGTGAAGTGTTCGGCAAGATCTTCTGCGCCGTAACGGCATTTTCTTTCACGTCTACACTGATGTAAGCATAGTTCGCCCACACTTTGAATTCATTGGTGAGGAAGTAGTCTACGCTGAGTTCTGCGCCGTACTCATTCACAACTGCAATGTTGGTTGGTGCGATGACGAGGGCCGACTTGCCTTCGTACGTTGTGATCTGTGCCTGATACGCAGGGTTGATCTTTGCAAGCTCTGCCATCATCACACTATCACCAATGCGATCGAGGTTTGCATTACCCGTATTGCTTTTGAGCGTTGGATAGATGTTCTGCGCGATCCCACCAAGTGGCGAAGCGATCAGATTTGCTCGTTGGTTCCAATACGCATTTGCCGTCACGAACAGGTTCTTGAGAATCTGACCCGTATAGCCAAGTTCATACGAGAGCGCCGTTTCCGGTGTGAGCGTGTAGTTACCCGTATTCCATCTGCCGGTTGCAGCTGTGAGATTCAGGTTGGCAGATGTTGGCGCGCCCGCAGCGGCGGAGACGACGGAATCGACAGTGCTGTTGACGCCTGTAAGGTTGACTGGTGGACCTGCAGGCGATCTGCGATAGAGGTCTGCATAGCTCGGACGCAAGAAGGCGCGGTTGAAGGTGGCACGGAGGGAGTGTCCCTTTTCGATCTCCCACACCAGCGCTGCTTTGGGAGAGAGTTGCGTGTTGAACATCGTACTGCGATCTATACGCAAGGCACCAACAAGACGGAGTGCCGATGTGATGCTGTATTCGCCCTGACCGTAGATACCAGTGAAGTTGTTGGAGAGATCGTCCGGTTTGATAAGTGGATTGATTGCAGGATCGTATGTAGTGTTTACCAACTGAAGTTCTTGGATAACACCGGCAACTACGCGAAGCTTGTCATCAAAAAACTTGTCGTTCCATTGCGCATCCACGCTGTAGACATTGGACTTCTCACCCGAGTTCGCAAGTGCATTGAACACGAGCTGAGGCTTCGGTGCAAATCTGTTACTCCATACAGCCTGCACATTGATGTGCTCGGAGTTGTATGCCATACGGATGAATGGCTTGCGAATGTCTTGTACAACAAGGCGACCTGTTTGATTCACATAGAATTCGTTGCCCGAATACGTGTAGCCACCTTCAAGCACAAAACGCTTCACAGCATCGATGTTGTAATCTATGCGTGCGGTTCCCGAATAAGCGAATGGATGAAGAATGTTGCTACCCATTGTGTCGATTCTTCGCACGTCGGGCTGCAGACCTGCATACTCAAGTCCGTTCAATGGCCGTGTTGTGTCCTTGAACCTTGAGTTGAAGGAGTAGTTGTATTGATAGTCTGCGCCAACAGAGACCTTGTAGGCCCAATGTTCATCGATGGCGCCTGCATGACGAACCGATGCACGATACAGATTCCACTCGCCCGCAGTGAGACTTACGCGTGTGCCGATCACGTCGCGCGGTGACGTTGTTGTTATGTTGATCACACCGTTGTATGCATTCTGTCCGTAGAGCGCCGAACCGGGTCCGCGCACCACCTCGATCTGCTGCACATCACCCAACGCACTCGAGAATGAATTCCATTCGTTGAGGTTGATCAGCGGTGTTGATGGATCACGTCCGTCGATCAACACGAGCGTCCGTCGATTGATGGAGTTGTTAAAGCCACGCGTATTCACATTAAAATCGTTAGCGCCGCTCCACACCACATCAACACCGGGAAGATGTTCCATGGTCTTAGCGATCTGTCCGTGCGATCCTGCTAACTCGATCTGCAACGGTGTGATTACGGAGATAGCGGCCGGCGCTTCCGTGAGTTTTTGTGCCTGTCGCGCGGCACCGTAAACAACGATTTCGCCGGTGTTCTTTGCATCCGAGCGCAAAACGATGCTCACGAATGTTGTGTCGCCCTCGGATGCCACAACTCCCTTGCTGTCTTCGGCAAGCCAGCCGAGCCCGCGTACTTCAAGAGTGTACGTACCAGACGGAATACCCTTGATCACAAAGACACCGCCATTGCGCGAGTAGACGGAGAATCGCTTTCCGGCTACGGTCACGCGAATTCCGTCGAGACGTTCGCCTGTTGCGGAGTCGGACACGGTTCCGATGATCACGGCGCTACCTTGGGCGGCACGCGTTGAGGTGGAGAACGTGACAAGGGCAAGGACGCTGAATACGAATACCAGCACGAATGAACGTTTCATGGAGAATCTCGCTTGTTTTACTAAAACCGACCAGTCGGTCAGTTACAAATCTAATGAATTGGACACTTCTGTAACTTGACTTCTATGTCGTGCCGCCTTGATGTGATCTCCATTCTCCGCAAACCCTTTCCGAGGGCCGAATCGTCTACCCGACGGTGGCTCAGTGTGCTTGGCGTAAGCTCGTTTGTGGCACTCTTTCTGTTGGCCTTCGGTCCGTTCGGTCTAAGCGCCACCTTCCCCAACCGCACGCTCGTCATTGCCGGCTACGGACTCGTCACTGCACTCTGCATGGCATTTCTCATCACCGTGCCACCCTTCCTCCTTCCCAAAGCCTTTGCCGAAGAACGGTGGACGGTTGGAAAGGAAATTATGATGATGATGCTCACCATTTCGCTGATAGGCGTGGGCAATACGGTGTACACATGGCGGGTGTTCAACTACGACCTCAGTCTTGAGCTCTTCCTCGTGTTTCAAGGCGTGACGTTGTTGGTTGGGAGTATACCGGCATCGTTCATCGTGATTCTGCAATACCAACGGTATCAGTTGTTGTTCATTCGCGGCGCAAGAGAGATCGAGTCGCGTGTGCACGCACCAACAACGTCCAACACGCACACAACCATCGTCTCGAAGACGATGAAGGAAGGAGCGTCATCGAACTTGGCGTTGACGAGCTTCAAATCCTTCCCGGCAGCTTCCCGGCAGCTTCGCCAACGTCGATTTGCATCGTTTTGTCACAGGAGATCCAATGGAATCGCTTCGGATCGTAATCCTCATTCTGCATATTACCGCCGGTTTTGGAGCTTTGGTGTTGGGGGCGGTCAATGCTGTGCGGACGAAGGGTACGCGCACGCACCGACAATTGGGGCGCTACTATATAGCGTGCATGGTGGTGGTTGGGGCTTCCGCCTTGCTCCTTGCCACCATTCGTCCCAACCTTTTCCTTGCCATGATCGGACTATTTAGTCTTCATATGGCGTGGGGCGGGTATCGGGCGACGAAGATCAGGAAGGCAGAAGACCTTCATTGGTCGGACATGTTCATTGCTGGGTCTGCATTTCTGGCCGGCGTGGTGTTGGTCTCCATGGGCGTAATGCAAGGGAATGTGGTGATGCTCGTCTTCGGTACGGGCTCGGCGATGAATGCCCTGTCAGACCTGAATGTCGCGCGCAGACTCCGAGCTGGTACGCTAACGCGTGGTGCGTGGATGCGCCGACACATTGGTTTGGTGGGTGGTTCCTACATTGCCGTGTGGACAGCCTTTTTGGTGGTGAACGTTCCGTTCGAACCAGCCTATATTGGGTGGCTCCTCCCAACAGCACTTGGTACACCAATCATTGCATATGCCACGAGAAAACACATGATGCGCTACGCTCTCCTCCTTTGTTTGGCCGTAACTGGAATGCAGGCTACTGTAGACAATTCCCTTCTCACTGCAATTCTTCGTCAGCATGTGAAGGGCGGCGTGGTATCGTATGCAACGTTGAAGACCGACGCACGACTAGACCGATATCTGAAACAACTTCGAGCAGAAGATGCTTCGGAACTTACGGGAACGGAGCTCAAGGCATTTTGGATCAACGTGTACAATGCCTTTGCACTTAAAATGATATGCGATCACTATCCGGTGAAGTCGATTCAAGACATACCGAATGTGTGGACAGAGAAGTTCATCGCCATTGATGGCGAAACGTATTCCCTAAATGATGTAGAGAACAATCGAGTACGTCCGCTTTCAGATCCAAGAACGCATTTTGCATTGGTGTGTGCCGCGCAAAGCTGTCCGCCGCTTCGTAGCGAGGCCTACACTGCATCCAAGGTGAACGCACAACTGGACGACCAAGGCCAAACCTTCATGCGATCTGCTCGTTGGAATACGTTCGACGTGCGCACAAGCTCCTGCACTCTCTCGAAGATCGTGGATTGGTATATCGGAGACTTTGGCGGAATGTATTCCAAAGTGCTCAAAACGCTGAGTGCCTTTACGTCTGAAGACGTAACACGGGCGCTGAAGGGAAGTGGGTATGCGTTCACGGTGTCGTTTCACGAGTACGACTGGACCTTGAACGATCACTGATCTTCGGTGATGACGATGGATCCGTCTGTCTTGATCACGACCGTAGAACCAGGGAGCTGCTCTGTTGTGATAAACTCTTCCGTAGCGCAATTGAACACATGTCGCACTTGTTGCAATCGCAGTGTACCGTCGGCCTGAACGCTGCACCCTCTGAGCAACGTGTTGTCACAATCGGTTTGCAGAAAGGCGATCAAGACCTTGCTCTGCACAACGTCGCCTCGCATGGTGGCAAGGTAGATGTTCTCGTCGCGATCTGACTTCTGCTGGACAATGTTGCGAACGTAGTACTCCACCAAAAGAAAGCCGTTGTCCGTTGCCGAGTCGTACACCGTGCATTCAGCAATCCGAGACAAGAGGATATTTGTTGGTACCACACCATTCGAATCTGCATAGCCGAACACTTTCAGGAGTGGAGTTCGCACGGTGTCGGCCAAGACAACCTCTGCAGCTGGAAAGGATTCCTGCACATGAAGGAGAATCGTTTGTCCGATCGCTAGAGACGAACCGGCTTCGCCACACGCACGCAGGTCTACCTGTTGCGCCACAGCAAACGGAGAAAACGCAAGAGCAAGCAAGAGAATGATCATACGCATAGAACAAACATCGCATATTTGCCCATCATGAAACGAATTGTACTCTCCCTCGCACTCCTTCTCTCTCTGCATAGCGCCGCGCACGCGCAGTCGCTCACCGGTAAGGTTGCCTCCGTCTATACATGGGCATTTCCCGTCTTAGAAAACTATCGGATGATGATGGAGCAAGCGGTGAACACCGAGGGTGCACTGTACCTTGGACCGTTCAATACCGTCCATCATGATCTGCAGAACATGGGTGGCTGCGTAACGACGGCGTGGTTGGATCTTCGGCAAGAGCCAATCGTGATCACGATTCCTCCAATGCCCGACAGTCTTTACTCTGTGATGCGCATCTCTGATATGCAGACGTACACGACGGCGGAGTTTGTCCAACGTCCGGGAACGTATGTGGTTGTGCGCAAGGGTAAGCATACGGTTACTGGTAAGGCAGACTCGATCATTGTGTGCGAGTCGGACTATATCTCGTTGCACGGATGGACGCAAGTACGAAATGCCGACACCTCAAAGACCTTGAACGCGCTTCGAGCCATGAGCATTCGGCCTGCAGGAGAAACTATGACGGTTACATCTCTCTCGAACATGTATCCCGTATCTCCGGCCTTCCCACCTTACTCCCTTCGCACATTCACATCTGTAGAAGTGCTTCCCATTCTTGGACAGATTGTATCGTTTATGGACATACATCCTGACGATCGCAACGTTGCCTTATCCTTGATGCAGCTTCGAGCCATGACCGCAGACACGATCAACATTGGCATTGCCGGCGCCTTGGCGCGTATCGCCGGAAGTATGAAAGAGATGGGGCGATTGTCGAATGGCTGGACCATTACGGAGGGATTGTATGGTCCACGATCCACGTTCAATGGCGATCATCTCCGTCGTGCCGCCGCATGTATGGACGGACTCTTTGGACCAACGGATCGCGAGACGCTTGTGGCATTTCTATTCATGCCCACTCCATCCTTCACCATCTCCATCGACAAGTCTTCTCTTCCATCGGTAAAGCGCTATTGGTCGATATCCATCGACGGTATGCAGGAGAGCATACTTTCGAGCACAGAGCTTCGCAGAAATAAGAAGGGTGGAATCGATATCGTGGTCTCACCTACGACGCCCGCATCCGTTGGCACTTCCAATTGGTTGAGAAGCTCACCCAATGGAACAGTTGGAGTTACCATGCTTATGCATGCACCCAACGACGTTATGTTCACCAAAAAATGGAATGCACCGGTGGTGCACGTTACTACGCCGCGTTAGTCGCTCATGCGCGCCGTGATGTCGATGTTCACGGTGATCTCGTCTCGCACTCGAATCAAACCGAACAGTGCTGTTGGCGGATCGATATTGAAGTCTGTCATCTTCAGTTTCTTCGCGCACACAAACCTATATCTGCCCGGACCTACCTTTTTGGCTTGCACATCAAGCGTGACTTTCTTTGAGATGTCCGTGATGATCATCGATGCCTGCATACGAAGATCTGCACCCGCAACCTCGTCGTCCAACGTTCCGCGGATGATTTGCGCATCGTGCACTTGAATAATGATGTTCGGATAATCATCTGCCTTGAGAGCATCGCAGAGGTCGCTGTTCATCTTGTTGTTGTCACAATCAAGAGCCTTTGTGCGGAGCGATAGAGATGCGTTTTGAAACCTGATCGTGGTTGGGTTCACAACCTGAATCTTCGTGGTTTTTGGCGGAATGTTGTCTTTGCAAAAACATTCAAAGGAGTTGATGTTGCTCGTGCCTTCTATAGAGAGTTTACTGCCGCTCTCTATGGCGTACGAGTAATCCAGATAGACTTGATCTGCACCAAAACGAAAACCGCTCAGCACAGAAAAGAGTGCGATGGCGGCAAGGAATCGATATGACAGTAGAGAGATCATCAATCTTAATATCGGTACAAAACGAGGATCGACCTGCAAGGCATTGATACGCCCTGCAGGTCGAACTCGACGTGTGGGCTTCTGTTAGAAGCCAACAACTGCTTGAATCACGACACCATTGATCTTGCCTGCGTTGCGAAGATCTGTGACTGGGAAGTCTTTATAGCTCTGCATCACATACTCGCCCTTAAGCTCGATGTTCTTGGTAAGGAACCAACCGGCTGCAATGGCAATGCGATCGACCGTTTGTTTGGTTTGGTTTCCTGATGCGTCTTTGAAGCCTGCGAGTTGCACACCAACTGTGTTGTAACGACCGGCGACGTACAGGTTGTCTGTGCTTCCAAAGCGGAAGATGAGATCTGCCGCGATTTGCGTCATCGTACGGTCTGTTGCTTCTGCTGCAGAGCGACCGCTTGCCGTTTCGAATGTTCCGAAGAACTCGAGTCCGCCAAGTTGGAATGTACCGTTGAACATGAATGCTGAAACCTTGTCGCTGAAGCCTGGGTTAACACGGCCAGACCATGCTTGTGACGATGACGATGGCTTCATTGCACTTGCAGATGTTGCCGTAGGGCTATAGTTAGCTGCTTTGCTTTCCATCGTCAACCAATAGTTCGATCCGGTGCGGTCGCCCCAGAACAACGTATTGCTTGCGGAGCTTGGATCCATGTATCCGGAACCCGTAATACGAACACGACCGTTATCGCCAAACTTCGTGTCGTAACCTGCCTTGAAGTAGAGGGCTGGAGACCGGCTCGTGTCCTTGTCTGCGGCAGTTGGTGCGATTGGATCTATGGTACCTTTGATTTCGCCATTCGTGATACCTACCACGCCAAGGAATCCGGCGTGTTGGAATGTTACATCGGCACCGATCTCTGTTGTAAAGGCATCTACAAGGTAGTTCTCAATGAACGGATTGTAGATGGTTGTTCCACCGTCTGACCGACGGAAGTGAGCATCACCGTAGTTGATCTCCATGTGTCCGGCGCGAATCGTGAGGTACTTCATCATATCGTCGATGAACTCACTACCAAGGAAGGCAAGCTTATCAAATTGAATGTAGCCGCCCTTTACCCATGTTTCCTGGTGGTGACGTGAGGACAGATAGAGTGCAAGATTCAACCGCACACCGTCTGCCAGCTGAGCATCGATCATCAGATTGGCTGCAGCGTTATTGAAGCCACCTGTTGTACTGTATGGTAGGTTGGCATCGATCGAGTCTTTGCCCGCGTTGTACTTCTTCCAGTTTGGAAGTGTAGTACGGTCTGCACCAGTCAAAACGTTCGTACCATCAAAGGCACCGTTCTTGGTTGTAAGCATTTGGAAGCCCTGCGTGAAGCCAGCGCCAAAGCGCAGCTTCATTCCGTCGAACTTGACCACGTCTTCCTTACTTGTTTCATACACGTTCAAACCGTCTTTGTCGTATGAACGATAGTACTGGATCGAAGGGAATTGTGCGAACAATCCCAGCGACGTCGCGCTCATGAGAATCGTGATCGCCAAAAGTCGAAGCGTTGTTTTCATGACCATTTCTTTTCCGTTGTGAAATAAAAACCCCGAGTGTATTCATCGGATTCGTCTACTGACCGTAATTAGATTTTCTTCATCGTTATATCGAACGATACAGACACATCATCGCCTGCCTTGATCACGCCGAGCATGGCTGACGGGCGATCCATATCGAATTGCGACATTTTGAGTTTCTTCTCCGCGGAGAACTTCACTTCGCCATTGGCGTTCACCTTGGCGGTAACCGTCATGTCGATCGTTACCGTTTTCCCTGCCACCTTCAATGTGCCTTGCGTTTCGAGAACGAAGTCCGAGCCCTTTTTTGTGAGCGACGTTACGCTTGAAAGGTTATACACGATTTTGGGGTTCTCTTCGGATTTCAGTGCTTCGTAAATCTTTTCGTCCATCGATTCGCCCTTTTCGGACTTAATGGACGTAACGTCGCATTCCACCCAGAATGCTGAAAGACTGGTGAGTTCTGTACCAACGACGGTGAAGTCCGCCCGTGCCTTCATGTTGTTCAGTGGAGCCACCCAGTCGTGGAGGGTCGACGTGCCGTTGATCATCATTTTATGGGCTTTATCGCCGTATTTGTCGGCAAAGACTTGCGTAGTACCAACAACGAGAATGGCAAGGGCAAGGAGAGTGATGGACCGTTTCATTGTGTTTCCTGGAGTGTTCTTGGTTCTGGTGACAAACATCAGGGTGTGAAACACCAAAAAAAATGATTTTTGTCACCCAGAGTGTAAATAATGCCGTACCTGCGTTGCATTGTAGCCGTGTTCCTTGGGGTTCCATCATTGGAGGGGTTATGAGTTTAGTTCAGAAGGCGCTCGATGGGTACTTTCATCCATCGTCCGTAGAAGAGATCCAGGCACTGGTGCTCGATGCACGAGCACGAAAAAGAACGATTCGTGTACGCGGGGCGGGACATTCCGTTAACCAAGCGGTGTATACCGATACGTTTCCATACGAGACGGCAGAGTACTACTCGCCTTCCGAAATCGCAGACAACTATGCGCTGAACTTTCAGCCAGTGGTTGTGCCAGACAACGAGATAAACATCCTGCTTAACCAGTTCATCGACGTTGTCTTCTATGAAGAGAACGGTAAGAACTATGTGAAAGCATGTGCTGGATGTCACCTCGGCCGCGATCCGTACGATCCGACGGAAACGTCGACGAACTTCAACAGCCTGTTCTATCAAATGGATCAACGCGGCTTTGCCGTGCCAGACATGGGAGGAATCACCCACCAGACCGTTGGCGGCTTCCTGTCTACAGGATCGAGCGGCGGTTCTTTGAAATACAGCATTGAAGACGCCATTGTTGCCTTCTCATTCATTGACGGCAACGGTGAACATCACCACTGCTCGAAGTTCGATGAGAACACAGACCTCTTCTATGCCATAGGTGTTTCACTCGGACTGTTAGGAATTATCACGCATGTGACATTCGAGTGTATGCCGCGCTACAGTATCTCTGGAAGCGAGACCACGACGTATGAAAACGACTGCGCTGTAGACCTGTTTGGCAGCGGCAGCAAAGGAAAGCCGTCCCTTGAGCAGTTCCTGCGCGACACCGAATACACTCGCCTTATGTGGTGGCCACAAAAAAGGGTAGAGAAGATGGTGGTTTGGAAGGCGGCAAGGGTTCTAGGGAAGGTTCCTACGCCCTACATCCCCCAGCCCTATATCGAAACACAGGAGATCTTCGGTTCTACAACACCATTGAAACACATAGGCGCCCTCTTCTACAATGCCGTCGTAACCTAGCCCGCATCGTTGTACGAGATAATCAAGAACGCCACGCGCGCAAAGCCCTTGAAGCCGATCATCGAACTGATCTACGAGCCGTTCATCTTGCCATTCGTGATCAACATCTTTGTGCAGAACGACGATACAAAACCAGGTGGGAAGCCACAAGAATTCCACGACCTATGGTGGCGCGGATTGCCGATGGATAATCAGGTGGACGACAGGCTTCTTCACGTGATCTTCACGGAACTGTGGATGCCTATCGAACAAACTCAGGCAGCCATGGAGGCTCTGAACAATTTCTACGATAAGGGCGGATACAAGGCCACTGGGTATTTCTCGAACGAGATTTATGGCACGAAGGCTTCGAAGTTTTGGATGAGTCCGGCATTCGAGCGCGACGTTGTGCGATTCGACATCTTCGTGTACAGCGATGGTGTGAATGAACCGTATGATTTCTACACGCAGTACTGGGACCTTCTCAAACCTTTCAACTTCCGAGCACACTGGGCAAAGTATCTGCCGGGTCAGCCCTATAGCCCAGATCAACTCAAAGAGTGGTACGAGTACTTCCGTACACAGAATCCACGCTGGGACGAGTGGATGGCGCTTCGTGCCAAGCACGATCCGGAGCAAATCTTTGTGAACAACTATTGGCGGACGCGATTGCAGATCTCTCCTCTGCAGCCATCGGACTATCCTGCAAAACCAACACCACGTCCACAGCCACAGCCCGCACCGGATCCCGATCCAACGCCAAGTTCGTACTACGTGGCTTCGATCTTCTGGTCGCTGCTTGTTTCCGCCGGCGTACAGATAGTTGGATCCAACATCTGCGACATGTTCTCGTGGAATTCCATTTGGACAGAGATCTTCATCATAACCCTTATGGGTGTTGGCATTGGCGTAGGCAACGTTTGGTTCCGCCGCACATCAGCTACCCTCATGATGATCCTTGCCGGTATCGTTGCGCAGATCTTGAATCTGATAAACGGCGCATCGGGATACTACTTCTGGCAATGGCATCCCTTCCTTGGCATTCCGACGTGGTTGCTCGGACTCGTTTTTGAGCTCTTCGTAGCTGTCTTCGTCACATGGCTCTCGAGAAAGCTCGGAGAACGCTTCTTCGCAAAGCACACGGCCAAATGATCGCCATTCACGGATACCGCATCGTGAGCGTATTGTACGAGAGCACCGTTCACGTACTGTATCATGCTATCGAAGAGTCTAGCGGACGTCCTGTCATTCTCAAAACCATGCAGGAGCTTGCTGTAACGCCATTGCGTTTCAGCAGGCTCCGCTTGGAGCACTCCATTACGAGTCGCATTCCGCGCACGTCGGTCGTTGGTGCCGTCTCTCTCATCAAGCATCGCAACGTGCCGGTCTTCATCAAGGAGAATGTATCCGGCATACCGCTTGATCAGCTCATTGCGTTGGGAGGCATGGACATTGCAGACGTCCTCACGATAGCCGTTCAACTGGCCGATGGTCTCGATGCGGTGCATGGTCATGCATATGGATGTAAAGCCGGAGAACATCATTGTTGTCCCTGCCACCTTGCATACCTACTTGACCGATTTCGACCTTGCCTCTGAACTACTTACAGAGAATGCAGACGTTACGGAACTAGGCGAACTGCAAGGTTCGCTGCCGTACTTGTCTCCCGAGCAAACGGGCCGGATGAATCGCGCAGTTGGCTACCGCACAGACTTCTATTCGCTTGGCGTGGTGCTGTACGAAATGCTCACAGGCGTGCGGCCGTTTCAGGCAACAGATGCAATGGAAATGGTGCACTGCCATATCGCACGTCAACCCGTATCCATCAGATTGCGACGTCCGAACGTTCCTCCGATGGTTACGCGTATTGTCGAAAAGCTCATGTCGAAAACGGCCGAAGAGCGCTGCCAGAGTGCCTTGGGCATTGCCGAGGATTTGCGCCTCTGCGCCCGTGCGTGGAAGGAGAACGGAAGCATTGCAGAGTTCACACTTGCGACCTTCGATGCATCCGATCGTCTTCGTATTCCGCAGAAACTATACGGTCGAGAGTGCGAGATCGAATCCTTGCTGTACGTTTTCGAACAAGCCGCAGAGGGATCAACACACTACGTTGCTGTTCGCGGCTATTCGGGTATTGGAAAAACGTCGCTCATCAACGAAGTGCAGAAGCCCATCACCGCACGACGTGGTTTCTACTGTGCACTGCCGGGAAGCTGCCGGGAAGCTGCCGGGAAGGATTTAAACTCGCACCTCTTCGTGTCGCACGCCGAAGGCGTTCTCTTAGTCTCTCACGAGTCTGACGGACAGGCCCCTGTCCATCTCGTTGTAGACAGCGTAGACGAGTGAGTCGTTGCAGTAGACGAAGCGCTGCTTTGCGTTAGCAGAGTCTTCCTGCGTCGACGTCCAGTACTCGCCGTACACACCTACTAGATAGAACGCTCCTGCCTTGCCACGGTAACCCGCTGGCAAGGCAGCGAAGCCGAAGTCATTCGTTCCCGCGCCTCCTCCCGCCCATCCAACCCAGCCCGTTACGTTCTTGAGTTTAAGTCCCGGATTCACGCCAGCATACTTCACGAGCGTCTCCCACTCTAAGTCGGCGGCTATGTGCCAGCCGGCCGGTGCCAAACGACGCGGATCATTCACCGCGAACCAATTATAGAGCTTTCCATACATGGTGTCGTTCGACGCAATGTCGTCTGTGTAACAGTAAGCAGGGGTGCCACTCTTCCCTGCCGCCACCCAATCTCTCGCATTTGTCACGTAGAGGATGCTGTCGCCATTTCGAAAGCGGGAGGCATTCAAATTTTTAGACGTCCACACTTGCGTTCCGATGCGTACAGATCCGGCAGGAAGAACTTCAGGTCCGGTGCTGTCGTCAACGCAAGAGGCAAGTGCAAGTAAGGCGGCGAGGAGAAGGAGCAGGTTCATGATCTCAAGATAACTGCTAGTCCCTAAAGCTGATTGCGGCCGCCATTTCATTGGCGAATGGCTCAGAATACATGCCGTAGGAATTCACGAGCACGCCCTTGATGTTGTGCTTCTCCGACGAGATCGCATAGACGATCACTTGGTCAGCAGGGTCGCTAGCGCCTTCAAGCCGCACCACCGAGTCAATCTTGAACTCATCGTGATGGAGCATCACCTTACTGGTGCTGCACTCAAGGCAGTTCTGACGCAGATTCAGATCCTCGGTATACCCTTCCCGCATGAGCCGATCGAGGATGTCTACGAGTGTTGGTTCCATGGTACGTCCACTCCGTCGTGAGTATTGACTTGTTGAATCAAGAACTTACGCAGGAACGTCTGAAACGCTGTGCCGCACGTCTCATAGGCTGCCGGGAAGCTGCCGGGAGGCTGCCGGGAAGCTGCCGGGAAGGATGTGCATGCCGCAGGCGCCTTCCTCTATCGCATAACCTGCATCATCTGCCTCACCACCGTGGTTGGATACATAAGCTGCACCACATAGGTGCCTGGGGAAAGGAGTGCGGTGGAGAGGCGCTCGAGTGATTGCGGATGGTTGATCGCCACGACTACCCTACCTGTGATGTCCACGACCGATAGAGATGTAGCCGGTGTGTCCATGACAATAGATACGTGATCAGATGCGGGCTGCGGGATGATTCTCACATTGACGCGCTCTGCGCTCGGAACATCGCTCGTCCCTTGAAGGTGTTTCTTGAGAAAACCGATGGTTGCGCGATTCTTGTCAGCAAAGAAGTGGTGCTGGGCATAGGCCACAGAGATTGCATTTCTAAATTCGAAAATCGATACTTGCTTTTGCGTGATCCAGTATGGGAAGCGCGTTGGATCTGCTTGAATGAGTGCAGCTACAGAGTCGCTTGTAAAGCGAAGCATGCGACGTTCGTCAAGACATCCATTTGTGTCGAGCTCCGTTACCATGATGCGCGAGGCCATCTCCGAAGCGCCAAAGCGAACGAAGTGTTCGGGGATGATCGGATACGGCGCGTGTACGACGTAGCGTGTATCGACGCCGCGTTGAGCAAGTGTTTGTGAACTCTCGAGAGCGGCGGCGTTGCCAGTCGGACCTACCTGCTCATTGTCGTCGTTCAATGCCATGCACCACATCACCGGCATCGTGATGTAGAGCATCTGCGCTTGTCTGCCTTTTGCGCAATAGCTCACCGCCGCACGCATTCCAAGCACCACGCCTACCGGTATGGAGAATGCACCTCCATTGCTCATGCCAATGCCAAAGAGAGGTGTTGACGCCGACATGAGGTTTCGACCGATCATCGTGTCTGCGATTGTGCGGAGATTCCGATAGTCGATGCTCGAGTCCATCACCGGAGCGCTCACATACCAACGAATCTTTCCATCACTGTTGAGATCCTCGTTCAACGTTGTCTCTTCGCTCTCCGTCACGATCACAGCAAAGGAATCCGCGATCAGATCTTTCACCAACATGTAGTTGTCGGCACTCGTCGGCAACCAACCGCGAGCACTCCCACCAGTACCGTGATAGAGGAAGACCACACCACGTGTCTGCGCAGGAAAGGACGAGTACACATTCTTTGCATTCTCAACCCCTTCGATCTTCTCTTGCTGTAAGGTGAAGGGTGGAATGGAGCGATACGTGACTGTGACCTGCACATCGGCACTTGGCATCACGAACGTTGCATGCCATTCGGTTCCACCTTCCATTGTGAGATTCGCATTATTCGTCCACGCACCAACTACTTCATCTGTAGCCATTGCATGAGCGAATACGTGCACCGTGTCTCCGGGCGAGAAGACGCCTGTACCGTATCCGTTTGTGACCGTAACAGAGTACTTGGTTGGCGTTGGTATTGAGTCTATCGCTGCACGCAAGTGTTTCTTCACGGCGAAATACGTGGGTGCTACTTTTTGCGTTGTCGAACGCACAACAATCGCACCACCAATGGATCTGTTCCAATCGATCCATGGCGAAAACCCAAACGCACCAAGCGACGAGTTGTCGAACTGTTCACCAAAAGGCACGGTGGGCATCTCTATCCAATTGCCGATCCCATACCTGCTTGCCGCCATGGACGGATCGATTCCCGCAAAGGCATTGAACGGTGAACTCACGATGGCAGCTCCACGCGTTTGATCTTCACTCATGATGCGAATGGCTTCTGCACTCAGTATGCGCGTCCCTGCCACCTCGCCCCTTTTCAAAAGCATGCGAATGAAACGAGCGTAGTCGTTCGAGGACGAACGCGCACCACCTGCGATCATCGGATTATCGGTGGACCCAAAGCCGTCGTAGTCTGTGCGCGTCATGCCGAGTGGACGTGCAATTGTACTCACGAAGAGTGTGTCCCACGGCTGACCACTTGCGATCTCGGCGATGCGACCTGCCACTTGCATTGAAACGCCGCCATATCGAAAGCCTACTCCGGGATCCCCTACAAGGGCAACGTACAATGCAATAGAGTCTACTGCTTGCGCAAGAGAGAAGGCACGATTCGACTCATAGCTCGAGTTTCCAGGGAGTCCGCTTGTGTGACTCATCAGTTGCCGTATTGTGATCGAAGCTTTCTTACCGGTAAACAGTGGCAGATACTTTCCGCACGTGTCGTCAAGTGAGAGAGTGCCGTTGTCGACGAGTGACATGATCACCGCGGCCGACATCCACTTACTCGACGAGGCGATCGGGACCACACTGTCTGGACCGAACGTTCCCGTAGACCGCACATGCACGATTCCGGTGCTGTCTACGAACACGGTCGAGCTCTTTCCTTGCAACCCTCCGATCGACCGTGCAGAGTCTTGTAGCATGCCGTCGATCGTGGTGAAATTGATCTTCTGTCCGTGAAGTGATACAACGGCAAAGCATGCAATGAGGAGTGCGGTTTTCATAGGTGGCCCTTTGGTGAAACGGTCGCCTACGACCATGAACGGCAATATCGGGTTTAAGCGTCTTCGTGAGAAATCACGTAGCTTCACGAGATGTGGAAATATTGCGTTTTTATTGCCATCACGATGGTTCAGCTCCGTGCAGCCGATTCGACGGGTGTGCATTGGTGGCTGACCGCCAGTGGATATGCTTCGGCGTATTCCTCGGACGAAGGGTCACAGCCGTTTCATGATCTCGTGACCACTGCACCACGTTCGGGTGTAGGTGGCAACATGATTGCAGGCTCGGTCTCCGCTACCTATGGCGTGCTGTACGGTGCGCTTACGTTGCAGGCGGGCGACGTGCCAACAGTGGTTTGGCAGCCTGCCTTTCCGTACGTGCAAGAGGCATGGCTTGGACTGCATCTTCGAGACGATGTGAGACTAGAGGCCGGTGCCTTCATTTCGCATCTTGGTGTGGAATCGATGATTCCATTTGAGAATCTGATGGGCATCATCTCCATCGCGGGCTTTTTAGATCCTAACTTTTTCGCGGGCGCAAAGTTGTATTGGGATGTGTCGCCTACGGTTACCGTGCACGCAGATGTACTCACATCGTACAGTGGCTTTCAGTACGAGGGCTCCATTCCTGCTTTTTGTGCGAGTATGATGTGGACGGCAGACTCTACGCTGTCTGTGTATGTGAATTCAATGGTGAGCGACGAACCGCTCACGCGAGGAACACAGTTTCAATCCTATACCAACGTCTACGCCGAATACACAACGTCGGACTTCCATGCACTTGCAGAGTTCAACGTGGGGTGCGAATTACCAACGGCAGATCACGGCGCCTATCCGATGACAAGTGCGCAGCTTACCGTGTTTCATTCTATCCTTCCCACCCTCGCCCTTGGAGTTCGTGGAGAGATCATCCTCGACCCTCACGGCATCATGGCCAACGATCGATATCCGGCACCCTTGCCGATCACGATGCTGAATGCAGCAGGCGTGACGGGTTCTCTTCAGTTCCGACCGAACAAGTGGTCACGCATTGGATTCGATCTTCGAAGAGTGGAGGCGCTGGACGATACGTCGATCGTCGACGTAGACCCAAACATATCGGCACGCACCGAAGCAGTGTTGAGCCTCGACGTCTTTCTGCGGTGATTACCCTCGAGGAATTGCTTGCGGATAGGTGAACATGTTCGTGGGATCAACCTGCTGCTTCACGCGTTTGAGTTTGTCGAGGTTCGAACCATAGTAGGCGTCGAGATGGTTCGTCTGTCGCCTATCGATAAAGTTCTGATAGCAGTGTGCCGATGTGTACGGCGTCATCTCTTCATGAAAAGCATCAAGCCACGCATAGTTGGCAGAGAGAACATTTCCTTCGTCAGCAGGAAGCCATTCAAGGTCGATCGATGTGATCATGCTACTTCCTCGGTGCACAAAGGCCGTGTCGGTTGGCGCCTTATCGTTGATCACACCACCCATCAGGAAGTACTTCCATGTTCCTGCAACACTTGTCCCAGGCCACGCACGCATGTTGCGAAAGATCGTGGCAATGGCATCTGATGTCAGCGCCGACGTGGCAAAGCGCGAGCGCTCATGCGAGTATTCGGGATCGCCCTCTTCGGACAAGAACTCCTGTCCGTCCCAGTAACTCATAGAAACAACATTGCTCGAGAGAGGCGTGGCGATGTTGATCACGGGTTGAAGAAGTGCGCCGAGATCTGCATCTGTGCCAACGAGCTGACCCAATATGTTCACCACCAGCGTGTGCAATACACCACTAGGTGTAGCAATCACCGACACTTTCATGCCAAGCGTGTTCGGCGCTGATAACGCCATCTGTTGAAGCGCCGTGAATACATCTTCGTGCTTCGCATTCCACGTGATGTTGAATACGGTAATGTTCGGTGCGGTGAATGGCGCAAAAACGAATTGCGTGTGGACGCCATAATTCCCACCACCAGCACCACGAATCGCCCAGAACAGATCTGTGTTCTCTGTATCGGAACACACGAGCACCGTACCATCTGCGGCTACCATCCGCGTAGACACTAAACGGTCGCACGTGAGTCCGTGTGCGCGCATGTTGAATCCAATTCCTCCGCCGAGCACAAGTCCGCCAACACCAACTTCTTTACACCTACCATGTGTGATGGCCTGACCCTTTGCGCGTAAGGCCACGTACACATCTTTGTTGCGTGCGCCTCCACCTACAACGGCATTTCCTGTGGATGCTTCGAAGGCAACGGAGTTTATGCGAGAAAGATCCAGTTGAAGGCCAGATGTCATCGAGTACGCCGCATAACTATGTCCGCCCGATCGCGCAACCAGCGCAATGCCGTGCTTTTTGGCCCACAGCACGCACGTGCGCACATCGGCCTCGTCTGCACATTGCGCAATACCTGCGGGCAATGTACCCGCGTACTGCAATGCCCACGGTCTAGCACGATCAAAATAGCCCATCGACCCCGGCATGAACACATCACCCGTAAGAGATGCGTCCAGATCCATCCATATCTGCGACGGATCCGTTGTGGTTGGCGACGAACAACCTGTCAACCATTGCAATCCTTGCGAGGCCACGGCAACGCCAAGCAGTGCTTGCCCCCCGGTAACGAGAAATCTTCGGCGCGACGTTGGTGCGTTCATCATCTACTCACAACAAAAAGTGACGGTTGCTGCTGATCTACCTGCACAACATACATAGCGGCTGGTAAGGAGGCAAGGTGAAAGGTAGCCGATGTTGTTGATGCACGTGTGTACTCCGCCACCACTTCGCCCATGATGTTCCTGATGGTGACGTGCGTGTAGGGAGTGACTGATGCTATGGTGACGTACGACGTAGAGGGAACGGGATACATCGAAACGCCAGAAAGACGCTCGCGCTTTTCTGCAACGGATGTGGTGGTGGTGGTGTCGACCACGACGAACTGACCCATCATGCCCTCGTCTTCATGCAATGCAATGTGACAGTGGAACATGTATGGATGTGTCGCATCGGCGAAGTCGCTGAACCGAGCAATGAATCGCACAGTTTCTTTAGCGTTCACAAGCACAACATCCTTCCATCCTTGTTCGACTTCAAGCGGCGCCACGCCTTTGCGCGAAAGGAGATTGAATTCTACATCGTGTATGTGGAAGGGGTGACTGAAGTTGCCCGAGTTCGCGATCTCCCAGATCTCTGTTGCTCCGAGTGGCACGGTATAGTCGACGAAGTCTTCATTGAACAAACGCTGATTGATCACGAACGACACGCCAGCATTCCCAGCAATGTTCGTGTCTGTGATCGTGAGTTTTCTTGTGAACGTTGCATCAACTTCCTTCAGAGCGTCAACCGTAACAAGTTGTGTGGGGATGGCAGTGATGGGTGTTGCTGTTGGAGCGCCGACCACAATGTGCATGATGTTGAAATCGATGCGTGCGAATGCATTCACAAACGGCTCAACCGGAATCCGGTCTCGGTGGATGCATTGAGAATTCGAAAGCGAACCACTTGTGATGGTGCACTAAACTCTGCGCCGAACACACCATTTACTTGCATTGCATCGCCATAGGGTTTGTCCTTGATCTGCCTGCTCGCGTCGATGGCGCGATCGCTCAGAGCCAACGGCACATCGTCAACGCCATACGTGCCAGTGTACCGTTGTAGTGTCTGCGAGCTCATTCTTCACTACCATGTGCACAGAGTCTCCTTTGTGCAGGATGATGGTAGGTCCCCAAAAGGCACGACCCGTTTGCTCGGCTTTGAACCCGGCCGTCCTCGTCATGGTGTTGCCCCACCACATCATCGACCCTGGTTTCGCCGTAAGCGAAATCGTTGCTCCACTCAGCGTGTTGGGTATCCACAGCGGGTTATAGGCCTGTGAAAAGATTGGGAGGGAGGTACAAGCAACAAACAAGGAGCAAGGCGGCAAGGTGGGTCATAGAACGTTGGCAGTGTGGTGTGAGAGTCATGGAATTGCATCGTAACGATATCCCAACACCGACTCATCCGTTACCGATCCGGGAGTGTTTTTTCCATCGGTCTTGAAGGAGAATGGCGCCATCACATCATTGATATTCGCTCCCATCGGTCCGCCCGAGACGGGCACATAGGTGCGGCCATGTCGCTTCATCCAAGCGCTCCACAGTCGGTCGATGTTCGCATGATGGATCCAGAACACGGGATCGTTTGGCGACGACGCTTGCGTCATGTTTCCTGCGATCACCTTGCCTCCACTTGGTACAACACCGCCAACCCAAATGTGAACAACGTTGTGTTGCTGACTTCTCCGCGCGGGTGTAGGAATCACGTCCATGATGCCGTCTTCACATGTGTCGCCCCTTGTGCCTCTCCACCCTTCAAGCGCATTACGGAAGCTCAATGCAGAATCTACCGAGCTATTCCACGGCGCAGAGTCGTACGTAGCAATGTTCAATGTTTGCTCGATCTCTGCGGCATTGGGAAGCACAACGCTACTGTCTTTGAACTTCGTGAACGCTCGAACGAGATAAGGAACAGGGTTCGGATCCGTGTCTACGTCGTCAAAGATCGAGTCGATATCATCCGTGTCAATAATGTGGATCTGGAACGAGTCTTTTTGGAACGGGCCCGACGTGACGGCATACCCTTGCGCCGGATCTCCATCGCCGCCCATGAAGTCATTCGCGAACACCGTACTCACGCTTGCAGCATTCGTCCAATCCCAGTAGGGAATTGTAATGTCTTTGCCGCTCACAGTGCGTAGTGCACGTTCAAAGAGGTCTACGTACACGCGATGCCATGGTAGGAAGGCAGGGTTTTGGTGCGCAGGATACATTCCATTCATGCCGCCGCCCATACAATAGAACGCCTTCAGATGCCAGTACACGAACTGATCATAGTAGTTCAAGGATGTATCGTACGGCGACTTCACGGTTTTCAATTGTTTAAGTGCAGACACGAAGTCCGTACGTTCTTGCGCGGTGAGCGAAAGCACGTTCTTGCGCGTACGAAGTGTTGTATTAGCGGGATCTGTGGTAGAGCATCCCGTGGTACACATAACGCTCGCGACCACAAGCAAAGCGCCGATCACAATCCGTGTGTAATGTGTTGGAGTCATACATGTCCCTCGTAGACGGTGAACGAAAGGGTGCAATATGGTTGTGGAGTACAATAACTAGTATGTTTGCCGTATGTGTTCAGGGGTGATCACACAATTCTCACGCACTACAGGGTTTCCCATGCTACTACGGCTACGCGTTGTTTTCTTTCTTACAATGCTCGGTACAACGGCGCTCTGCGCTCAGCCGGAGCTCATTCAGCCAAAAGAGGTTCGATCGGTAGATAAGGTTCTCACCGATACGCTCACGATGAAGATCTCGCCAATCACCTTCGGCACCACCACCATTACCTCGCGTCTCTACAACGAAGGTTGTCCGGGACCAACGTGGCGTATCAAGGCCGGAGATCTCATGCGGGTGTTGGTGAAGAATCAACTACCGCCCAATCCGGATCAAGACAGTGCGGACGAGGGGAACTACCCTCAGAAGCTGAACACCACAAACCTGCACGTACACGGACTGAACGTGTCACCGAAAGACAGCTCCGATAACATTCTGTTGGCCATTCTGCCGGGCACCAATTTCCAGTTTCACATTCAGTTGCCCAACGATCATGCATGCGGCACATACTGGTATCATCCGCATCATCACACCTCCACATACGGTCAGGTGATCAGCGGCCTAGCAGGCGCCATTATCATCGAGGATGAGGAAGACACAACGCTTACAGATCCGAAACTGCTGGCAATCGCCGACAGGATCTTTATCTTCTCGACGTTCACCTATGACTCGGCTGCAAAGACCCTTCTGTATCCTCCCCGCCTTACCTCTGCAACGGCCTTCTCTCCGTTCCCTGGAATCGAAACGCCCATTCTTGTGAATGGCATGGAAGAAGCAAAGGTCACCTTCCGTCCGGGCGAGATCCAACGTTGGCGGCTGATTAACGCAACGTTCGAATTGAATGCGGACGTGCGCTGGTTGAGGATTGTTGGATCGGACACAACGGTGATGATGCATCAAGAGATTGCCAACGACGGGCTGTACTTCCCTTCTGCCTTGCCAGTACAACATGCGCTTGTCCCAACGGGCGCGCGTGCCGATGTGCTTGTGACTGCGCCGTCGGATGCGGGTACGTATGTGATGGAGCTCGCAACGAAAGACCGTAATCTGGCGGTTGTGGCACGCCGCATTCTGATCAAGATGGTTGTTGCGGGCGACCCAATCGTTCCTGCCATGCAGATGCCAACACGACTACCACGTTCCGTGCCCGAAGGCACGATCAAAGACAGCGAGATCACGGGCACAAAGTCTGTGGTCTTCAACATTGGCGATCTGTCGAACATTGGTAAAGACTCGTCTCTTGTAACACGGTCGTTTACGATCAACAATGCGCCGTTCAATCACGACGTGGTGAACATGACCGTTCAAGTTGGTACCGCTGAAGAATGGACGATCCAAAACACCAGCACGGCTACACATCCTTTTCATATTCACGTGAACGAGTTCCAGGTAACAGAGCGCAATGGCGTGAAGTTGGATCCTCCTGTTTGGCACGATGTGTTGTTGCTCGACACGATGAGTACGTATAAGATCCGCATGCGCTTCGTGGATTACGACGGAAAGACCGTGATGCACTGCCACTATCTTCCACACGAAGACTGGGGCATGATGAACCTAATCGAGATACTGCCCGCATCCACTAGCGTCAACGATCGTCCATGGGACGCTCCGCCAATGGCATTTCCGAATCCGATCGTTGGTCGGATCGATCGCATCTCGGTTCGCATTCCAGAGTTCTTCACCGGAAGATCGATGAACATCTCGTTGTGCGATATCACAGGCAAGACCGTTCTTACGCAGCGAATTGAGTCCGTTGCAACAACGCTTCTTCCCGTAGATGTTTCTGCTCTTTCTGCCGGCACGTATTATTTGCGAGTTGACGATGGCAATGCATTTCGCGAGACTGATATGCTTGTTCTTGTTCGATGATTCACAAACGTGCACTTCTCTTGATTTTGTCGTTGCTAACGCTGACCGTGCTTTCGAGCACGGCTCAGCGCAGCAACGCTTCGTTCCCGGCTGTTGTCGATACGCATGGTGCTACGTTAGACATTGTCCAAGCATCTCACACACAACCCGTGATCGCAATTCGCTTCTTAGGTGCGATCTGCAGTCACTGCATGCAACAGATCGTCGAGATCAACACACTCGCCACGAAGTTCAAGGCACTCAACACACGAGTGATCGTTTTCTCTGAAGATCCACAGGCGAAATGCAGAGAGACCATTGCAGAATACCGCCTCGATACCACACTCATTACCTTGTGTACGGATAGTGCAAGCGTTTGCTCGAAGGCGCTCGGCACCACCATCTCTGAGCCCGATGGAAGCATCACGGAGCTCCATGCCTTTCTCGTCGTTGACCAAGGAACGGTGATCTTCGAAAAGTACACTACCTCTCCTATGATGGCTCTGCAGGCCGTTATCGACCTCCTTGCCACCCTGCCAAGACGGAATTCTCGCACAGCACCATAGATTGCAGTAGTATTCGGACAAGTTTGTCCGAATTATCTCTGCAACCATTCTGGTGCGGTCATGAAAAAGCGTGAGTTCCTCCCTTTCTTGTTGAATCCTCAGCACTGGTGGTTACCGCTGCTGATCATCGTAGTGGTGAGTGTTGCCGGTGTTGTGATGATTGGCGTGCATACGTACACAGAAGCTCCTCCAATCCCAACCTACGTTACCGAAGAGGGCGCCGTTGTGATCTCGCACGACGAGATCCTTCGCGGGCAGCTCGTCTTCCAGAAGTATGGCTTGATGGACTACGGCAGCATGTTCGGAGATGGTGCATTGCGTGGGGCCGACTTCACGGCCGAGGCCTTGCATGCAATCACCGTAAGCATGATGAAGACGCTACCACTGGATGTGGTGCGCGCAGAGATCAAGCACAATCGATTTAACGTCTCTACGAATACCGTACTACTGTCTGCCGCACAAGTACATGCGGCTCGCGATCTCGCTTCACACATAACCTTTCCGTCGCTTACCACAACCATGTCGGACATCGAGCGACGTGAGATCTCGACGTTCTTCTTCTGGGGTGCATGGGTGTGTGGTGTGGAACGTCCCGGCGAATCGTATAGCTACACACATAACTGGCCGTACGATCCCGACGCAGGAAACACGCCTACGTCGGCCGTGGTGATATGGACGTTCATTGGTTCGCTTGTCTTGATCCTTGGTCTGGGTATTGTGCTCTACTTTCACGGCAAGCTCGACAAACTCGAAGACGCTGCATTTACAACGAATGCACGTCCGTTCATGACAACGTCAGACGTTACGGCCTACACGCCGCATGCCTTACAACGCAAGACGTATAAGTTCTTCGTGGTTGCGATTCTGCTGTTTGGTGTGCAAGTACTCTCGGGCATTCTCACGGTGCATGACTTTGTGGGCTTTGTGCATTTCTTTGGCATTGATCTTTCTCGCACGCTTCCCATCACGATTACACGTAGTTGGCACATTCAACTCTCTGTGTTGTGGATTAGTGCATGTTGGATTGGTGGTTCGTTGTTTGTGATGCCCATGATACAGCCAAAGCAATCGCGCGCACAGCACCTGCGTGTACAGGTGCTGTTTTGGATCATGGTGGTGATGGTGGCGGGGATGATGGTGGGCGTCTTCATGGGTCCGCACGGACTTCTCGGCACAATGTGGTACTGGCTCGGACATCAAGGTTGGGAGTTTGTAGAACTCGGCAAGGTCTGGCAGATACTTCTTGCCATTGTCCTCATGCTCTGGGCATGCACGTTGTACAAAGGCCTACGTGCGGTGATCTCGCTCAAGCAGCCATGGGCCTTACCCAATTGGATGGTCTATGCCACCACGAGTATCGTCATCCTTCTCATGTCGGGCTTCGTAGCACAGCCCAACACGAACTTCGTGATTGCTGACTTCTGGCGTTGGTGTGTGATTCACATGTGGGCCGAAGCATTCTTCGAAGTATTCACAACAGTGCTCATTGGATACTTCATGGTACTCATGGGACTCGTAAGTGTGAAGGCCACGCTGCGTGTAGTCTACCTTGCCACCCTCCTCTTCCTGGGTTCCGGTCTTCTCGGCATTTCGCACAACTTCTATTGGAACGCCAAACCTGTTGCAACGATGGCGCTAGGGTCTGTGTTCTCGACGTTGCAAGTGATTCCGCTTGTCCTCTTAACTCTCGAAGCTTGGCGGTTCTCAAAGCTTCCTCGAGTGATGGCCGCGGAGCATCGCGAGAGCACCGGACGTCTTGCCGAGTTTGGATTTCACGACGTGTTTTTGTTCTTGCTTGGAGTGAACTTCTGGAACTTCTTCGGTGCCGGTGTGATGGGGTTTATCATCAACCTCCCACTAGCGAACTACTACGAGCATGGCACCTATCTCACCGTCAGTCACGGTCATGCCGCCCTCATGGGTGTGTATGGCAACCTTGCCATTGCCACCGTGGTCTTCTGCAGTAAACTTCTCGTACGGCCCAACTCGTGGACGCCCCGCATGATGCGCACGATCTTTTGGTCTATCAACATCGGACTCTTTCTGATGGTGATCCTCGATCTCTTTCCCGTTGGCATATGGCAAGTAGCAACCGTTGTGGAGCGCGGACTCTGGTATGCACGCAGCTCGGCGTTCATAGACAGCGCTGGCTTCCAGTCCTTCACATGGATGCGCATCATCGGAGGTTCCATCTTCACACTTGGCGGCGTTGTCCCTCTTGTCTGGATCTCTCTTCGATCTAGGCAGCGGTAAGGCGGAAAGGACATAGGAGGTCGGTATATTCGAGTACCACCCATTCTGGTTTTGCACCGTGCCCAACATTGACGACCTCTTCATACACGCCATACTGTTCTGGGAAGAACGGGCACAAATGCGTTTGATAGAACTATGGGATACGTCTACAGGCCGTGCCACCCTCCAGTCTCATGAGTCTCTGATTCGCGCCCTTCGCTTGTACTCCGAGCAGCGTTACGAAGACGCAATGGGCTCATGACAACGTGCTGGCTCTCTGTTTCTACCTAACAGCTGTTGAATCGTCCACGCTGACGACTTGAACTGCCTGGTCGGTGATACCACTTTGCGGTAATGGAGGTATTGGGCCTTGGCCGGATGTCCCGGGCACAGGAGTCATGCTCATGATATTTACGATCGTGTTCGGTGGAATTGTGCCCGAACTAGGCGCCATACCGGAGCAGATCCAAATGCTCAGATCGATCTTGTTGGCCTTCGTGTCTGGTGGATACGAGATCGTACAACTTTGCGGCAAGGTCCTAAACATGACGGACCCTGGTGACATACTATCCATGTTCATATCACCGTGCATCATACCTTCGGCCGGCTTCTGTTCACCGCAGCCAATCATCAACATCATACAAATGCTTGCAGAGCCAAGGATGGCAGCAAGTCTTCCGTAGAGAGACTTCATGAGAACAACCCCTTCGATGATGAGAAAACTCAAAACCCATACTTCCGAACAAACCTAAATACGTGTACCGTCGATTACGCGAACGGAGGACATGTGTTAGATTGTCTGTTATGGCACCAGAGTACATCGACCTTCTCGAACGGACAACCCTCTTTGACGAGCTATGGGCGCGTAAATCGCTTCTTGAGAAGCTATTATCACGGCCCGAGATATTGGAAGAGCCTGGTCTTCGGTCTATCTCCGTAGCCCTTACCCGCTTGGACGAGCAAAACGTCGACGCAGCTATCGACGTCCTCACGGCCGAGCTCTCGAACACGCAGAGCACCACCGCGTCTGCCTATCGGGTGCATGCCGGCATGCTCCTTGCCAGAAGCCTCTTTCGGGCTCGACGTGTTGACGATGCAGAGCGAATGTTTGACGAGTTGCGCTTGCAAAGCCACGAGTTTTCAGATGCCGAGCGACTTGCCATTCATTGGAACGTGGGCAAGATGTACATCCACGGCAGACGTATTCCAGAGGCTCTCACCGAGCTGCACTTGTCGCTAACCATTGCCCAGGATCGTGGTCTTACCGAGTGCGTGGCCCGGATATCGGCAGATATCGCAACGGCTACGTCGGCAACGGGTGACGTGGTCAAGTCGATCGCCCTCTACGAACATTCACTTCTTACGCTTCACGCCTTACAGGCTTTTGAGCGAGACTGCATGGTGATCCGCATCAACCTTGCGTCACTCTATCAATCGATCGATCGGAATGCAGATGCACTGCGCGAGTACGACGCGCTCCTCGCACTCGAGAGTGTGCGCAACACGCCGGAGTATGCACTGCCGACGGGACTGAATAGGGCGATCGCGCTCAAGCGCCTTGATCGGTTGGACGAGGCGCTCAGTGCCTATCGATCCGTTGAACAACAAGCGCGCTCAGATGCTGCCATCTCATTTCACATTCGAGCGTTGCTTGGAATGTCGGACCTATGGTTACAGCACAACGCACTCGAAGACGCGCGGAGTGCGGCAACCGAGGCGGTTGAGCTTGCACGACTCCATGATGTACGTTCGCTGGTGGCCGAAACTCAGTCAACCGTTGCTGCCGTAGACCACGCAGAGGGCAAGATCGACGAGGCGATCGATGGATTGCGTTCGGCATTTGAATGGACGCTCGAGATCGCCGATCACAACAGTGCTGTGATCTTTGGCGCAGAGCTCGTGCAGTGGCTCGCAGATGCGCATCGTTTCCAAGAAGCATACACGGTGCAACGCCAGTGCGCAGATCTTCAACGCGCTGTGTACGAGAAGGAGATCGAGCGCACAATCGAACTCACGGCGGTACGCTCCAGACTCGATGTTGAGCGCGAGACTATCAGACAACGCGATGAAGAACGCAACAAGATCTTGCATGCTGTGCTTCCGCAGCATATCGCGGAGCGACTCATGTTGGGTGAAACGCATATCGCGGACAGGATCGACGATGCAACGATCCTCTTTGCCGACATTGTTGGATTCACGCGCCTCGCATCGCAGATGAATGCAGAGTCGTTAGTGTCGATGCTCGAAGATCTGTTCTCAAAGCTTGACAACATTTCTCACAAGCATGGTTGCGAGCGGTTGAAGACCATTGGTGACTCCTACATGGCCATCTGCGGAGTATCTGAGTCGGTGCCGGATCATACGTTGCGTATGGCGCGAGCGGCCATCGAGATCATGAGCAACAACGCGCAGTTACCGATTACAGCATCGCAGCTCCGCATTGGTATTCACAGAGGTCCGGTAGTGGCGGGTGTGATGAGTGGTTCGCGCCTATCGTTCGACATTTGGGGAGACGCTGTAAACGTTGCGGCTCGCATGGAACAGCATTCCATTCCCGGACAGATTCACTGCACAGAGGCCGTGGCCAGCGTGTTGCAAGAACACCATGAATTCAAGCTCGATGCGCGAGAGCCTATCAACATCCATGGCAAAGGCCTTATGCAAACATTTTGGGTAACGCCTAGTTACTCATGATCACCACTTGCACCGGCTGATCGGCAATGCCAGGTGAAGGGAGCGGGCCTTGGAAGGGCGGGAAGGAACCATACGGTGTTACCTTCATCAACATCATCGAGGCACCAGAGTCGATCACGATACCCGTGATCTTTGGTGAGAACACCGTGCCTTCGATACGATACCTCATCAAGCTGATCTTCAACACCGAGTCCGGTCTGAACTGCACTTTTACAAAGCCCCGTTTTTGCACGGTTTTAAAGGCGACGACCATTGTTGTGTCGGACCTCGGTACTGCATCCTGTCCCGTTGTCGGAACCGCATGCTGCAGACTTGCAACGATCACAATACACGCAATGGTGATGCCAATGCCGAGTCGACTCATAAACGTGCTCATAGAGATGCCCCATGCCTGTTAAAACGTAGACCCCTAGATCCACAACGTCAAGACGTTGCGTCTGCGAACCCGGCCAAAATACTATGAAACAGCCATGTCCCTTCCACCCTCCATGACTCGCCTTGGTAGCGCGGAAGATCACACCCCTTTTAGCGCTTGGGACTAAGGATGCAACTCTACAGTGTTGGAAGACAGTTTGATGGCGCACCATGCATACCATCGTCTACGCAAATGCTTTACGGCACTATCAGTTGGAAGGTAGATTCCACTTTTTGAGGTAGGCCTTTACACCAGAGAGTGACGATGGTGAATACGTTTGGCATTAAAAACGCACCAAAGAATCGAGGGTTCGCACTCTATCTCGTCCTTCGTACAACAACCATATCCAGTCTGCAATATACGCCTCTATGTGACGCTTGTCGGTCGATCTTGCAGAGTCAAGAAAAGCCACAACCTTACAGGCATGTGGTCCGAGGAGGACCCTGCGCGTAAGGTTATCACTGGCTACTTCGGAAATGTTATGGGTAAATTTATTTAGCAACTGATCAATCTTCTTTAAAATTGCTGGGTCAGGATTTTGATTATACTTTACAACTAGTGAGCAGACCTGCTTCTCTATTCTTTCGAACTTGGTAGCATATTGGTGTGTTGACAAAGGCTGCTTGCCAAGCACCATCACAACAATAACAAGCAACCACTTAGTCATTATTCCGATCCTTGAGTACTGGTGTGTCTTTCTTGGGAATGCTATTGGAAACCTTCAGCATACCTGGCTTATCACTTGGATCGATGTTGGTCAATGCATCCGTGATCTGTTTCAGTTTCTTAACGTCTTTATCAAACGCCCTTATGCAACCGTGTGTCTTCTCTAAGTTGGGTTTCTCCTTCCCCGACCAAGTGCCGCCCTTTGCCTGAATTTCCTGTCTGCCACCATGAACCCTTATCAAATCACGTTTAGCATCGACAATCTCGCCGGATTCTCACGAAAGCGAGAGACGCGCATTCTTTCCAAAGTTTTGCCGTTCATAAGACGTCGGATTGATCCATCCATTGATACTATACTCGCCGGTTGGAGTGTCACTGTTTTCTACCATTCTGTTATCCCCAGCTTTTCCGTCACCGCGCACCGGAAAAGAAAACACTTCATTGCCATCATTGTCTACAACGGTAGCCACTCCCAACCTCGGTTCGTCTTTCGTGGGATCGGTTTGAACAAATGCGACGTTGATATCCCACAGTCCGTTGTCATCCAGTCTAGTCACAGGCGACAACATCGCATAGTGGTATGACTGAATACCCCGATATTTCTCCCACATCTTATCCGTACTCAAGAACCGTCCATAATCTGAATCATACAACCGTACTCCAAAGAAACCGAGGTCGGATTCTCCGTCGCGCTCACGGCCAATGAAGGAGGTGCGGGCGCCTGTGCCTTCGGATACCAGCTCCTTG
>Ga0105044_10001314_pt1 | contig 32908 bp, 34 predicted proteins | sample MAT01_FD_78092 | JGI IMG/M metagenome (GOLD analysis project Ga0105044, IMG submission 78092) | Freshwater microbial communities from Lake Fryxell liftoff mats and glacier meltwater in Antarctica - MAT-01 | ecosystem: Environmental > Aquatic > Freshwater > Ice > Liftoff microbial mat | place...
CCATGCGCCAGCTTCAGGCCAAGGTCGCAGTCCTGCGCCACCCGCCAGCCCATGGCATAGGCTGCGGCCTGACGACAGGCGCCAGCCCCGCTCTTGCCGCTGCGCTGGGCCAGGTTCACGAAGTTCAACCCCTGCGCCATTTCGCGCACGGTGGCGCGCCGCACCGGACCGGTGTCGGCATCGTCGCGCGGCGGCCAGGCCGACAGCAGGAACGCGATCCATTTGGCATAGTCGTTGGCGCTGACCTGCAATCCGCCCATGCTGTTGAACGCGCCATCGCGCATCGTCGGCTCTTCGGCCCAGGCGTCATTTTCCCAGCGATAGCCGATGGCGCGGCGTTCGGTGGGCGCGTCGGTTACCTCAAAGCCGCTGCTGGTCATGCCCAGCGGGCGCAGCAGCGTGGCCTCGACATAGCGGCGATAGGGCATGCCCGACGCCTTGCTGATAATCCGCCCGAGCAGCGCATAGCCATAATTGCTGTATTCGTGGCGCATCTGGGGCACGCGGCTGAACGGCGGCCCCGCGAGCAGTAGCGCCGTAAATTCCGCCTCAGTCAGCACTTGCTGCCGGTCGCCCCACGGATCGTCGGTAACCAGCCCACCGACATGGTGGAGCAGGTCGCGGATGCGGATGCGGGGAGAATCCTTGGTCGGATAGATCCAGTGGCGCATTTCGGGGACATATTTCTCCGCCAGATCGTCCAGCCGCAGCTTACCCTTGTCGCGCAGCGACAGGATGGACAGCGCAGTGAATGCTTTGGTCATAGAGGCGATACGGAACAGGCTGTCGGGCGTAACCGGGCGTTTGGCGGTCAGTTCCTGCACCCCCTGCGCGCCGACCAGCGCTAGCCCGTCGGCGCGGACGACGCCATAGACGACACCGGGCACATGATTGTCGCGCACAAAGTCCGCGAACAACGCGTCCATCTGGGGTTTGATGGTGTCGGCAGCGGGCGGCGTCTGAGCGGATGCCGCGATGGGGGCAGCTAGGGCGACAGCCACTGTCAAAAGCCATAAAGCACGCATCATCAATCTCCCGCCGGTAACGCCAGCGGGCTAACATTCCGCTGCACGCTAAGCAATAAAGTCTGCATTGATGGTTACGGTGTCGCCCCATGCGGGCACGGCCTGCGCGGTCATCGGCACCATAAAACGCTGCGCTTTTTTGCCCGGTTCGGCAGGGCGTTCGATTTCAAGAATATCGCCCGCGCCGAAATTTTCCACGGCGACGACAACGCCAACCGCGCTGCCCGTCGTCGCAACCACCGCAAGTCCGATCAGGTCGTGATGATAATATTCGCCCTCACCCAGTGGCGGCAAGGCGCTGCGCGGGACCGTGAGCAGCGTGCCGCGCAGCGCCTCGGCACCCTCGCGCGTCGTGATTTCAGCAAAGGTGGCAACCGCGCTCTGATTGGCAGGACGGACGCTTTTGAGCGTCAGACGGCGGTCGCCGACTTCGAAATGACTGAAGGCGCGCAGCGATTCCGCACCCTCGCCGAATAATTTCAAACGCACTTCACCCCGCACGCCATGCGCGCCGGCAATGGCGGCAAGCGTGACGGGGCGGTTGGGATTAAACGCCATGCGCAATCTCCCAAACCCCGCCCGCGCAGAGCTTGTCGAAGCGCCGTTCTTTTCTTCGTGAAAGAAAGGGCAGTCCTTCGAAAAGCTCAGGACAGACGGTGTTTGGAGACATGATTGGCTTAACCCTGCACCTTTTCTTCGCCAGCTTCGGCGGCGGGCGCTGCTTCGGCTGCGGCTTCAGCAGCCGGAGCGGCTTCGGTGGCGGTTTCTGGCGCAGCTTCAGCCGCTGGTGCTTCGTCGGCAGCAGCTTCAGGAGCGGCTTCCTCGGCAGCTTCAGCAACAGGAGCCTCTTCAGCGGCAGCTTCAGCGGCAGGCGCTTCAGCGGCGGCTTCCTCAGCAACCGGAGCAGCTTCAGCGGCAGCCTCAGCGGCAGGCGCTTCATCGGCCGCAACTTCGGGCGCAGCTTCTTCAGCAGCTTCTGCGACGGGCGCTTCTTCGGCAACAACTTCCTCGGCAACCGGCGCTTCTTCTACGACCGGAGCAGCGGCGGCCTCGGCAGCAGCCGTTGCCGCAGCAGCAGCAGCGGCCACCTTGGCTTCTTCGGCTTCGACCAGCTTGTTGGCCTTGTCTTCGGCACGGTCCTTGGCTTTCTGGCCCGGCACTGCCTTGTTCGGGTTGCTGCGCGCCGCGCGTTCCTGAACGCCGGCGACATCCAGGAAGCGGGCGACGCGGTCCGATGGCTGTGCGCCAACGCTCAGCCAATGCTTGGCGCGGTCAGCATCGATCTTCACGCGCTCGGGATTATCCTTGGCGAGCAGGGGGTTGTAGCTGCCGATGCGTTCGATGAACTTGCCATCGCGCGGGCTGCGCGAATCCGCAACCACGATCTTGTAATAGGGGCGCTTCTTCGAACCACCGCGCGAAAGACGAATAGAGGTAGCCATGGTATTTTCCTTTTCAGTTCATAATCAATATGTTGGTTGAAATCATTTCTTTTTAAGCAAATTCGCAAGATCGGGGGGCATCCCGCCGCCGCCCAGGCCGGGAAGGCCGCCCAGGCCCCCGCCCATTCCGCCGCCCATTCCGGGCATGCCGCCGCCGCGACCGAACATCGCGCCCAGTCCCTTCAGCCCGCCCATCTTGCGGATTTTCTTCATCGCAGTGGACATTTCCTGATGCATTTTCAGAAGCTTGTTGACCTCCTGAACCGTCCGGCCTGCGCCCTTCGCGATGCGAATCTTGCGTTTGGCATTGACCAGTTCGGGCTTGGCGCGTTCCTTGGGCGTCATTGAACTGATGATGGCGTCAAGGTGCAGCAGCACCTTGTCATCCATGTTGCTCGCGGCCGCCTGCGCCTGCGCCTTCTTCAGGCCGGGGATCATCCCGGCCAGCGCGCCCAGACCTCCCATCCGGCGCATCTGGCCCAGCTGCGCGCGCAAGTCATTTAAGTCGAACTGACCCTTGGCCAGCTTGGCCGCCATCGCTTCGGCTTCGTCGGCCTGAATGGTTTCGGCAGCGCGTTCGACCAGGCTGACGACATCGCCCATGCCCAATATGCGGCCCGCGATGCGCGCGGGGTGAAATGTCTCGATCGCATCAAGTTTTTCGCCCGTGCCCGCAAATTTGATCGGCTTGCCCGTGACGGCGCGCATCGACAGCGCCGCCCCGCCGCGCGCATCGCCGTCCATACGGGTAAGGACAACGCCGGTCAGCGGCACCTGATCGGTGAAGCGTTGCGCAACCTGAACCGCGTCCTGTCCGGTCAGGCTGTCGACGACGAGCAACGTTTCGGTCGGTGCCGATACGTCCGCGACGGCGCGCATTTCGTCCATCAACTGTTGATCGACATGCAGGCGCCCCGCGGTGTCGAGCATCAGCACGTCATAGCCCTGAAGTTTCGCCGCCTGCAGCGCGCGGCGGGCAATTTCGACCGGCTGCTGGCCCGCGACAATCGGCAACGTCGCGACATCGACCTGGGTGCCCAGCGTCGCGAGCTGTTCCTGCGCCGCCGGGCGATTGACGTCGAGCGATGCCATCAGCACCTTCTTGCCGTCTTTTTCCTTGAGCCGTTTGGCGATCTTTGCGGTCGTGGTGGTTTTTCCAGACCCCTGAAGGCCGATCATCATGATGATCGCAGGCGGCGTAACACCCAGCTCAAGCTCGGCGGCCTCGGCCCCCAGCATCTCGGTCAGCGCATCATTGACGATCTTGACGACCTGTTGGCCCGGCGTGACGGAACGCAGGACATTCTGGCCGACCGCAACTTCGGTGACCTGATCGACAAAGCTGCGCACGACGGGCAGCGCGACGTCGGCCTCCAGCAAAGCGATTCGCACTTCGCGCATCGCCGCGCGCACGTCGGCCTCGGTCAACGCACCGCGACCGCGAAGCTTTCCGAAAACATCGCCAAGCCGTTGGCTCAGACTGTCGAACATGCGCCCTATTCCTTACCGTTTCGGCCGCTGCGGCATTCCAACGCAAAGCGCGCCGGTGAGCGAAACCTCGCCAACCAGCGGCTATCCGTGGACAGTCTTTACCGTCGCGGATGATCCAATGTGCCTGCGAAACGGATCACGCAGACGATGCCCCTTTAGGCCCGCCCGGCATTTCTGGCAAGGCTGTCCAGAGCGCCGTAGTCCGGCGATCTTTACCAAATCCTCATAGGTGACGGGCAATCCGGTCATCAAAGCCATTGGGGACGGATCATTGATGCTGCGCTTATCGGAAAATCGGGGCCAAGAAGCACTTGCGCAAGGTGGAACCATTCCCGGTACCGTCAAGGCCCGGCGCGATGTTGTCACTGGCGGCATTGTGTTGGCGGCGGCGATCCTGTTCGTCGGCACCGGCAGTTCGGTGATGGGTCAGGTCGTCCACTCCTTCCAGGGAATTGGCGGGGGGCCGGATCGGACGCTGGCCGCTGCGCTGATCCTGAATATAGCGCTGATGCTGTTCGGCTGGCGGCGCTATCTTGATCTGCTGGTCGAGGTTCGTGAAAGCAGCGCCGCCGAGGAACGGGCGCGACACCTGGCCGATATCGATCCGCTGACCGGCTATCTCAATCGCCGCGCGTTTATGGATACAGCCGCTAAGTCAATTTCGGCGGCATTGGAAACGGGCCGTGAAGTGGCCCTGTTCCTGCTGGACCTGGACCGGTTCAAGAATGTCAACGATGTCTATGGCCATGCCGTTGGCGACCTGGTGCTTCAGGAATCGGCGCGGCGGATCGCCGCGATCCTGCCGCCGTCGGTTAAAATCGCCCGTCTTGGCGGTGACGAATTTGTCGCGCTGCTGTGCTATGATGCCGACAGCGACATTGTCGAACGGCTGGCCGGCCAGCTGGTCGCGACAATGGAAGTGCCCATAAAGTCGCAGAGCCGCGCCGTTCGCGTTGGCGCATCGATCGGCATTGCACGCTGCGACGCCGAAGACAGCAGCATCGAAACACTGATCCGCCGCGCCGACATTGCCATGTATCACAGCAAGGGCGTTGGCCGGAACCGGTTCAGCTGGTTTGAACCCGGCATGGAGTTGGCGCTGCAGGACCGCAACCAGATAGAAACAGGCATCCGCGACGGGTTGCCACGCGGCGAGTTCATCCCCTATTTCGAACCACAGGTCGACATTGCCACCGGCGAGCTCAAGGGTTTTGAGATGCTGATGCGCTGGCATTCGCCCCAGCTGGGACTGGTGATGCCCGACCGCTTTATCCCGATTGCCGAAGCCTCTGGCCTGATTGCCGACATGTCCGCTGCCGTCACCCGCACCGCGCTGGAAATCGCCAAACATTGGGATCCATCACTGTCCCTGGCGATCAACATCTCGCCGCAACAGCTTAAAGATCCGTGGTTCTCGCAAAAATTGATGAAATTGCTGGTCGAGACCGGTTTTCCGCCAAACCGGCTGGAAGTTGAAATTACCGAAACTTCGCTGTTTGACAATATGGCGCTGGTGCGGTCCATCGTCACCAGTCTCAAAAATCAGGGGGTATCGCTTAGCTTGGATGATTTCGGCACCGGATACAGCTCGCTGTCGCATTTGCGCGCACTGCCGTTTGACCGGATCAAGATTGACCGCAGCTTTGTCATTGCGATGAAGGAAAGCGAAGACGCCGCCGCCATCGTCCAGGCCATCGTCCGGCTGGGCGAAAGCCTGAACATGCCGATCACCGCCGAGGGCGTGGAGGACGAGGCAATCGCACGCGAACTTGCCGTGCTTGGCTGTGCCAAGGCGCAGGGCTGGCACTATGGCAAGCCGGCGTCGGCATCAGACACCCGCCGGATGCTCAGCGCGCGCGGGCTGATGGCATCGCGCAAGGTGGCCTCGCGCAAGGTGGCTGGCGTGGCGACCGACGGTGACGACACGACCGCCGCGTCAGTAAAGCGCCGTTCCGCCTAACGCTAGGCGGTTGGCGATTGGCGGGTAGCGGGTAGCGGGTAGCGGGCGGCGCGTTGCGCTGGACTTGACCGGCGCGTCTCCCTAAATGCGGCAGTGATGGCGGACCATTTCCTGAAAATGCACGGGCTGGGCAATGACTTTGTCATTATTGATGCTCGCGAGGCGCCGGTAGCAATGACCCCGGCGCGCGCGCATGCCATTGCCGACCGCCGCCATGGCATTGGTTGTGACCAGTTGATCTTGCTGGAACCGTCACTGCTGGCCGATATTCGCATGCGCATTTTCAACGCCGACGGCAGCGAGGCCGAAGCCTGCGGCAATGCCACCCGCTGCGTCGCCGCCATATTGGGCGCACCGGCGCGGGTTGAGACGTTGGGCGGGATTCTGAACGTCAGCAACAGTGACGGCATTGCCGAGGTCGAGTTGGCCGACCCGCAGTTTGATTGGGAACATATCCCGCTTGCCATGCCGATGGACACGCGCGACATGCCCGTGGGCTGGGGTGAGCTTGAACGCCCGATGGCGGTCAATGTCGGCAACCCGCACGTCATCTTTTTCACGCCCGATTGCGATGCTGTCCCACTGGCGGAGCTTGGCCCTGACATCGAGACTGATCCGTTGTTCCCCGCGCGCGTCAATGTGAATGTCGCCACCGTGACCGGTCCTGCCCAGCTGAAACTGCGGGTATGGGAACGCGGCGTCGGCCTGACCCAGGCGTGCGGCACCGGGGCCTGTGCCACCGCCGTCGCCGCGATCAGCAGTGGCCGGGTGACCAGCCCAGTCGCCGTCGATCTGCCCGGTGGACAACTGGTCATCCACTGGAACCCGGGCGGACCGATCCGCATGTCCGGCCCCGCGACGCATGTTTTTCGCGGCGAAACCGACTGGAACCAGTTCGGATGACCGCGCCCGATATCGTCAATTTCGGCTGCCGTCTGAACATCGCCGAGGGCGAGGCGATGCGTCACGCTGCCAGCGCAGCGGGCCTTGGCCAGGCGACGATCATCAACAGCTGTGCCGTGACCCACGCCGCAGAGCGCGATGCGACCCGCGCGATCCGCCGCGCCGCTCGCGACCATCCCGGCCGCCCCATCTATGTCACCGGCTGTGCCGCCGAAACCGTGCGCGACCAAATCGCGGCGATGCCGGATGTTACGGCCATCATCGCCAACAGCGACAAACAATCGCCTGCCGCCTGGGCGCGCCCCGGTGCAGCCCCAGGTGTACCGTTGATGGAGCGGCGCGAACCGTTTGTCCCGGTCGTCAGCGGTGCTGCGCACGCCCGCGCTTTTGTCGCCATCCAGACCGGCTGCGACCATCGTTGCACCTTTTGCATCATTCCCTTTGGTCGAGGGAACAGCCGCTCTGCGCCCATGGCCAGGATCATTGCCGCCATTCAAACAGTGGTCGCACGGGGACAGCACGAGGTGGTGCTGACCGGGGTTGACCTGACCAGCTATGGTCACGACTTGCCCGCCACGCCGACATTGGGGCAATTGGTCGCGCGCATTCTGGTCGCCGTGCCAAATCTGGCACGGCTGCGACTGTCGTCGCTTGATTCAATTGAGATCGACCCGCTGCTGTTTGAACTATTGACCGGCGAGGCGCGAATGATGCCGCATGTTCATTTGTCGCTGCAAGCCGGGGATGACATGATTCTGAAAAGGATGAAGCGCCGCCATTCCCGCGCCGATGCCGTGCGCCTGGTTGCACGGTTGAAAGCCGCGCGGCCCGCCATTGCCATCGGTGCCGACCTGATCGCTGGTTTCCCGACCGAGGATGACGCAATGGCCGCGAACAGCCTGACGCTGATCGATGATTGCGCCATCGCCTTTGGCCATATTTTCCCGTTCAGCCCGCGACCGGGCACCCCTGCCGCGCGGATGCCGCAGGTTGCCGTGGCGCGCGCCCGCGACCGGGCGGCGGCCCTGCGCGCCGCGGCCCAGCGGCAGCACGGCCTGCTCCGCGCCGCGATGGTCTGCACGCGCCAGAATTTGCTGGTCGAAAATGATGGCTGTTCCGGACACGCCGAAAATTTCGCGCGGCTGACGCTGGTGCGTCGAATCACGCCACAGGTATTGAATTCCCGCCTACGGGCGAATGACGCAGGGCAAGGGGATGTGGAAGTTCGCCCGGGCCCGGTAGTGGCGGTCCGCGTTATGGATGATACGGGCGCCGCCGACGCCCTTGAACGGGAACCAGCATGACCGGGCAGAATTGGACCGAGCGGCTGTTCGGTGGCCTCAAACGAACATCGTCGCGGTTGGGCGAGAATCTTGCCGGGCTGACCGGTAAATCCACGCTTGACCCCGACGATCTTGACCGGATCGAAGAAGCGCTGATCACCGCCGATCTGGGGCCTGCGATGGCCGCGCGGATCCGCGAACGGCTGGCCGCTGGACGGTTTGAAACGCCGTTCGACGCGGCTGCCTTGCGCGCCATATTGGCCGAGGAAATCACCGCCGTACTCGCGCCCGTTGCCGCGCCGCTGGAGATTGACGCCTTTCCGCGCCCACAGGTGATCCTGGTTATCGGGGTCAACGGATCGGGCAAGACCACGACCATCGCCAAACTGGCCCACCTGTTTCAGGAACAGGATTATGGCGTCATGCTGGTCGCGGGCGACACGTTTCGCGCCGCCGCCATCGCCCAGCTGAGGGTTTGGGCCGAGCGGCTGGGCGTTCCCATTGTCACGGGGCCAGAGGGCGGCGATGCGGCGGGCATCGTGTTCGATGCGGTCAAGCGCGCCACGACCGAGGGCATTGACGTGCTGATCGTCGATACGGCGGGCCGTTTGCATAACAAGCGCGAGTTAATGGACGAGCTCGCCAAAATCCGCCGGGTCCTGGGGCGGATCAACCCCGCCGCGCCGCATGATGTCGTGCTGGTGCTCGACGCGACAACGGGGCAGAATGCACTCGCGCAAATCGATGTGTTCCGCGAACTTGCCGGGGTCACCGGGCTGGTCATGACCAAGCTTGATGGCACCGCGCGCGGCGGGGTGCTGGTCGCCGCCGCCGAGCGTCATGGATTGCCCATTCACGCCATCGGGATTGGCGAGACACTGGACGATCTGCGTCCGTTCAACCCCGTTGACCTTGCCAACGCTATAGCTGGAAATTTGCGATGACCAAAGAAACCGCCCCCGCCGTCGTTCCGCCAAAAAAAGGGGGCCTGCTGCCCATTCTGATTGATTTCGGGCCGCTGCTGATCTTCTTTGCCGTGTTCAAACTGACGCAGGATGGCGACGGGGCCTTTGCCGCGACTGCGGCGGCCATTCGCGGCACGCTGGCTTTCATGGCTGCGATCACCGTTGCATTGATCGTGTCCAAGTGGAAACTGGGCAAAATTTCGCCAATGCTGTGGATGTCGGCGGTGCTGGTCATCGGTTTTGGCGCGCTGACCATATATTTCCATGACGAAAAATTCATCCAGCTCAAACCCACGATCATCTACGCGGGCTTTGCGGCCATCTTGCTGGGCGGCTGGTGGCGCGGACGGCCGATGCTGAAATATCTGCTCGAGGCTGCCTATGACGGGCTGGACGATGATGGCTGGATGAAACTGTCGCGCAATTGGGGGCTGTTCTTTGCTGCGCTGGCGCTGGCCAATGAAGCGATGCGCGCGGCGATGGATTTCGACATGTGGCTGACGGTCAAAGTGTGGGGCATCACCGCCGTTACTTTCGTCTTTGCCCTTTCGCAGTTGCCGCTGATGATGCGCCACGGGCTAGCGCTGGGCGATACGGAAAAGGATGCGCAAACACCTTGAGCAATCGCGCCGCCGCGCGCATAAGCGCGCAGTAGGGGCGCGGGCAACCGCGCCTGACACCTGGGGGAAGAAATCATGACGAAGTTTTTCGGAAATCTGCATGCCGTGCTTGTCGCTGGACTGGTTCTGACGTTTGCCGTGGCTTTTGCGCTGCAACCGGATGATGTCGGGGCGAACAGCGTCCTGCGCTGGCTGCACACCTTTGTCGGGATCGTGTGGATTGGCCTGCTCTATTATTTCAACTTCGTCCAGATTCCGTCGATGCCGACCGTCCCAGCCGCACTGAAGCCCGGCGTAACCAAATATATCGCGCCGAAAGCTCTGTTCTTCTTCCGCTGGTCGGCGGCGCTGACGGTGGTATTCGGCTTGGCAATCGCTGGCGGCAACAAATATCTTGGCGATGCGCTGATGCTTCAGGACAATTACGCGCTGATTGGTGTCGGCATGTGGCTGGGCCTGATCATGGCATTCAATGTGTGGTTCGTGATCTGGCCCAACCAGAAAAAGGCGCTGGGCATTGTCCCCGCCGAAGACGCCGTAAAGGCCAAGGCTGCGACGACGGCGATGATTTTTTCGCGCATCAACACCGCGCTGTCGCTGCCAATGCTGTACACGATGGTCAGCTTTAACGGCGGTTAAACAACGCCGTCATTGCGAGCGTAGCACAGCAATCCAGTGCAGTTTTGTACCGCACTGGATTGCTTCGCTGCGCTCGCAACGACGCGTTACTCTATGAGGGCCACTGCTGCGGCATGCAGTTCAGCATTGTGGACATAGTGCGCCGTACCCATCGCCATTCCAGCTGCCATCCTGTCGTCGATGGTTTTAACCAGCCGCGCCGGACGCCCAGTCCATAATTCGCGCGGGCCGATTTGCTTGTGCTGCGACAGCAGCGCGCCTGCGCCCAGCATCGCCTCGCTGCCGATGACACAGCCGTCCATGACAATCGCGCCCAGCCCGACGAACGCGCGGTCGTGCAAGGTACAGCCGTGGATCATCGCCATGTGGCCCACCAGCACATCTTCACCAATCAGCGTGGGATAGCCCAGCGGCGGGCTGCCCGGACCGGGGCCATCGCAATGGATAACGCTGCCGTCCTGAATGTTGCTGCGCGCACCGATCCTGATGACATTCACATCGGCGCGAATGACGCAATTATACCAGATGCTGACCTGAGGCCCAATATCGACATCGCCGATGATGCGGCATCCCGGCGCGATAAAGGCGCTGTCATGAATGCGCGGTGTTTTGCCGTTTATCGCGATAATCGAAATGTCGTGGCGGTTGGTCATGACAATTAGTTCGCTCCGGGAAACAGCCCGCCCCAGACAACAACGGGCAGGATGGAGGCATAATCGTCGGTCCAGCCTTTGAAGCCGGGAACGGTTTTGGTCGCGGTCCAGACGCCGGGTTCTTCCGCCTTGGCGCGCGGGACGAGCGCGCCCGTGAGCGCCGCAAGCTGTGCCGGATCGTCAGAGAAGGCGACCCATGACGATGCTGACGCACCCAGTTTCACGGCAGCCTTCGTCGGAGCGTCGAGACGGATGGCGGTGGCCCAGCCGCGCCGCCGCGCCTCGTCCGCCAGCACGGGTTCCAGATTAAAAAAGCGGTTGGAAATGTGGACCACCAATATACCGCCCGGTTTCAATGCACGGTCATAAACCCCGAAGGCTTCATTGGTCAGCAGGTGCAGCGGAATGGCGTCCGAGGAAAAAGCATCGATGACAAGAACATCATATAATGCAGGCGGTTGTTTCGCGAGTTCGATCCGCGCATCGCCGACCAGCATCCGCGCATCGGGCGTACAGCGCGGGACAAAGGCGAACTGGCCACTGTCCCTGGCGATGTCGACCATCGCTTGGTCGATTTCATAGAAATCCCAGCGCTGACCAGGCTGGCGGTAACAGGCAAGCGTGCCAGTTCCCAGTCCGACAATCCCGATGCTGGCGGCGTTGCCGAGCAGCGACGGCACTTTGTCCAGCGCCAATCCGACGCCCGATTGTGCCGAGTAATAGGTGGTCGGCGTTAGTTCCTGGCCCTTTGCCGTCAGCATCAGCCCGTGCAATGTGGTGCCGTGCGCCAGCATCCGCCGCTGCGCCTGTACATCGTCGCGTACTGTGTAAACGCCGAAATAGCTCCGTGTCCGGTTACCCTCCAGACTTTTGTTCAGCGTCGTCGCGCCGCCGACAGTGAACATCACCAGCGCCAGCGTGGTGGCAAAGGCCCAACGCCACGGAATAACGAACAAACCAATCAACACAGCAAAGCCAATAGCAGCGAGTTGAATCGGCGAGCCGTCCCAGCGATTGGCGAACGGCATCGCCGCCGCTGCCGCCGCTGCGACGAGGCCGACAACGATCAGACGCGACTTGGTGGGATGCAGGCCAAACCGGTCCGCCCATGGCAGCAGGGCCGGGAGCGGCAGCAGCAGCGCCGCCGCGACGACCAGAATCGGGTGTTCATACACCCAGTCGAACAGCAATGGCGCGAACAAAGCCGCAAATAATCCCCCCAATGCACCACCCGCCGACATGACGAGGTAAAAAAGCGTCAGCCGGTCAGCATCAGGACGCAGATCGTAAAGATGCGCATGCAGCGCAGTCGCCACAACAAACAGCATCACCAGGCTGGCGGAGGCAACGAGCAGCGATCCGTCAGAATCGCTGATCATCGACAGGCCGCCTGCGACCAGCAGGAAGGCGGGCGCAATCATCCTGATCGTCGCTGCCGTGCGGGGCCAGTTGCCAAAGGCAAACACAAAGCTGAGCAAGTAAAGGCCGAGCGGAATGACCCACAGCAGCGGCATCGCAAAAATGTCGGTGGTCAGGTGCGTCGTAGTCGATAGCATCAGCCCTGAGGGAACCGCCGCGATCAGCAGCCAGTGGATCATGCGTCCCGCCGTTGGGCGCGCGCTGGTCGGTGCCATCTGCGCCGCGCTCGCCGCATTCCACCGCGCCCGCGCAACAAGCATCACCAGCAATGCCAGCAGTCCGTAACCGACCGCCCAACCGACGCTTTGCGTCGCCAGCGGCATCAGCGGTTCGACCAGCAACGGATAGCTGATCAACCCGGAAAAACTGCCCAGGTTCGACGCTGCGTACAATGCATAGGGATCGGCCGCATTGCCGTCGGCCGCAAACCAGCGTTGCATCAGCGGGGCTTGTGCCGCCACAACAAAAAACACTGGCCCGATCGAGGCAGCAAGGAACAAGGGTACCCACAGCGCTTCCTGCCCCGGCGCAGGGGGAGCGATGGTGGCAAGACCCACGGGTAGCCACAGCGCTGCCAATGCCAGCAACACCAGATGCACCGCCGCCTGCCGCCGCACGGCAAAGCGCCCCAGCCAATGCGCATAGGCATAACCGCCCAGCAACAGCGCCTGATAGACCAGCATCGCACTGTTCCACACCGCTGGTGCGCCGCCCAACTGCGGCAGCGCCATGCGCGCCACCATCGGCTGAACCATGAACAGCAGGAAACTGCCGACAAAAATGGTGAGGGTGAACAGCGCGCGGCGCGCCCCAGGCAAAGTCGTGTCGGTCATCAATTATCCGTTCAGCAAGCGCGCGGCGTCGCGGGCATGATAGGTGAGCACAGCGGAACAACCCGCGCGTTTGAAGGCCATCAGCGTTTCGAGGATCAGCGCATTGCGGTCGCCCGCGCCCGCCGCAGCCGCCGCCTCGATCATCGCATATTCGCCCGATACCTGATAGGCAAACACCGGCACGGTGAACGCGTCAGCCACGCGCGCGACGATGTCGAGATAGGGCAGGCCGGGTTTGACCATCACACTGTCCGCGCCCTCGGCAATGTCGAGCGCGACCTCGCGCAGGGCTTCGTCGCTGTTCGCCGGATCCATCTGATAGCCGCGCTTGTCGCCCTTCAACAGTCCGCGCGAACCGACAGCGTCGCGGAACGGGCCATAAAAAGCGGAAGCATATTTGGCGGCATAGCTCATAATCTGGACGTCGATGAACCCGGCATCCTCTAGCGCGGTGCGGATTGCGCCGATGCGGCCATCCATCATGTCGCTGGGCGCAATGATATCGGCCCCGGCGCGCGCCTGGTTCAGTGCCTGGCCGACCAGCATCATGACCGTCGCGTCATTGACCACGGCGCCGCCCGCGTCGATCAGTCCATCCTGCCCATGGCTGGTATAGGGATCGAGCGCTACGTCGGTCAGCACGCCGATGGCGTCGCCATGCGCAGCCTTGATGGCACGGATCGCGCGGCACACCAGGTTATCGGGATTGAGCGCTTCGGATCCGTCGGCACTGCGCCGTTCGGCAGGGGTGTGAGGGAACAGCGCGACGCACGGGATACCAAGCGCAATCGCCTCGCCCGCGCGCGCCACAATCCCGTCGACGGACCACCGTGACACACCGGGAAGTGTCGCGATGGGGTCTTCCACGCGTTCGCCATCGGTCACAAACAAGGGCCAGATAAGGTCAGCCGGGGTCAGCCGGTTTTCAGCCACCATGGCCCGGCTCCACTCCGTTCGGCGGGTACGGCGCAGGCGGGTTGCAGGATAATGTCCATCGCTCATGCCCGCTGCATAAGGGTTATCGGGCGTCGTGCAACCGGCTTTGCCGATAGCTTCAAAGGGATTCACAGACCACCGCCCGCGCGTTTCGCCGCTGTGTCCGCAAGCGAACCCAGCAGCGGCGGCGGCATCACCGGGGCCGTCGCCATCGGGGTCAGCGCCGCGCCGGGGCGGACTGCCGTCAGATCCCGGATACGCGCCCGGAAGGCGGCAAGTTCCCTGCCCTCCAGCTGCGCCCGCGTGATGAACGTAACCGAAGCGGGGTTCACTGCGCGGCCGTTGCGATATAGTTCGTAATGCAGGTGCGGACCGGTCGACAGGCCCGTCGAGCCAATATAGCCGATCAGTTGACCGCGCGACACGCGCTGGCCGCTGGCAACCGTAATCCGGCTCATATGGCCATAGCCCGACCCCAGTCCGCCGCTATGATTGATCCGGACATAATTGCCATAGCCGCCGTTGCGCCCGGCATAGGTCACGGTGCCATCCGTCACGGCAAAAATGGGCGCACCATAGCCGCCACCAAAATCGATGCCGCTGTGCATCCGCAAATAGCCAAGGATCGGGTGGCGGCGCATGCCAAAGGTAGAGGTCACGCGCCCGCCTGTGGGCCGTGCCAAGCCGCCGCGCTGCTGGCCGACGCCAGACGCCTCAAACCACTGAGTCCGTCCGCCAGTGGTCCATTCAATCATCGATATTTTCTGTTTTCCGCCGCGCACCAGCCCGGCATACAACAGCTTGCCAGGTTCGCTTTCACCGGTTTCGGCCCGGCGATGCTGGATGACGATATCATATTCATCATCGGCGCGGACCTCGCTGCCGACCGCAATCTGCTGGTTGATGACGCGCAAATAAGATTGGACGGCGGACGGCGGCGCCCCGGCAGCGCGGGCCGAACGATAAAGGCTGTCGCCCACGCGCCCGCGGATACGCAGCGGGGTATTGTCAACGGCAATGGGAATGCGGCGCAGCACCAGCTGGCCGCCGACGCGTTCCATTTCCACGCGCAGGTCAAAGCGTGCACGCATCGCGAGCGCATCGACCGGGCGCGGCATGGTGCGCGCAGCGCGGCGGCCCAGCACCAGGTCAATCCGGGTGCCCGGCGCGATAGCTCCCAATGCTCCAGCGGCGCTGAGCTGACTGGTAACGGCGCGGGCATCACCGCTGCCCACCCCGGCACGTTCGAGCACGCGGGCAAAGCTGTCGCCCCGGCCCATCGTGGCGGTCAGTTCAATCTGTGGCCGTTCGGGTGTTTGGGCAAGCGGGCGCACCGCATCGGTCGCCGCCATCCGCCGCCCGGTATCGCCGCCATAGGCCAGCGGCGTGATGATCAGCGCACGCGCTTCATCAAAATCGCTGGCGTCGGCAACCGGCGGGCTGACCCCCGCGATCGGTTGAAATCCGGGAAAGGTTGCCAGCGCAGTGCCGCACAACAGGGCCAGCGTACCCAGCCCGCGCCACCAGCGACGCGAGCCGATTTCGGAGCCAAGATCAGGGACCAAATCCAGCCGATCGGCAAAATCGTACAAATGCTGACGCCATGGCGGCGGCGCTAGTACCGGCGCGAACGGCAACGCGCCGGTCATCGTAAGCGCAGATGCCCCCGCACCTGCGTCCAACGCCATCCCGACCATTGGCTCATACCGCTGAAACAAACTCGCAACCCCTGACCGCACCGGATGTGACCTGCGTTTTCGCATGATCGCCACTGGCTAACACCGCGTTACGCAGGTGCAGTGTAAAATTTGATGGTTAAAGTCAATTTAACGGTCCGCCAGCGACCTTGCCCTGCGGCAAGCCGTGGTGGCGACGGGGCTGATTGCACAGCGATCCTGTGCTGATCCCAACCCGCGGTATCAGGACAGGCAAGCAGTGCAGTTCGCGGTTGCGCAGCAGCGTCAGTCATGCGAGCAACCGGGGGCGACCATGGCCATGCCAAACTCCCCCGCCGTTCGCGCCGTTCTGGGCCCGACCAATACCGGCAAGACGCACCTTGCCGTTGAACGCCTTTGTGCGCACTCCAGCGGCATGATGGGCTTTCCGCTGCGGCTGCTGGCCCGCGAGGTTTATGATCGGGTGGTCGCGATCAAGGGCGAACGGCAAGTGGCACTTGTCACCGGTGAAGAGCGCATCATGCCCGCCGATGCCCGCTATCTGCTCGGCACCGTCGAGGCCTTGCCGGTCGAGCGCGACGTTGCGTTTGTCGCGGTGGATGAAGTGCAGATGGGGGCAGACCCCGAACGCGGGCATATGTTCACCGACCGGCTGCTACGCGCGCGCGGACGCGAAGAGACGTTGTTGCTGGGGTCGGCGAGCGCGACCGGGGTCGTCCGCGCGCTGGTGCCAGAAGCCGAGATTACCGCGCGGCCGCGTTTTTCGACCCTGTCTTACGCGGGCCACAGCAAGCTGTCGCGCCTGCCCAAACGGTCTGCCATCGTCGCCTTTTCCGCCGAAGAAGTTTACGCCATCGCCGAAATGCTGCGGCGCTTTGCGGGCGGCGCAGCAGTGGTCATGGGCGCGCTGTCCCCCCGCACCCGCAATGCCCAGGTGGCGATGTTCGAAGCAGGCGAGGTGGATTACCTCGTCGCCACCGACGCCATCGGCATGGGGCTGAACCTTAACGTCGCGCATGTTGCCTTTGCCAGCCTTGGCAAGTTTGACGGGCGCCGCCACCGCCGCCTGACAATCAGCGAAATGGCGCAAATCGCCGGGCGTGCCGGACGCCATCAGCAGGACGGCAGTTTCGGCAGCATCGGCCAGCCGCAAGGCGGTTTCACCGCCGAAGAGGTCGCGGCGATCGAGGCGCATCGCTTTGACCCGCTGCCCCATCTGTATTGGCGCAATCCGCTGCTGGCATTCGACAGTGTCGCAGGCCTGGTCGCAAGTCTGGAGCAGTTACCAGCACACCCGGCCCTGCGCGCTGCGCCCGAAGCGGTTGATCTGGCGGTGCTCAAACATCTGGCGGGCGACCCCAGCGTTGCAGCGGTTGCACACCAGCCCGCGGCAACCCGGCGGCTGTGGGATATGTGCGGACTGCCCGATTTCGAACAGCTTGGCGCCGAACATCACAGCCGCACGATCCTGCGGCTGTGGCAATGGCGGATGCAGGGCAATGGCCTGATCGATGCGGACTGGTTTGCAGCCCGGCTGGCGCGCCACGCCAGCATCGACGGCGATATCGGTGCGCTGGCTGCGCGGATCGCAGCGGTGCGCACATTATGTTTCATCGCCCAGCGCGGCGACTGGATTGCCGATGCACCAGGCTGGGCCGCGGCGACGGCCCAACAAGAGGCGAAGCTGTCCGACGCGCTACATGCGGCCTTGGCCCAGCGTTTTGTTGACCGGCGGCTGGCGCTGCTGCTGCGCGATGCCGGGCGGCGCGGCGGCGAATTGCCGGTGGCCATCGGACCGGACGGCATCGTGGCCGTTGATGGCGAACCGTTGGGCACGCTGGATGGGTTCAGCTTTCGTGTCGATCCGGCGGCACGCGCTGGGGACCACCGCCTGCTGATGGCCGCCGCCGACCGGCATTTGCAAACCGAACTCGCGCGGCGCATGCAGGCGCTGGCAGGGTGTGACGATGGCGCGCTGGCACTGACGGGACATGCTGGCCAGGTGCCGATGCTGAGCTGGCAGGGGCACCGGGTCGCGCGGCTGATGCGCGGTGCATCGCTGACCCGTCCCGGCATCCAGCTTGAACCCGCGCTCAAACGGCTCGACCCCGCACTGGGGCAAGCGGTGCGCGACCGGCTGACTAGCTATATCGCTACGATGCTAGCGAAACACGCCGCCCCGCTTACCGCTATGGCCGACGCCAGCGGCGATTTGTTCACGCCGCCTGCCGTGCGCGCGCTGCTCGCCGCGCTCACAGACTGCGGGGGGCAGGTATCACGCCATCTGATCGACGACCAGATTGCCGCCCTGCCCGCAGAGGATCGCCGCGCCCTGCGCCAATATGGGCTGATGATCGGATCGCTCGACATATACCAGCCTGCGCTGCTTAAGCCACAGGCGGTGTGCTGGCGCGCGGCGGTGCTGGCGGCATGGCGCGGACACCCCCTGCCTGCGCTGCCTGCGCCCGGCGCGGTCCATGTGCCGGCGGGTGATCCGGCAGGACTGCGCATTGCCGGTTTTCGTGCGGTTGGCGACGGCTGGCTGCGCGCGGATATGGTCGAACGACTGGCGCGGCAAGCGCACGCCGCGCGGCTTCAGGCCGACGCACCGGTTGCCGCGCCGCCAGGGGGTGAGGTGCTGCCCGGTTTCGTCATTGATACCGCGCTCGCCACCTCCCTGGGTCTTGGCGAGTCGGCGCGGCGCCAGTTGCTGGCCGCGCTGGGCTTCAAATCCAGCGGCGACGCTGCGCTGGACCGCTGGCGCTGGACCGGCAAGATTCGCCGCGCGCGGTCACAACCGCCCAAATCCAGCGCGCGGCCCGAACAGCGCAAGCCAGCGGCCAGCCAGCGTGCCCCCGCCGCTTCAGTCCCCAATGGCAATGGCAAAGCGCCGCCGCCCCATGCGCGCTCACCCAGAACAGTGGCCCCAGCCCGATCGCCTGCCAGCCCCTTCGCGGGCCTTGCCAACATGATCGCGGCAGCGCGCAAACGGTGATGCCGGAATCCGCGCTGCGCATCGACCGGCTGTTGTGGTTCCTGCGGTTCGCTGCATCGCGTAGCTTTGCCCAGAGCTGGGTTGCGGCCGGGCATGTCCGGGTCAGTGGCCAGCGCGTGACCAAGACCGCACACCCGGTGCGCGTCGGGGATGTGCTGACGCTACCGATGCGCGCCCCTGCGGCATACGCCCCTGAGGTACACGCCCCTGAGGTACACCCCAATGTCTGCGTCATCGAAATTTTGGCGCTGCCCACCCGGCGCGGCCCGTCTGCCGAGGCGGCCGCCTGTTACCGCGACTTGGCCGCCTACAGGGTTGAGAGTGATTCGCAACATAAGCCATTGACGGCGGCGCATTTGGCGACCTAGGAACCGCAGAGAAGGATTGAAATCGGGCCATGGGCGGCCCGGCGCCAAGCGGAGCCAGCAAAATGACCTATGTCGTCACCGACGCCTGTATCAAATGCAAATATATGGACTGCGTCGAGGTTTGCCCGGTCGATTGTTTTTATGAGGGCGACAATATGCTCGTCATCAATCCCAGTGAATGCATCGATTGCGGCGTGTGCGAACCCGAATGCCCGGCCGAGGCGATCCTGCCCGATACCGAAAGCGGCCTTGAAAAATGGTTGGAACTGAACACCAAGTTCAGCGCCGAATGGCCCAATATCACGTCCAAAAAGGACAGCCCTGCCGACGCCGATGACTATAAGGGCGTCGAAGGCAAGTTTGAGGCACATTTCTCGCCCGAACCCGGCAGCGGCGATTAAGGCCATGCTCACGGTGGTCGGCTGCCCCCTTGAAGGCATGCGCCACCGTCGCCATCTGCGCAGCCGATGGGGGGCGGCGAGCGTCCTGATTGCGTCGCTGACAAAGACAAAGGAATTTTCATGATCGATCCGCTGAGCGCACTGGTTCCCATGGTCGTCGAGCAGACGAGCCGCGGCGAGCGCAGTTTTGACATTTTCTCGCGCCTGCTCCGCGAACGGATCGTATTCGTGACGGGTGAAGTCGAGGATCAAATGGCCTCGCTGATCGTTGCCCAGCTATTGTTCCTCGAATCGGAAAACCCGAAAAAGGATATATTTTTGTACATCAATTCGCCGGGCGGGGTGGTGACAGCGGGCATGGCGATCCACGACACCATGCAATATGTCCGTCCGCGCGTTGGCACTTTTTGCGTCGGTCAGGCGTGCTCGATGGGCAGTTTTCTGCTTGCGGCGGGCGAAAAGGGTATGCGCGTGGCGCTGCCCAATGCGCGCATCATGATTCATCAGCCATCGGGCGGCGCACGCGGCCAGGCGTCGGACATTGAAATTCAGGCGCGCGAGATTCTGCGGATCCGTGCCCGGATGAATGACCTTTACGTCAAATATACCGGCAAGTCGCTGGATGTGATCGAAAAGTCGATGGACCGTGACAATTTCCTTGATGCCGACGAAGCCAAGGAATTCGGCCTGGTTGATCATGTCTTTGGCAGCCGCCCCGCCGACAGCGAGGCAGATGACAAGTCCGCATGATCGAGGTGCGTGAAGCTGTTTGGTAACTGCGTTTCTTGACGCAATTCCAGCCATGTGTCCCGTATAAAGGCGAACTGCTGGCGTCACCCAAATGCCATATTGTATTTGGGCCACCAGCCTTTTAGAATAGCATCCACGGTCCGATAACGCAGCGATGGCGGCCCAAAAAGGATTAGCATGACGAAGTTGAGCGGCTCCGATTCAAAGAGCACCCTCTATTGCTCTTTCTGCGGCAAGTCGCAGCACGAGGTCCGCAAGCTGATTGCGGGACCAACCGTGTTCATCTGTGATGAATGCGTCGAGTTGTGCAACGATATCATCCGCGAGGAAATCAAGGGCGGGGCTACGGCGCGCAAGGACGGCAGCGTGCCAACGCCGCTGGAAATCTGCCAGCATCTTGACGCCTATGTCATCGGCCAGACCGTGGCGAAGCGCGTTTTGTCGGTCGCGGTGCATAATCATTACAAACGGCTCGCCAATTCGGGGCGCGGCGATGATGTTGAACTGGCAAAGTCGAACATCCTGTTGGTCGGCCCAACCGGCAGCGGCAAGACGCTGCTTGCGCAAACCCTCGCCCGGTTCCTTGATGTCCCCTTTACCATGGCCGACGCGACGACACTGACCGAGGCGGGCTATGTCGGTGAAGATGTCGAGAATATCATTCTCAAACTGCTGCAAGCCTCTGACTATAACGTCGAAAAGGCGCAGCGGGGCATCGTTTACATCGATGAGATCGACAAGATTAGCCGCAAGGCCGAAAACCCCTCCATCACCCGCGATGTGTCAGGCGAAGGGGTGCAGCAGGCACTGCTCAAGCTGATGGAGGGCACCACGGCCAGCGTTCCCCCGCAGGGCGGGCGCAAACATCCGCAGCAGGAATTTCTGCAGGTCGACACGACCAACATATTGTTCATTGCGGGCGGCGCCTTTGCCGGGCTCGACAAGATTATCGGCGACCGGTTGCAGCGGAAGTCGATCGGCTTTGGCGCGCATGTCGCTGCGCCTGATGAACGCCGCACAGGAGAAATGCTGCGCCAGGTCGAGCCTGAGGATCTGCTGAAATTCGGACTGATTCCGGAATTTGTCGGGCGTCTGCCCGTCATTGCGACATTGGAAGACCTGGACATTGAGGCGCTCGTCAAGATTTTGTCAGAGCCCAAGAATGCGCTGGCCAAACAGTATAAGAAATTGTTCGACCTTGAAGATGTCGTGCTGACACTAACCGATGATGCGCTGCTGGCGATTGCCAAGCGGGCGATCGAACGCAAGACCGGCGCGCGTGGGCTGCGTTCGATTGTCGAGGCGATCCTGCTCGATACCATGTTCGAATTGCCCGACCTTGCCGATGTGGTTGAGGTGGTGGTCGACAAGGATGTCGTCGATGGGCGCAAGGTGCCGGTGCGCGTCTATGCCGACAAAAAGGCCGAGGCTGGCGACGCCGCCTGACCGGGCTGGCCAGCCAGATCAGGCCAACTGATTCGCAGACGCCGGCATAATATGTTGCGATGCAGCAACAGTGCGAAAAAACTTGTCGGTCACAAACAAGTCACAAATCTGCTAAATCAATGTTTTATCTTGATTAAATTCTCTGTGCGGTAAATTCTCCGCGCCATGTGCTTGCTTTGTCACAATCGTGCCATAGAGCATCGCCTAAGGGCCAGTGACGGGCGGTCGCGCGCTTCTTTGTTTTCCCGCGACCCGCTGTCCCGCCACATCATGGGAAGATCGAAACATGCATATCCGTCATTATCTGGCCGCGAGCGTTGCGGTTATCAGCGTTGTGTCAGCCATGGCCGCTCCGGCCTATGCTCAGGAAACGACCGCATCGGTGCGCGGTACCGTTGCATCGGATGCTGGTGCGATTGCCGGGGCCAATGTCACGTTGACCCACGAGCCATCGGGCACCGTGTTTACCACCACGTCAGACGCCAACGGCACCTTTTCCGCCAACGGCCTGCGCATCGGCGGCCCCTTCACCGTGCTCGTTGAGGCCGACGGCTTTGAAGCGGCGCAGGTTACTGACCTCAATCTTCAAGGCGGCAGCCCCTTCCGTTTGCCAGTAGTGTTGCAGGAACAGGCGGCAATCGTCGTGACCGCATCGGCGCTGTCAGGTGCGCTTGAAACTTCGACTGGTCCAATCACCACGCTTGGCCGCGAAGAAATCGAAGGCGTCGCATCGATCAATCGCGACATCCGCGACCTTGCGCGCCGCGATCCGTTCACCACGATCGATCTGACAAACAGCCGCACCATTGAAATTGCGGGCCAGAACGGCCGTCTCAACCGTTTCTCGGTTGACGGCGTGCAGCTCTCGGATGACTTCGGCCTCAACAACGGCGGTCTGCCGACCTCACGCGGCCCGGTGCCATTTGATGCCATCGAGCAATTTTCGGTCAAAGTGGCACCTTATGATGTTTCCGAAGGCGACTTTCAGGGCGGCGCCATTAACGTGCTTCTGCGTTCGGGCGGCAACAAGTTTCGCGGTTCGGCCTTCTATGCCTACACCGACCAGAGCCTGACCGGCACCCGTTCGCGCGGCCGCGACATCGACCTTGAATTTGATTCAAAGCAATATGGCGGCGTGCTGTCTGGCCCGATCATCAAGGACAAGCTGTTCTTCATGATCGCCTATGAAAAGACGCAGGAAAGCGATCCTTTCGACAGCGGCCCAGTCGGTCAGGGCTTTGCCCAGCCGATCACGGGGGTGACCGAGGCCCTAGTCAACACCATCAACACCGTTGCGCAGAACCGCTATGGCTACGACACGCTTGGCGTCATCCGTAATGGCATCGAAGAAGATGAAAAGCTGGTCGTCAAGCTCGACTGGAACGTCACTGACGATCATCGTCTGTCCGCAACCTACATCCGCAATGTCGGCACCCAGGCTAACCAGCGCAACACGTCGACCAGCACAACCAGCCCGACGCTTGGCCTGTTTTCGACCGGCTATGAACTATCGGAAGAGGTCAATTCGGGCGTCATCCAGCTGAACAGTACCTGGTCGGACAAATTCTCGACCGAAGTGCGCGCGTCCTATCGCGATTATAACCGTGGTCAGATCCCCTATGGGGCAAAGACGCTGGGTGAAATTTCGGTTTGCACCGACGCCATCTCGGCCGGTTCGGCTACATCGTGCACTGATGGTGTTCCCCGGATCTTCTTTGGCCCGGATCAGTTCCGCCATTCCAATGCGCTGAACACCGACAACCTCTCGATTGATGTCACCGCGCGGCTAGATGCGGGTGCCCATCAATTCAAGGCACTGTTCGGCTACACGCAAACGAATGTGAACAACCTGTTTGTACCGAACACGCTCGGCACCTTCTACTTCGACTCGATTGCCGATTTCCAGGCGGGTAACGCTGGCCGCCTGATTTTTCAGAACGCGGTTCCCAGCCTTAACCCCATCAATGGTGCGGCGATCTTCGGCAGTTCAAGCTTCACATTTGGCCTGCAGGACGACTGGCAGGTCAATGACCAGTTGCTGCTGACCATCGGTGCCCGGTACGACTTGTTTGCGAACGAGGAAAAACCGCCGCTCAATCCCAACTTCGTGGCGCGACACCGGTTTTCCAACCGGTCGACGTTTGATGGCCGGGGCGTGCTTCAACCGCGCGTGGGCTTCAACTATGAAGCATCCGACCGGCTGATCATCAGCGGCGGCGTTGGCGTCTTCGCGGGCGGCACCCCGGACGTGTTCCTGTCGAACAGCTTTGCGAACACGGGTCAGCGGACCAACTCGGTGACGATCGACCGCAACACTTCGCTTGCGGGTTGTAACGTCTCGGCGACGGTCGCCAATGCAGCGGCAATCTGTGCAGCGGCGCTCAACAATGTTCCGCTGACGTCGATCCCGTCGGTGGTTGGTCAGTTCCTCGCGACCAACACCGCTGCGCTGGCCAACTCGCCAGTCAATGCTATAGACCCTGACCTAAAGATTGCACGTCAGCTACGCGCGACCCTGTCGGCCGATTATGAAGCGGACCTTGGCCCGCTGGGTGATGGCTGGCTGTTCGGTGCCAACTTCCTGTATGGCAATATTCTGCAAGCCTATCAGTGGACCGACATTCGTTCGATTCCGATTGGCACCCTGCCCGACGGGCGCGCGCGTTTTGGCAATCTGCCGGGCACATCGGGTCCGAACCAGGACTTGCTGATGACCAACAGCACGCGTGGTCGCAGCTATATCGCCGTCGCCCGCTTTGCCAAAGAGTGGGATTTCGGACTTGGCATCGAGGGCAGCTACACCCGTTCCGACGTGAAGGATGAAAATGCCATCACCTCGACAACGGCAAGTTCGCTGTACAACAACAATGTGTTCGGCACGCCCAATGCAGCTGCCTATGGCCGCTCAATCTATGAAATCAAGGATCAGTGGAAGTTCGGCGTCAACTTCAAACGCGAATTCTTTGGCGACAATGAAACGCGCCTCAGCCTGTTTGGGGAATATCGTTCAGGCCGTCCGTACAGCCTGACCACCTTTGATTCGACCGGCACCAGTTCGTCGGCGCGCAGTGTGGTGTTCGGCACCACTGGCACCGGCAGTCGCCACCTGCTGTATATTCCGACCTTGAACGATCCGCGCGTCTCGTTCGGCGACCGCGTCGTTAACGGAGCCGTGGTTCAAACGGGCGCTCAGGCCGAGGCAGCGTTTAACGCGCTCGTCACAAGCCTTGGTCTGGAAGGGCAGCGCGGCAAGATTCTGCCGAAAAACTCCCAGACGTCGCCCGATTTCTTCAAGATCGACCTTAGTTTCAGTCAGGAACTGCCGCTGTTCGTCGGCAATGCCAAGCTGCGGCTGTTCGCTGATGTCGAGAATGTCTTGAACATTATCGATAGCGACTGGGGTGCTTTGCGTCAGGTATCGTTCCCCTATGCCGCTGCACTCGCCAACGTGCAGTGCCTGAGCGTTGTGACACCTAATGGCCCCACGCCGCTGGCAAACGTCAACACGGCACCGACGCAGTCGTGCTTGCAGTATCGTTATTCGAACGTCGTCAGCCCGAACGTCGACCTGATCTCGCGCCAATCGCTGTACGGTGTTCGCGTCGGGGTGAAGGTCAGCTTCTGATCGCTGCACCTGCGGCACACGAAAAGGGGCGCCGGAAGCAATTCCGGCGCCCCTTTTCGTGGACTGCATTCCCATTGGCTCTGCCAGCTGGGCTTCATTGCTTCGCTGCGCCCGCAATGACGGGTTCTATCAGGCCGCGCCCAACATTCTCCGTGCGGTGTCCTGCACCAGCGCGATCATATTGGGCACGCCTTGCGTCCGGTTCGACGATAGCTGCGCGCTCAGATTAAATGGTGCAAGCGCAGCGGCGATGTCCATTGCGGCCACTTCGTTCGCCGCCTTGTCCTGGACGGCGGCCAGGACCAGCGCGACAATGCCCTTGGTAATTGCGGCATTGCTGTCGGCGCAGAAATGAAGGTGCCCGTTGTTGGCCGGCAGCGGATAGACCCACACACTGGCCGAACAGCCGCGCACCAGTGTGGCGTCGGTCTTGAGCGCGGCGGACATCGGTTCGAGCGTGCGGCCAAGATCGATCAGCAACCGATAGCGGTCATCCCCGTCAAGAAAATCATATTCGGCGAAAATGTCGGAGAGGCTTTGCATGGCAGCGCCACTGCCACAATGCGGGTCACACCACAATGCAGCTCACAGGTCCACGCCCGCCGCAATCGCCTCCAACTTACGCAGTCGTTCGCGCAGGTCAGCAAGTTCAATGCGCGACGCCGCAGTCGGCACCCCGGCGTCACCGCCGCCCAGTGGGCCGTGCGTCCGCGCGAGTTCGTCGCGTTTCAACGCGATCCAGTCACGCCATCCTTTCAGCGACACCAGGCTGATGATCGCAATGCCCGCCAGCATGACAATCGACGTCGCAAGGTTGAGTTCAAAATTGGTCAGGATCGGGGTCATCGACTTATCCTCCCTGTTAATCTGAAGCGCCCTAGCGCGGGGCCCCGTCGCGCAGCCGTTCAATTTCGGCATCCAGCGTAACGGCACGGTTGCTATCGGTGGCGATGCGTTCCAGCACCTGGATGCGATCTTTCAGCGCGCGGATTTCACTTTGCAGCGCCTTGGTCTCGCCAGTGTCGGCGATGCGTATCTCGTTGCCCTTGGCATCTTTGGTGATGCCGTATCGCGCCTTGATGATGCCGGCGACGGCGGCGATGGCGACGATGGCCACAACCATTTCAAACGGACCCATAATAACCCTCCCTTGTTGATTCTGTCAGTTGACCGGGCAATCACGCAGCGATTCGATCTCGCGCGCGACCCGGCTGCCTTCATCGGTGACAATGCGTTCGATAACCGCCAGCCGGTCCTTCACCGCGCCCAATTCAGCGCGCAGCTGGGCGTTTTCCTGGCTGAGCAGCTTGACCCGTTCCATCGTTTCGTCGCTCGATTTGGGATAGACAGCCTGGCCCCAGGCCCCATCGAGCGGATAGCCGTGCTTGACGCGTAGCCAGGTGGTAAGCACCCATCCGCCGATGGCGAAAAAGCCCAGAATGACCCCAACGGGAACGATGGCTTCGATAATTTGCGGCGTCATCGGTTTATTCTCCTGTTCAACGCAGCCGGTCTATCTGGTCACCCAGTTGCACGGCGCGGCTGTTTGTTTCAGTGGCGATGCGTTCGAGCACCGCGATGCGCTCTTCCAGTCGCCCGATCTTGTCGGCGAACCTGGCATTTTCGCCAGAGAGCAGCTCGATCTTGCGGTCGGCGTCGGGGCTGCCGGGCGTTGCCATGCCGCCCCATTCATTTTCGATCGGATAGCCATGCCTGGCGCGGATCCAGGTGGTGACGATCCACGCCCCAAAACTGAGTGCAATGATCGTCAGGACAAATATCGGGCTTCCCCAGTTCATCGCTCCAAACCTTCCCTGTTGCTAGAGCAGCTGCGCGGTCAGCGCAGGCTATCGATTTCGTCGGCCAGCCTTTTGTTGTGGCTGGTGTAGTAAAGTTCCATGTCGGCCAAGCGGCGGTCAAGGTCACGAAAGCGGGATTTGATGTCACGGGTCGACCGCGACGGATTCGACCGCACGCCCTGCCAGAAACGCGCCTCTTCGTTATTGGTGTACAACATCAGCGGCTTGGCGTTGGCGAACCAGGCAATCAGGAAATAGGCGATCAGCGTCATACCCGACCCCATGATGGTCAGCATAACCGCGCCCACCCGGATCCAGATAACGTCAATCCCGGTGTAATCGGCAATCCCGGCGCACACGCCACTCCATTTGGCATGGTGTTTGTCGAGGTAGAATTTGGTCCGGCTTGCAGACATGTCAGTTCCTCCTGTTCATTTCGATCTGTGCCAACTCGTCATCGCTGCGCACAGCAGGGCGAAAGTCCGGATGATCGGCGGTAATGATCCGCTCGACAGTGTGCAGGCGGCCCTCCAGCCTGCGTGCCGTATCATAGAGTTCATCCAGCAATTGTTCGTCTTCGCCAGTCAGTGTCTTGGCCTGTTTCCACTTGGTCACATAGTGAAGGATCAGCCAAGGCAGCCCCAAAAACAGGGTTCCGAAAACGATGGGTATGAGGATAATTTCATTGTCCATCGGATTACCCCTTCTTATGCGCGGCCTTCAGCGCGGCAAGTTCGTCGGCGACTTTATCGGCGGCCTGCAAATCGGCAAACTCTTCGTCCAGCGACTTTTTATGGCCCAGTCCCAGCGCGTCGGCACGGCCTTCGGCCTCGTCAACGCGGCGTTCGAGCACGTCAAAGCGCGAGAAAGCCTCTTGCGTGCGGTCGCCGTGCGTCATTTCGCGCAGGCGAATGCGGTTTTCGGCGCTTTCCAAACGATTGACCACGCTTGACTGGCGCGCGCGCGCCTCGACAAGTTTTTTCTGCAGCTTGGAAATGTCGTCCTCATACCCTTTGAGCGCATCGTCAAGCACGCCGGTTTCCGCCTTAAGCCGGATGGCCATGTCGCCGGCCTTTTGCTTTTCCACAAGCGCCGCAGTGGCCAGATCTTCGCGATCCTTGGACAAGGCCAGTTCGGCTTTTTCATGCCAGCTGATTTGCAGGCTTTCCAGCTTGCTGATGTGGCGGCGCATTTCCTTTTGATCCGCGATGGTGCGCGCCGCAGAGGCGCGGACTTCGACCAAAGTCTCGTTCATTTCGAAAATGATCTGGCGGATCATCTTTTCAGGATCTTCGGACCGATCAAGCAGGTCGGTGACGTTGGCGGCAATGATGTCGCGGGTGCGCGAAAAAATACCCATGTCGAACTCACTCCAATAAGGCCATTTACAAGGGCCGATGAAAAATGTGGCGCCGGGGCAGGGCAAGGGGGAGAGATGCCCCGGCGCCAGCGCCGGTCAGGTCAGCGACCCGACCGCCGGGGTTACTACAGAAAAGGCAGCGATCGAAACCGACGGCGCGGCGGCAAAGTGCGCCGTCACTTGTGCCGCATCAATCACGCCAACAAGAATGGCGAGCGCAAGGCAGGCCGTGGTGGCAAGTCCGGCAATACGCGAAATCGGGCTGGTCATGATCGATCCTCTTCGATGGTTTCTATCTGTACCGGCATGGTTGGTGCCGGTTCCGCTATCACAATGCACAGGGCGTGCCAGTTTTCCGCAGGCCGAGTTTTCCAGCGTTTCCACACTAATCTGTGCCGACAGAAATTATTTCCTTGCCAATTGTTGGGAAAAATTCCCATTCTGTTGGCATGGCACGCGAAACACAGTTTGTTGGGCAATCGCCCAGTTTTCAGGATTCCGTTGATCGCGCGGCGCAGGCGGCGATGCTGGACCGTCCGGTGCTGGTGATCGGCGAACGCGGCACGGGCAAGGAACTGATTGCCGAACGGCTCCACCGTTTGTCGGGGCGGTGGGACAAGCCCTATGTGGTCATGAATTGTGCCGCTCTGCCCGAAACGCTGATCGAATCGGAATTGTTCGGCCACGAGGCTGGCGCCTTTACCGGTGCGACCCGGACGCGCGCCGGGCGGTTTGAAGAAGCCGATGGCGGCACGCTGTTCCTTGACGAACTTGCCACGCTGTCGATGGCGGCCCAGGAACGGTTGCTGCGGGCGGTCGAATATGGCGAGGTGACGCGCGTCGGATCGTCGCGCCCTATTCGGGTGGATGTCCGGATCGTCGCGGCGACCAACGAAAACCTGCCCGCGCTTGCCGATGCGCACCGGTTCCGGGCCGATCTGCTCGACCGCCTGTCGTTCGAAGTCATAACCCTGCCGCCGCTGCGCGTTCGCGATGGTGATATAACCGAACTCGCCACCTATTTTGGTCAGCGCATGGCCGCCGAGCTGGGGTGGGAGGAATGGCCGGGATTCGGTGCACGTGCCTTGGCCGCGCTGGAGGGCCATGATTGGCCCGGCAACGTCCGCGAACTGCGGAATTGTGTCGAGCGCGCCGTATATCGCTGGCCTGAACCAGAGCGGCAGATTGACGTGATTGAATTTGACCCCTTCGCCAGCCCCTGGGCTCCGCCAGCAACGCTGCGCACGATCCGAGCGGAAACGCATTCCCCGGAACCAGCGCCATCTGCTGTCCCGCCGTCCTGCCCCGTCAATGACCTGCGTGCGGCGGTTGACGGGTTTGAACGGTCCATCCTTGAATCAACGATGGCGCGGTGCCGCTTTAACCAAAAGGTCGCCGCCGAGGCACTGGGGCTTTCTTATGACCAGATCCGCCACGCTCTTAAGAAACATGGGTTGAACCAACCCGGATAAATTATTGCGCGAGCCTTGCCGTCAACGAAGCTAGCACGGCGGTCTGCCGGTCAATGCTGGCCGCAAGTTCAACGCGCAACGCAGAGATTTCGGGCAGGCCATCGATAGCATCGGCATTTTGCTGCGCGATATACAGCGCGTCAACATCGGCCAGTGCCACCACTGCTGGCCCGCGCGTGACGGCAAGTCGTGACACCGCCTGCTGCGCGGCAATCCATGCCTCGCTAGCGACTGGAGCGCGGCCTGCTGCTGACACGGCAACCTCTGCCTCGCTGCGGGCCGCGGCAAAGGCCACGCCCGCGCTCGCCGCGTCGCCGCGCCACTTGTCAAGCCGGCCGGCAACATCGGCCGGAACAGGTCCGGGCAGCGCCAGCGGCGTGCTTTCGACCACAGCGAATCGCTCTTCAATCGGGCGCTTGGCAAGCGAGGGATAGGGGCCGTTGGCGCTGCTCGCACAGCCAGCAAGCAATATCATGGTCAAGCCGACAGCATAGGGGACAGGGTGTAACGTCATCGTTTAAGCTGATATGGCGCACGGAAGCGGCGGGCAAGCGCGGAATCGGCGTATGCGCCCGCCGTCAGTTGCCTCGGCAGTGTCGCAGGAGCGAAAAGCGCAGAAATTGGCGGTTGACAGCGCCGATGCCGGTCGTTAGTGCGCGCTTCTTTCCTGCTTGTTCGGAAAAAATGGCTGGCCTTGGCGAGCTTAGGACATGCGGGTCACTTTGTTTGTAATGGATGATAATACCATGTTCGCAATCGTGCGCACGGGCGGCAAGCAATATCGCGTCGCCGCTGGAGACAAGATCGCTGTTGAAAAAATCGCGGGCGAGGCCGGTGAAACGGTAACGCTGGGCGACGTTCTGCTGGCCAGTGACGATGGCGCGGTGACAAGTGCAGTCGATATGATCGTCTCCGCAGAAATCATCGCACAAGCGCGCGGCGAAAAGGTGATTGTTTTCAAAAAGCGCCGCCGGCATAATTATCGCCGTAAGAATGGCCACCGCCAGTCACTGACGCTGCTCAAGATCACCGCCATCGGTGCCCCCGCCAAAAAGGCCGCACCAAAGAAGGCTGAAGCTGCGCCAGTTGAAGTCGCCGTCGAAGCCGCCCCCGCGAAAAAGCCCGCGCCGAAGAAGGCCGAAGCCGCGCCAGTTGAAGTCGCTGTCAAAGCTGCCCCCGCGAAAAAGCCCGCCGCGAAAAAAGCAACCGCCAAGAAGGAAGCCTGAGCGCGCCCGCGCTGCTCGGCCCCCACGAAGAATACGAAGGAGTTTAGGTCATGGCACATAAGAAAGCAGGCGGTTCGTCGCGCAACGGTCGCGATTCGCAAGCCAAACGCCTTGGCGTGAAAAAGTTCGGCGGTCAGGAAGTGATCGGCGGCAATATCATTATCCGCCAGCGCGGCACCCGCGTCTATCCGGGCGTGAATGTCGGCCTAGGCCGCGATCACACGCTATTTGCGACCGCCAACGGCCACGTGCGATTTCATGCTGGCAAGCAGGGCCGCAAATATGTGTCGGTCGATGCCATGGCGCTAGCCGCCGAATAATCGGGACCCGCTGACCGGCGCGTCCCCACAGGGATGACCCGGATCAGCATCGCCGCAAGGCAGGCCAGATCGAAACGAGGGAGACGGGTCACCCCCTGCTCCCTTTTTTCATGTCCAGGCGGCGCATTGTTATGCCGTGCATCGTGAAAATTGGCCTCTTCATCTCCCTCACTAAACTGCTGACCCGAAAGCGTCATTGGACGTCGCCATGGGCCAGCGTAACGGGAGAATTGACGATGTTTGCACGAACCGAGCGTTTACTGCTCCGGCCCGGCTGGCCCGAAGATGCCGCCGCGCTGGCCACCGCCATCGGCGACGAAGGTATCATTCGCAACCTCGCGAGTGCGCCATGGCCCTATGTCGAGAGCGACGCCCACAGCTTTCTGAGTAGCTGGGCCGCCGCCGCGCTGCCCCGTTTCCTGATGGTCCAGCGCACGGCAGCGCGGCCGCGCATCATCGGTTGCATCGGCATCGATCCGATGGAGGACGGCAGCACCGAGCTTGGCTATTGGGTCGCGCGGCCCTATTGGGGCCTTGGTTATGCGACCGAAGCCGGGCGGCACATGATCGAGCTTGCCCGCACGCTTGGCATCCAGCAACTGTCCGCGTCGCACTTCGTGGATAATCCGGCTTCGGGCAGCGTGCTGCGCAAACTTGGCTTTCGTCCCACTGGCCGCACGGTCGAGCGGTCCAGCAAAGGCCGCAGTGCGCCATCCCCGGTGACAGAATATGCGCGCACCGTCGATGCCCCCGGCAACGACGGTGACGCCGATGATGGCGAAGCGCTTACCGCCATGCGATGGCCAGAAACGGTGCGCAACGAATGGCGGCAGCTGGCGGCCTGATCCCGGAATCATCGCGCTGTGCGTTAATGCAAAGGGCGTTCAGCTTTTACCGCCAAATAGGCCCTTGGCCATGTCTGTGATGTCGTTGAGCGGATTGCCATCGCCGTCCTAGTCGAGCCCGCTGAGCAGGCCGCCCGTCAGCGATTGCAGCGTATCGGGCGATACCCCGAATTTCGCAGACGTATCGCCCAGCACCGCAGTCGGGTCGTCGCCGTTCTGCAGTTTTTCGGCAAGGCCGCAGACCAGCGATTTCGCCTGATCCGCAGGCACCCCCAGCTTGGCGGCGATATCGTCGACCTGACCGAGCATTGTTTCGAGAATGTGCATGGCATTCGAGCCTTTCACGCCTGCCCGCGACTCACTCAATCACAGGTCCGGCAAAAGATGACACCGCCGAGCCTCCACGGAAAACAGGCGGGATGGCGAATAAAAACGCAGCGGCCAGTGACGCGCCCC